>Ga0247841_10005026_pt1 | contig 21929 bp, 17 predicted proteins | sample LaCruzMarch2015__2_FD_192410 | JGI IMG/M metagenome (GOLD analysis project Ga0247841, IMG submission 192410) | Freshwater microbial communities from meromictic Lake La Cruz, Castile-La Mancha, Spain - LaCruzMarch2015_18m | ecosystem: Environmental > Aquatic > Freshwater > Lake | place: Spain... | reverse complement strand
AAAAACTTCCTGCTTACACTCTGTCATAGCGATATTGGGTTTGGTTGTTTGCTGAACACTCTCAACCATAACGGCTTATGCCGCCAATGTCGCTATTTTCTTTTCCCTTTGTGAGCTTTTCGGGTTAGATCCACTTCTTGCGTTTAAAAAAGAGGAGCATCCCGGTGACGGTGCTCAGGATGACGGCCCAGAAAAACAGGTATCCGAACGGCCAGTTCAGCTCGGGCATGTTCCATTTTTGCTCCGTGTTGAAATTCATCCCGTAAACTCCCGCGATAAACGTCAGGGGGATGAAAAGGACGGACACGATCGTGAGCACGCGCATGATCTCGTTCGTGCGGAACCCGAGGCTTGAGAGGTAAAGATCCATGAGCCCGGCGGTCAGGTCGCGGTAGCTCTCGATGAGGTCGATGATTTGGGTGATGTGGTCGTAGCAATCGCGCAGGAAAACCTGTGTTTCCCGCGCGACCAGACCGGTGTCGTCCCGGATGAGCGAGTTGAAAATCTCGCGTTGCGGCCAGGCGGCGCGGCGGAGGAACAGGAGCAGGCGCTTCGCCTCGTAAAGTTTCTTGAGCGAGGCGCGCGTCGGCTTGTCGAGGAGCTCCTCCTCGACGGCTTCGATCGAATCGCCGACGGCTTCGAGCACCGGAAAAATCTGGTCCACCGTTGCGTCGAGGAGCGCGTAGGCAAGGTAGTCGGATTTCATCTTGCGTGCGTAGCCGCGCCCGGCTCGAAGGCGGGACCGCACCATTTCGAAGACATCATGGCCCTGTTCCTCCTGAAGCGTGATCACAAAATGGTCTCCGAGAAACAGGCTGATCTGCTCGAAGGCGAGCTGCTCGGACTCGTCGAAATAGATCATCTCGCTGACGATGAAGAAGTGGTTCGTGAAGTGTTCGAGCTTCGGACGCTGGGCGGTGTTGAGCACGTCCTCAAGAGCGAGGGGATGGATTTGAAAATGCTCGGCGAGCTTTTTGAGCAGGGCGATGTCCCCGAGGCCGTCGATGTTGATCCAGTTCACCTTCGCGGTGTCCAGTCGCGCGGCCAGTTCCTCAAACGTTTGGAAATCGGATTCGAGAATCGTCCCCGCATCATACTGGATGAGGTTGATCTCGGCGCGGGTCTTTGCTCCTTCGCGTGGCAGAAGCGTGGCGGGTGGCGTGCCGGCCGGTTTGTAGTTGATCCGGATCATGGGCGTTTGTTTGAGGCCCGCCGCTTGTTGCCCGGCGGAACCTCCGCACGCTGGCGAAGCGGCGGATTCCTGACAACAGAAAAATGGTCCCATCCCGCGGGCCATCCGTCCGGGCATTGTCCCGAGGCATTGAGTTCCCCGATGCGGGTGAGCGGCGTGCGGGGGAACGGCCATTCCGTCAGGAGGCATTGGGCCCGGCGTGCCGGCACCGCCAGGAGCAGTTCGTAATCCTCCCCGTCGGTGAGCGCGGAGCCGGTTCCCGGCCGCGCGGGCAGGTTCGCAAGATCCACATGGAACCCGCAGCCCGATGCCTTGGCCAGTCGTGGCAAATCGCTCCCCAGCCCGTCGCTCAGATCCATCATCGCATGCGGGCGAACATGGCGGGCGAGCCATCGGCCCTCGGCCAGTCGTGGCACAAAATCCAGATGATGTCCGGCCAGTGATCCCCCGAGCTTTCCCGTGACCAAAAGCCAGTCGCCCGGACGTCCCCCGCTGCGCAATACCGGCCGGACGCCGTCCATCGTGCCGGCCAGGGCCACCGAGACGGCAATTCCGCGTGGCTGCCGGGAGATTTCCCCCCCCGCAACCGTCACCCCGAATTTTCCCGCCGCCCGCCGGAGCCCGCGGTAGAAGTTTTTCCAATAGCCGGCGGCGAGGTCCGGCGGAGAGAAGATCGTGATCAGTGCGAATTCCGGGACGCCTCCCATCGCGGCGATGTCGCTGAGCGGACGGCAGAGCGCCTTCCAGCCGACCCGCGCGGGGTCGTGGCTACGCAGAAAATGAACGTCCTCGACCACGCAGTCGGTTTTCAACAGGAGATGCCGCCGCCCGGAGCGCACGACCGCACAATCGTCCCCCGGTCCCACAATCAGATCCTTCCGCGTCTCCAACCCCCGGAGGATTTTTTCGAGAAGCATGTCCTCGTTCATCATTTTGCGAAATCCGGCCACACGAGGGCCGCGATGATATTGAGGGCATTGAAGGCTGAGTGCATCGCAATAGGCGCCCAAAGCGAACCGCAGCGTTCATAGACAAGGGCCAGCCCCAAACCAACGAGCGTCAGACCGGGCAGGGCCGGAGCGTGCCAGTGGATCAGTGCAAAAAGGACGGATGTCCCCCAAATTGCAGCCGGCCGGCCCCAGTGGGATCTCACCACTCCGTAGAGGCAGCCGCGAAAAATCAGTTCTTCTGTCACGGGGGCCGCGATGACTGCGACCGCGATAACCGCCGCCCGTTCCCTCCATCCCGGGCTTCCCAAAAGAAATTCCACAATCGGCTGCAGGCTTTGCTCCGGACCGGACCAAGCGTAAACCAGGGCCTGAACCAGAAAGATCGGCGGCAGAAACATGAGCAGCCAGCCCAGGACGACCCGCAGGCTCCACCCGCCGGTGCGCAGTCCGAACGCCCGCACAATATCGAATCCCCGGAAAACCAAAAACCCGAGCACCAGGAAGACGAACCCCGCATAAACAGCGCCGCTCTTCACCACATCCTCGAAATCCAGATTGCTCACGGGGCGCCCCGAAGAAACCGCCGCTGTGAACAGAAACAACGCGACAAGCCCGCCGGCCAGCATCCCCTCCGGCCAGCCCCAGCGGGCGAAGGGAACCCCGCAGGGATTCGCGAGGGCGATCGGCAGGGCGCGCCGGAAGGCCGCGATTGCAACAGCCGATGTGATTCCCAAAATGGTAAATTGCGCGGCCACGCAGAAACCGTTACCCGGTCCCCATCAAAATTTCCAGTCCGCTTATCCAACCGGGGAATGTTGCGAACAGGATTAACCATCCGCTTTTTCTTTCATTCCTGCGGGCGCCTGCTACATTACCCAACCCATGAATTTCAAACACCTAGCAGCATGTCCCTGAACCGACCCTACGAGTGCGGGGCTGACAAAGCCGTCCCCGGAAAGCCGCGCATTCTTTTTGCAAGCGTTTTCGGCCCCTATGCGAGGGACGACGAATTCGGGAGCCGGGCGATCAACCCGATGGAGCTCTACCATAACCAGGTCACCCGGGTGCAGGGGCCGTTCTCGCTGCGGATGTTTCACCGCTCGTGGGGCCTGATGATGATGCGCGACAACATCTCCGCCCCGAGCTCGCTTCTGGATTTCCCGACTCGCGACCGGTTCATTCAGGAATTGAAAACCGAGCCATACAACATTGTGGCGATCAGCGCGATTCCGCCGAATTATCTGAAAGTCCTTGAGATGTGCCGGCTGATCCGCGAAATCCAGCCCCGGGCGAAAATCATTGTCGGCGGGCACATTTCCGGGGTGCCGGATCTCCAGCGTCGCCTGGGGGCGGACCATGTGGTCCGCGTTGAGGGGGTGCGTTGGTTTCGTGAGTTCCTCGGAGAGGATGCCAATGCCCCGATCCGCCATCCAAAGATTGTTTCCGGAATCGGGACCCGCACGCTGGGGATGCCGTTGCGCGAAACGGCGGGAGCCATTGCGGCCACGCTCATTCCGTCGGTTGGTTGCCCGATGGGGTGCAACTTCTGCGCAACATCCGCGATGTTCGGAGGAAAGGGGAAATCCGTCAATTTCTACGAGACCGGAGACGAGCTGTTCGACGTGATGTGCGGGCTGGAGCGCGACATGAAGGTCCAGACGTTTTTTGTGATGGACGAGAATTTTCTTCTGCACAAAAAGCGCGCGCTCCGGGTGCTGGAGCTGATGGAGGAGCACAACAAGAGCTGGTCGCTCTACGTCTTCAGTTCGGCGAATATCCTGCGGTCCTACACGCTCGACCAGCTTGTGAGGCTGGGGATTTCCTGGGTGTGGATGGGCCTCGAGGGGAAGACAAGCCAGTATCACAAGCTGGCCGGGGCTGACACGCATGAACTCGTGCGCGAACTCCAGGCCCACGGGATCAGCATCCTGGGCTCCACGATCATCGGGCTCGAGGAGCATACGCCGGAAAACATGGCGGCGGCGATCGAGCATGCGGTCTCGCACGACACCGAGTTTCATCAATTCATGCTCTACACCCCTGTCCCCGGTACTCCGCTTTTCGAGGAACACCGGGCAAAAGGAACCCTTGTGGATCCCGAATGCGAGGACCTCTCCGATACGCATGGACAGCTCCGGTTCGCCCACAAGCACCCGCATATCCCCGCCGGCATGGAGACGGATCTGCTCCTGCAAGCTTTCACACGCGACTTCGAGGTCAATGGTCCCAGCATCGTCCGCATGGCGCGCGCAACGCTCCGGGCCTGGAGAAAATTTGGCCGGCACAGCGACCGGAGGATCCGGAGGCGCTTCCGTCGCGAATCCGAGCCGCTGCGGGTGCAATACCCCGCCGTGCTCTGGGCGACAAGGCACTGGTATCGCAAGGACCCTGTGATGCACAAGAAGGTGGACGCCCTGCTTCAAGAGTTCATCAAGGAATTCGGGATCAAGGCAAAGATCGCCGCAAGCATCGGGGGACGCATCGTTTATAAAAACCTCTGCGCCGAGGCCTCCAAGCCGCCCGGGGAAAGTTTGGAACCCCCGACGTTTTACGAGAGAACGGCGCCCCCGGTTGCCTGAACCTTGATGCGGCCAGGGCGAAGTCCGTGACAAGGCTGACTCAAGCGCCCCGCAGGATCCCGGCGCATTTCCGGCAATAAGCAACCGGGTCCCCGGCCTGTAGGATTCCCGAAACAATCACCACCCGCCCGGCTCCGGCCGCGAGAACTTCGCCGAGGTTTTCCAGCTTGATGCCGCCAATGCAAAAAACGGGGAGGGGAACCCGGCGGAAAACCTCCGCGATCCCGCCAAGCCCAACCGGTTGGTAATCCGGCTTCGTCGGTGTCGAAAAAAGCGGTCCGAACCCGATGTAGTCCGGCTTCGCATCGCAAGCGGCCAGCGCCTGTCCGAGACTATGGGTGGAGAGCCCGATGATCGCGTCGGGTCCGACAATGCGCCGGACCTCGGCAACCGGCATGTCATCCTGCCCGACATGCACGCCATCGGCTCCGGTTTCCTGAACAAGGTGAGGGTGATCGTTGAGAAGGAATGGCACGCCGGATTCGCGGCAGATCGGAGCCAAGGCCGTGGCGATCTCGCGGATCACCTCCGGGCTTTGCGACTTGGCACGGAGTTGAAGGACGTCAACGCCCCCCTCGAGCATCCGCCGGGCCATGGAGAGGGCATTGTCCGAACTCACATATCCGAGATCGAGGATCCCGTAGAGGCGGCGGCCGGAAAAAAAATTCATCCCGTCTCTACCACTGGACAACAGAGCTGGCGTAGGTCAACCCACCGCCGAAAACGACGAGAAGAATATAATCGCCGATGGCGAACCTCCCCGTCCGGTTGGCCTCGTCGAGCGCAATCGCGACGGCGGCGGCGGACGTGTTGCCGTAGCGGTCGAGGTTGATGTGGAACTTTTCCATCGGAACGTGCAGCCGGGAAGCCATCGCCTCGATGATCCGGATGTTCGCCTGATGAGGAATGATGCACTTGAGGTCATCCGTCGTGAGACCGCTCTGCTCGAGGGCCGTCTGGGCGGCACGCATCATCGAGTTCACCGCCTGCTTGAAGGTTTCCCGACCGTTCATATGGAGAGTGTTGAGTTTCTGGTCGACATTCTCTCTGGTGATGGGCTGGGAGCATCCGCCGCCGGGCATGTGTAGGATGTCGCCAAAATTTCCATCGCTTCCCATGTAAGTGGTGATGATCCCGTGCGCGCCCTCGCGGTTCCTGAGCACGACCGCCCCGGCACCGTCTCCGAAGAGCACGCAAGTGTTCCTGTCCTGCCAGTTGACGATCGAACTGAGCTTGTCGGCTCCGATGACCAAAACGGTGCTGCAAGTATGGTTGGCGATGAACTGCTGGGCGATCTCCACCGAGTAGAGGAATCCCGAGCAAGCCGCGTTCACGTCGAAGCAGGCCGCGTTTTTTGCTCCGATCAGCCTCTGCACATGGCAGGAAGTTGATGGAAAAAACGTGTCGGGGGTGATTGTGGCCACGAGGATCATGTCGATCTCCTCGACGGAGACTCCCGCATTGGCCATTGCGTTCCGGGCGGCGGCGGCCGCGAGATGGCTCGTAAACTCGTCCTCTTTGGCGATCCGGCGCTCCCGGATCCCGGTGCGATCCATAATCCACTGGTCGTCGGTATCCACCATCGCCGCCAAATCGGCATTCGTAAGAACCCGCTCCGGAACGTAGCTTCCCGTTCCGATGATCGAGACGGTGCGGTTAGGCTGCGGCAGTTTCGGCCGTGGAGACTTTTTCATGTTTTGATTGGATCGCTTCGATGATGCGTTCGTTGACGCGCTGTTCGACGGCGGCCCGGGCAATGCGAATGGCATTGTGCAGGGCGCGGGCGGAGGAGTTCCCGTGGGCCTTGATGCAGATGCCGTTGACCCCCAGGAGCGGCGTGCCGCCGTATTCATCCGTGTTGATGCGGTTCTTGATCGAGTCAAACGCCCCTTTGCAAAGCATCGCGCCAAGCAGCCGGACTGGAGAACTTTTCAACTCGGCCTTCAGCCAGGAAAAAAACGACGTGGCCAGACCCTCGATGGCTTTCAGAACAATGTTCCCGACGAATCCGTCACACACGACGACCTCGACCGGCTTGTGGAAAATCCCGTGCCCCTCGACGTTTCCTGCGAAATGCACCGGAGCGGAGGAAAGCAGGCGGTGGCACTCTTTGGAGAATTCCGTGCCTTTGGACGCCTCACTCCCGATGTTGAGCAGACCGACGCGCGGATCCGGACAATCGAGCAGCTCGCGGAAGTAGATCGTGCCCATCACGGCAAACCCAACAATATGCTCCGGCGACGGATCGAGGTTGGCTCCGCCGTCAATAAGCAAAAACCTCCCGTCCTCCGCCGGAATCAGAACCGCCAGACCAGCGCGATCAATGCCGGGCAGCGTGCGCAATTTGATGGTTGCCGCCGCCACAAGCGCCCCCGTGTGCCCGGCCGACACGATGGCGTCCGCCTCCCCGGATTTCACAAGATCCACCGCCCGGCTCACCGACGAGTCTTTTTTTTTCCTGACGCTGTCGAGCCCGCTGTCGCTCATCCCCACGATCTGGGTCGTGTGGTGGAAAGAAATGCGGTCTGCGAGCGCGCCGACACGATGATGGGCCAACTCCGCACGAACAGCCGGTTCATCTCCCACGAAAATAATGGAAAGGTCCGGATAGTCGCGAAGGGCCGACACGGCACCTTCGACGGGATTTTTCGGAGCAAAATCCCCGCCCATGGCATCGAGGGCAATTTTCATGCGGGGAAAACCCGTCACGCGGGGCTATTCGGCACCGAGGGTCAAAACCTGCCGCTTATTGTAATACCCGCAGGAGGGACAGGCCGTATGCGGCAGGTTGCTGGCACCGCATTGCGGGCATTTTCCGAGCTTCGGCGCGTGCCAGCGGTTTGCCGCCTTGCGCGTGCGCAGTCGCATCTTCGAGGTTTTGCGTTTGGGAACTCCCATAAATTTCTTCCAATTATGTTTTCAGCTTGTCGAGTGCGTCCCATGCCGGATCGGCCCTTTCGGACAAATCCTGACCGGAGCGCGGGGCGCCGGCGGCAGAACACGCTGCTCCCGCATCGCATCTCGGATGCGGGGGCAAGAGGAGATGAATATCCTCGCGAACAAACGGGGTCAAGTCTATCTGTTCGCGCCCGGTCAACTCCATCTGCATCGAAAAGGGGTCCACCACGATGTCTCTTTCCGTGTCCCCGAGGCAAACAACGCACGGCATGCGCACCCGGATCGATAGCCGCCCGGTCGCGAATAGTCCCCCGTCGCTCACCCCCACATCCATCTCATACGACAGCGGGGAAATGGCTGTCGCCCCGGCCTCCTGCAAATCCAGTGCCGACGGATCCTCCTCGCCCGCGATGTGGAGGGTTTCCCCGTGTGGAATTTGAAGAAGATGGACTTTCACTCCCTTTCACTAGCAGCAGAGTGCTCTCCGGTCAACGCCACGACTGTGCGGGCAAACACGCTGCGCCTGCCTTACCCCACCGGAATCCCCCTTGGCCAAATCTTTGCGATTTTCGGATTTGACTTCGCTCTGTCCTTCCCTTCAAATGACCGTTTGCCACCATGCAGCCGTAGCTCAATTGGATAGAGCATCTGACTACGGATCAGAAGGTTGAAAGTTCGAGTCTTTCCGGCTGCACCACTCAAACCCGCTCCAGTAAAGGCTGAGCGGGTTTTTTGTTTCCATAAAAAACGCCCATTGTGCGAAACATCTTGTGCGAAATATCTCTGGAAATGACCTTTTCAGGATGGAGTTTTCTCCAGTATGCCAGTATATCCAAGTCTGCCAATTCGACCGATTTCCGGGAGATGTCCGCCTGTAAGCGTGAAATATTTTCCCCGCAATGTGTTCCGGACGGCCGTGGCGATTGTTTCACACGCCGACCGATTTGTTTGAAAGAGTGGTGATGAACTGACCGAAGGGAGACAGCCAGCCAAGGGCTGCCCGAAGGGTGCGCGAAAGCGCAGCAACCGGGGAAATGCCCCGATATCCCTTCCAACTCCGCAGCGACACGGAGGAGTGCCAGGGGGGACAACCGCCAAGGCGCACGGCTTCTCACAAACCCGTTCGCCACGTTCTGGGTTGCCGTCGAAGAGGAAGGACGCACCGTTGCGCGACTCTTCCTCGCCAGCGCCTATGACGGCACCCGCGGCGGCGTGCCGGGCCTCGGTTGGCAGAGCTGGCAGATGGAGCCAGCTTCGCGGCGAGCGGGGCGTCGCCGAGGAGCTGGGAATTGGGTCGCGCATGTTTACCGCAGGGTTGGTCACCGCTCCGTCATGCGGCTCACCGCAACCAGCGATGCGGATGGTGCGGAAAAGCGCCTCATCACCTTCCGAAACCATCTCGAAGCCATGTTGGAGATAACCGCCCGACGCGGGGAATCCGATCAGTAGCTCAGTGATCTGATATGTGTCGGCTTTGGGTCATTTTTCCTTGCCAGCGGCCAGGGACGCTCGCAGGCGCTTCTCAGCATCGGAATTCCAGTAGCCGCATTCGAGTTGAAGGAAGACGGATGTGTAGGGGATCGTCATATTCGTTTTTAGCAGAAGGACATGGAACGTCTTCCCGGCCTCGTCGAGTTTGGCGATGATTTGCTCGTGGGGGAGTTTGGAAATCTCCGATCCGGCGAGGATGGCGGCGAGATTTTTGCGGTAGGCAGAGACCCCTGGGGCGGCATCTTCGGGAACAAATTCCAGCTCGTGATCGATGTAGATCGTTGGCTTCACGTGTTTTGTTCCGGCGAGAGCTTCGAGCACTGTGCGGGTGACCTCCTCCTGGGTGGCTCCAGTATCGATGGTCTTGACTCCCGGACTCACCTGCCATGGATAGGCGGAGTCGGCGATGACGATCCAGTTCCTGTGTCCGAGCAGAGGCAAGGATATTTTGAGGGTTTCCTTCCAATCCTCCGCCTGCAGAACGGGAAGGAGGGTAAGCGCCAAGGCGAAAAGTAGCTTTTTCATGGTTGCGTTATGTGAAAATCAGTCAAGGTGCATGACCTGCTCCATATCGAGCCATTGGCTGCCCTTTGGGGTATTCGGGAGGCGCGTCTGGCAAGCGTCGGTGAGCGGCCACCATTTATTTTTGGTGGTCGGATCGTTGCCGATCGAGGCGAAGTCCGCCTTGGGATCCGATCCGGTGTATTCAAAATGGCTCATGAGAAGACGTTTTCCCGCGATCTCGGTGATATAGATGTTGTAGTTGCGGATGTTTGCCTTGGCGATAGCCTTGCGGACTTCAGGCCAGACGTTGGCATGAAGCTCGCGGTATTCCTTCTCCTTCTCAGGTTGGAGTTCGACGACGGCGGCGTAGTATTTTACTTTCGCGGCGGCGGCTACAGCAGGGGGCGGATTGGTAGGGCCGTGGATTGGTTCAACTTTTTTCATGGTTTGGCAGGCGCTGAGAGCGAGACTTAGAGCGAGGACGGGCAGGATGTTGTTCATAGGGATTTTGGGTTCAGTGGAAAACGAAATAGAGTGCCGCCATGGCGAGGCAGACGACGAATGCGAGAAACTTATAATTGCCGAGACCGGGCCAGCCGGGGGATTTGAGGGCGTCCAGAGGCCTCGGCCAATAGAGCTTTTTGGCATCCTCATCAGGATGCTTGGGAAATGCCGCCAGAAGAACGAGCTGGAGGGCCACACAGACCACAAACATGTAGAACGCCATCATCATGAAGGGCGTTTCGTAAATAAAGGCCGGCACCCACGCGAAGCCAGCGGGCTGCCAGAGATGGAGTGTCTTGAGGGCAAACAGCGTGGCTCCCATGAGCGAGCCGAGCCACATCGTCCACTTCGCGCTGGTAGCGGATGCGGCAGGCAGAAAAATTCCCAGCAGGAAGACGCAGGTGATGGGCGGCGCCATGTGGGCGATGATGTCGTTGAGGCCGTTAAAAATGCTCTCGTAGCGGTCAAGCAGGGGCACGAGGGCGATGCCGGTGCCAATCGCACAGATCGTGGCCACGCGGCCCACAACGACCAATTGGCGGTCGCTGGTCTGAGGTCGGAATCGCTTGACCACATCGTAGCTGACCATGGTGGCGATGGAATTTGAGGCGCTTGACAGGTTGCCCATGAGTGCAGCCATGAGCGCCGCAGCAAGGACGCCGAGGACCCCCATGGGAAGAAACTTCCGAATCATCACGGCATAGACCTCCTTGGACTGAAGGACCACGAGGTTCTCTGGCTTGAGAATCACTCCGGAGGCATCTTTTGCAACCACAACGCCAGGGCCGAGGATGAGTTCCGACTTCCCGGCGGGCAGCGGGAGTCGGGTGAGATCGAGCGATTCACCCGCATGCAAAATTGCCGGGGCAATGGCACCCTCCTTTATTCCGTCGCCGGTGACCGCCACAGTTCGCAGGTGAGCGCCCTTGCCATCGGGGGCGACATGCGTCACACGGGCCTGCAGGATGCCCTCGACATGGCCCTGCTTGATGGCGGTGTAGAGCATCAGCCCCGGAACAATGAAAATAAAAACGGGCAGGATTTTGAGGATCGCACAGAAGATCGCACCGACGCGGGCATGGTTTTCACTCTCCGCGCCGAGCACCCGCTGGACGATGGTTTGATCCGCACACCAATACCAGATGCCTAGCACCGGATAGCCGAGGAAGATCGCATACCAAGGCATCCCGCTGGCATCGCCATGCGGGCGGAGAATGCTCATCATCTGGGCATCGGTCGAGCCCTGCGCAATGGCGGTCGCCGGTTCGAGGGCGGCCAGCATGCCGGCCCATCCGCCGGTTTTCATCCAGGCGAAGGCTGTAAGGATGCAGGCACCGAGAAGAAGCACGATGGTTTGGATCGTTTCGGTGATGGCGACGGCGGCGAGGCCGCCCGCCACCGTGTAGATGCCTGTGAGCACGCACATGAGAAGAATGCACTCCCATTTTCCGATGCCGAAGATGTCATGCAGAATCAACCATCCGGCTGCCAGCGGAAAAGCGATGTGAAAGATGATGGCAGCAAGGACAGAAACGATGGCCAGCCAATCCCGGCAGGCGCGGCAGTAGCGGCGTTCGAGAAAATCAGGCAGCGTCGCCACTTTCGACTTGAGATAAAACGGGGCAAAGAAGAACCCGAGCAGGATGAGTGTGAAGGCGGCCATCCACTCGAAATTTCCGTTCAGCAGACCGGAATCGTAGCCCGACTGTGCGAGACTGATCAAGTGGACGCAGGAAATATTTGTAGCGAAGAGTGCAAGCCCGATCACGGGCCACTTGAGTGTGTGGGCGGCCATGAAGTAGTCGCCTGCAACCGACTCGCCTTGCTTTGCCCCCTGCCTGCGAGCGTTCCAACCAGCCCAGCAGCCGAGGCCGACGACTCCGAGGAGGTAAATAATGATGACAGCCCAATCAATGATACTAATACTCATAATTTTTCTGTCGCAGGCTCGTCTATTTGTCGCGGAACTCGATGCGGTCGATCCCGATATGAGCCCAACTGTTGCCTTCGACAGGTTCATCGACAACTTCGATGCGGGCGGTCTTGCCTTTGAGGTCAGAGACATCCCATGACGACTCCGTCATAATGTCGGAGTTTTCACCCGTCGCGGTTCGCGCGACCTTGTCATCCACCATGAGATTGATGCATTGCAATCCCTCATGTCGTCCTCCAGCGATGAGGAAGGCGATGAGGGGCTTTTCTATTTTGAATTCCGGTGAAATGAGGCGGCCGGTGGCACCATCTCCCCGGCTCGCGTTCCAGGAGCTGGCAAAGGCCTCACCGCTCCATCCCTCGAGCCTTCTGCTTCCGGGAAACTCGGTTCTTGGATCTTTGGATCCAATGGCCGGGGCCTCGCCAAATGCCTTGCCATCCACCTCCCACCCCCGCCAACTGCCATTCTCGAAATCTACGAAGATGACCGGCTCGCCTCCCATGGAGACTGGGGCGTATAACAACATGGCTGCTGCGCAGGTGCAGGACAGGAGTTTGATTTTCATATTTGGCTTCATTTTAAAGGCTATTTTTTAACTGGCTTTTAGACTTACACGGATAGCCTGATCGGCGGCGAGCACCACGTCTTCCGGCAGCGTGATGGTGGCAGTGCCATCGGCAAAGGCGAGTTTGGCCATGAGGGGTCTCCCATTCACTTCGACGGTGGCCGAGGCGGGTTTCGAGTCCGTGGCAAGGCTGATCGTGCGCAGGCGGAGCTTGCCATACTTGAGGGTGATCTCCGCATTCAGATTTCCGCCTTCCATTTTCTGGCTGAAGCTTCCCCAGCCCTCGGCGGCGGTGAAGGCGGCCTTGAAGTTTTCCGGAGTAAGCTTTGGCGCGAAGCCCATGTGACCCGCGGGGCCATTGTAGGCAAAACCACACGCAGCGAGGAAGACGCCGTAGCTGGCCATGGATCGGGCGTAGTGGTCGCCGCATTCGACTTCATTCCATGGGTTGCGCTTGGATCCGTGGTAGCGGTCGTGGACCGCGCGTTCGATGGCGAGGCCCTGTTTGACCAACTCGCTGCCCGGATCGCCCTCCCAGATCATGTGTCCGGCGACCTGATGCTCGAAGCCGTTCATGCACTCGTTGAAATAGTAGTCGAAGCCCTTGGTGACGCGAAGCGCATCGCCGCGCGGCCACGAGCACATGAGGGTGCCCGCCTCGCCGGCCAGGGCATACCATCGGCCCGCCGGGCGCTTTTCGCGAAAAGGACCGACGTCGGGCGTGAAGTTATATTTCCAGATCGCATTGAGGGCTTCCTGGGTTTTGTCCTCGGGCAGCACGCGGTCGAGCCCGACCTGGAAGGCCCAGCCCTGACCCATGACCTGATCGATCAGGCAGCCATTGTAGGAGCCAACGTGTTCCAACTGCGCGGGGTCGTGGATTTGCTCGAAATACTCGCCGTTCCAAAACGTTTTCACGAAATTGCCTTTTCCTGCTTCGACAAAGGTTTTGCAGGTTGCGGCAAATGCGGCGTCGCCCATGGCGAGGGCCATCTGTTCAGTGGCCTCCACGGCTGCGAGACCGAGGCTGGTGATCCAAGGAATTTTGCCATACCATGTGCCATCCAGCGTGTTGGCCTGCGGTTTGTCGAGGATGCCGTCGTTGTCGCTGTCGAGTGTCATGAGCCACTCGGTGGCGAGTTTGATCTGCGGCCAGTTGCGCTTCAGAAACGCTGCATCGGGCGAGACAAGATAATCGCGATAGGCGCGCAGGATCGTGCCGGCCTGGCCGTCCACCGCCTGGCTGCGGCCCGCGTCGCCGCGGTGGCCGATGACCCCGGTTTTCGCATTAAAACCGGTCTGCGCATCGAAATCCACCCGCTCGCGCAGAAGGACGTCGAGTTCGGGAAAGAGACGCCCCATGGCCTGTTCGTAGTGCCAGACATGCGTGCAGGTCCCGGCGCAGCAGCCCACGCCCTCCCATCCGTAGAACCGGCCATTGGCAAAGCGGTAGCAGGTCGAAGTGGCCAAAATCGAGGCATTGAGCATCGTGCGATCGAGGAACCAATACGGCAGGGTGGAATCATACCAGTTGTCACGCCAGAGCTTGGTATCTCCGGTCAGGCGTTGCTCATTCCTGGCCACAGAGTCAATGACGGCGCCGGCCGAGTCGAACTTGGTCCCATAGTAGCGCCCCTTTTCCACGATCGTCTTATCGGTGGGTGCCTGTCCGGCTCGAAAAGTCAGCGGAAAAACCAGATTGGGGAAATTCCATGCCACCACAAAAGTGATCTCCTGAGTGGCTCCGGGTTCGATCGAGAAGGGGCGAACGACAGAGCCCACCAGCTTGTTATCTTTATTGGTCCCGGCGGGGCGTTCGGCTTTGTTTCCATTCGTAGCCGGGGTGAAGCAGGACTGGGCCGACTCCCCTTGGAGAATCGGGTTCACGCGGTCCGTGGCGGTCGCGTCCAAGAGCCCCAAGGCCAGCGATCCGGCATCCTGCTGCTCCGCTGCGGTTCCTGTGACCAATGGTGAGCGGTCGGAAAACTCGATTTGGTCGATCTCGATATGACCCCAGCCACCCGGAGTCTCGTCGAGAATCTCGAGGACGGCCGTTTGGCCTTCGATCTCGCTGACGTCCCAGCTCGAGAGGGTCATGGCATCCGAGTTGGTGCCGGTGGCATTGCGCACCATCTTTCCATCGACCAAGAGATTGATACCGGCCTCCACTTGGCCGTCTGCACGCATATGGTTACCACCGCCGATGAGGAAATTGATAAAGCGCCGCTCGATTTTGAAAGGTTCCGAGGTGAGTTTGCCGGTGGCCCTGTCGCCTTTGGCCGCATAAGAATTTGCCAAACGCTGCCCTTGGAATCCGGTGAGTTTTTGCTCCGGGCGGGGCGTCCCCTCTGTGGGAGCCTGGCCGAAGGCTTCGCCCTCCACTTTCCACTTCCCCCAGTCCGCTTTCTCAAAATCCTCGAAGACAATCAGCGGACGATCTTTCGGGACAGCGGCGGTAGCCACCTCGCGAAATCCGCACTCCAGCATGACGGCATCGTTGGACTTCCTTTCAAGATTGGTGCGCATGACAGGAAAAAGCTGTCCCGATTTGTAGGCAACCACATTTTCCAGCCAACCGCCCAACTCGGCCTCGATTTTAGTCCCGGAAGTGTTTTTCACCGTGAACCTCATGACGGTGGCTGGCAGGCTTGAGTCCTCGAGATTCAGCGGAATGAAGGGGGAGAAAGCCTCCAGGGTGACTTGGAGGGGGAAAGCCGCGTCCGAGTAAGTCACTGTGCCGATCGGGTATTCGCCACAAAAGGTGACGTCCGGAAAGCCCTTGGCGTTGAGCGGACGGATCTCCGGCGTGGCACCCGAAACAATGCGCAGGGCAAAACCCTGATCCAGCCCCTCATCGGCAAGGAGCGGCTCAGCGTAATGGGTGGAACCGGTCGCGAGGGGGCTGTTGAAAATATCCCAGTGCCAGAGTTGCCCATCGCCTCCCAGATAAAGCTGTCCGGCACAGATTCCCCCGACCGGCATTCCGATGTATTTCAGGTCCGGACCCCGATAGATCGTCGGTGTGCCGCGCTCGAAAAGTGACTTGATCCATGCAGCGGCAAGCTTCTTGTCCACGGGCACGAACTTCTGGAAATCGCCGGGTTCAAAAGGCCCGGCCATGATCATCCGGGGCAGAAAAAACGACCCGGCTGTGACAAGTGCCGCCGTGCCAATAAACCTTCGACGGGTGATGGTGCTGCCGCCGCAACAATCGGGCGTTTCGCAGCAGGTATCGCTTTTCTCGGGCAGGGGGCGGTCAAACATGTGTGGCATGGCTGGGGTTGTTTTTTCGGATTTGCCGGGTAGGAGGGGGCACAATCCACACAATGAGCGCCCGAGACTGTTTTTAAAAGCCCAGCTTTTTTAAACGTAAAACGACAGAGGCCGTGCGGGCGTCCATTGACGGGGCCGAAACCAACAGCCCTTTAAGAAAACGTTGGCGGTCTCAACGGCTGGCCAAGAGCTGCACATTTTTCATTGGCCTACGGGATCTCCATTGGGAAGGCTGGCTAGAAACCCGACACGTTTGTGGTCGACGGCGTTTGAGTGACAGGCTTTTTATAAAAGATACCCGGTTGGGACACAGTGTTTCCCGAGAGGCGGATGTCATCCGAATCATCCACATAAACAACCGAGTCCGTGTCATTGGGCAACCCGTAATGCGGCGGGTTGATTTGGTTGCAGCGGTCGAAGGTGTTGTCGGTGATTTCCACGTTGGTGCAATGTTGGAGCAGAATGCTCGCGTTCCAGATGTTCTCGAATCGGTTGTTGCGAATGATGACGCCATCGATGCCCCCCAAATGGATCGCCGACCCGTTGATCGTTCGTCCTCCATGAAAAGTCTGAAATTGGCCATTGTCGTGGAAGGAGTTATTTTCAATCAGAACATTGAAGCCAGTTTTTCGGATGGGGTTGTTGTAAAGACCCAAAAAAATGGTCGCCGTGCCACAGCCAAAGAACTCACTGTTGCGAATTGTCACGCCCCGCACTCCCGGTCCTTCGCCAAAATCGATTGATCCGAGCAAACCGGTGCTCGCCGCGTTGTAGATCACGCAGTTTTCGATAAGAATTTCGCCGCCACTTTTTAAAAGATATGGACGAGCCCTCTGAGAATGAGCTCGCGAATTACGGATGGTAACTTTGCCGGCGAGGTCCAAATCAAAGAACCGTAACGGATTTTCGTCCGTGGCAACCGAAGTCACGGGGTTTCGCAGGGTGATGGTGACCTCACCGGCGCTCGCATTCCTGCTCACGGTCTCAATCACATTGGTTTCGACGGGACGGAGACGCCCGGTGGCGTGAGGGCCTGATTCACTGTTCCACTCCCAAATCTCAATGGTGTCTCCGGGTTGATATGGAGCTTGATGATAGTTTCCGACAATTGTCTTGGGATCGGGCTGACGCAAAATGGTGACCGAATCCGTCAGCGCGTCGATGGCATCGTCATTCACCTGCGACCAGTCACAACTCTCCACGATGAGTTCACCTCGATTGGATTTATACATAACCCCGCCTTCCCCTGTGATGAGCCTGCCAGACCCGGCAGGAGGCCCAATGTTATATCGAGTCAGACGCGTTGTGCCGGTCGAGAATCCAATCTGCATGGCGGTGCTCCCGGCAAAATATGAGACATCGGTGATCTCAATATCATGGCATCCCCAGGTATCTATGCCGTGTGACCCCCGGTCGCCCCAGAGAGCAGCCTTTGCCCCTACCGCACAGACATCACGTGGGTCATTCGGGAAGGGCTTTGGTTTATCCGGAGGTATTTGAGTCAGGGTGAGTTCCCAAACGCCGGGCAACACCTCCTGGCGGGCTGTGATTTGCGGTCGGCCACCATAGGGCTCGTTCCAGCCAAAGAGTGGGTTCGTCCAGAGATAGAGATCGGTAAAGTCCCTCAGACCCTCACGGTCCATTCGATCATAACCGGCGTCCAACTGAACTTGAATTCTGTTATTTGATCGATCAATGGCGATGACTGTGCCCTGGGTCATGTTTAGGGGATCACGGTCGATCTGCATATTTTGCAGTTTAATGCCGTGGGTATTCCAGATTCCAAAAACCTGCGCGGAACTAGCTGTGCGGAGGTACGTGCCGGTTTCCCCGGTAACGACGAGATTGTTGGTATCCGAGATCTCTAGATAACGCCCGACGTTCGCCTTGGAAAGTCTGTATGTTCCTGCGGGTAGATAAACCGTGCGATCACCTCCCGCCGTGATTGCCGCGTTGATCGCGCTTTGGATGGCATCAGTATCGTCGTTTACTCCATCGCCAAGCGCCCCGTAATCCCTGACGTTGTAAATCAGGTTGCTGGCCGGCAATTGAAGCGCTTGCACCAAAGCGCTGCGCGTATCAGAGCCTTCTGCGCCATGGAGGTCGAAGGCTTTTGCCGTGTAAGTATATGTGCCGGCAGGAACGCCGGCGATCGTGACTTGATATGGTGGATTGGTCGCAGTCCCGATCTTTACTGTGCCTTCAAAAAAATCAACACGTTCGATGGCCCCATCGTAATCGCGGGGCGTGGCAGTGAGCGTGACACTCGACGGCAACGCGGTGTAGGGGCCTCCGGTGTTCAAAAACAGGACCGGGGCAGAGTTTCCATGTTTGAACGACCCCGCAGCATACTCCGCGTCATTCAGCCCCGCAGATGCCGCGAGCAATGGGAGCAACACAGCAAGCGCAAGCATTTTTCGTGTTATTGATGAACGCAATCTTTTAACTTTTCCGCAACGGAATCAGTGTTGCTTTAGGACAACGTTAACGGCTTGGTTCGGCAAGAGAGTGATTTCCTCAGTTAGGTTGAGGATGCTCTTGCCGTCTGCGAAGGCAAGTTCGGCGGCAATCGATTTCCCGTTCACTTCGACGGTCGCGGATGCCGGTTTCGAATCGGTAGCAAGGCTGATCGAGCGGAGGCGGAGCTTGCCCCATTTCAGGGCGATTTCCGCCTTCAAGTTTCCGCCTTCCGCTTTTTGACTAAAGCTTCCCCACCCCTCGGCGGCAGTGAAGGCGGCTTTGAAGTTTTCCGGCGTGAGTTTCGGCGCGAAGCCGATGTGGCCCGCAGGACCATCGTAATCGAATCCGCAGAGCGCGAGGAAGACGGCGTAGGCCGACATCGCCCGGGAATAGTGTTCCCCAGCCTCGGGTTCGTTGAAGGGATTACGAGGCTTGGCCGAAGAGGGCTGGTGCCTGTCGTGGACGGCACGGAACACGCGCAGCCCTTCCTCCACCATGCCTTCGTAGATGAGGTGGGACGCAAACGCGTGCTCGAAGCCAGTCATCGTTTCGTTGTAGAAGCCCTGATGGAATCGGTTCCCGCTGTTCCACTCGTGTCCCGGCGTTTTGCCGTCCGGACGGTAGGAACCGTCCGGGAAGGTGGCGACGATTGTTCCGGCTTCCCCCGCGACGGCAAAGGGTCTTGAGGGTTTGTTCGCGGGGTCTGCGGCATAGTAGGGGCCGACGTCCTCCTTGAAGTTGTGACGGAAGACATTGTCGAGCGCGATCCGGGTTTCTTTTTCGGGAACAACGCGGTCGAGCCCGGTGCGCCATGCCCACTGCTGGCCGAGCAACTGGTCGATGTGGCTGCCATCGTAGGAGCCGGGACGCCATTTTTCCGAGTCCGGGGAAAGGTGGACGAACCGGTCGCCATTCCAAAGCTTGGCGACAAAGTTCTTTTGTCCTTCGGCCAAGCGCTGCCGGCATTCTTGGGCGAAGTCCTCATCGCCGGCGATGGTTGCCATTCTTTCGGCGGCGGAAACCGCGGCCAGCCAAAGGCTGGAGATCCATGGGCTGGGGCCGGCGATATCCTCGTCGAGCGTGTGGTGGGTCACGCGGTCGGGGAGGTTGTCGCCATCGCTGTCCTGGGCGAAAAGCCATTGGGTGGCCAATTTGATCTGGGGCCAGTATTGTTTCACAAGCGAGTCATCGCTGGATGTGAGATGGTTCCGGTAGGTCCTGAGAAGAATGCCGCACTGGCCGTCGATTGATGCCCAGTGTTGGTATCCGGCCCCGAAGAGAATCGGTTGCTTTGGCAGCGGGTCGAGGGAGCCCGGCTGGCCGTCGATGCGCATGGGAATGCTGCCATCGGACTTGATCCCCACGCCGGGCACGAAGTCGGCCTGGGTGCGGAGGGACATTTCGAGTTCGGGGAAGAGTCGGCCGACCGTTTCCTCGTAGTGCCAGACATGGTTGCACGTGCCGATGAACGAATGCACGCCCTCGAAGCCGTAGAAGCGGCCGTCTTTGAATCGATAGCAGGTATTCGTCGCGAGCGTGGAGGCATTGGCCATCACGCGGTCGAGCACCCAGCGTGGCAACGTGGAATCATACCAGGTCGAGCGCCAGAGATCGGTGAGGCGCAGGATTTCGGGCCCCTTGGCGGCCAGTTCATCAACGACGGCAGGCAGGGTGGGAAAGCGGGAGGCATACCAGCGGCCGCTGCCTTGGAGCTTGCCCCAGTCGATCAGTTCGAGGTTCGGGAAATGCCATGCGACGGCGAAGGTGAGTGTGCGGGACTCTCCGGGCTTGAGTCTCCATGGAGCGGTGATTGCTCCGATCTGGCTTTCGCCAAACGGCACCTCCGCCGCTCCCGCTTCGAATCCGGCGGAAGCATTGCCCGTCACGGAAGGCGCGGCTGTCGCATCGGCGGCGGGGTTGAGGAGAACGAGGGCCATCCCGCCAAAGTCGGCGCGCTTTTCCAAGGGGCCAAGATCGGCGTCCGCCATTTCCACCATATCAACAAGGATGTAGCTCGTCTCGCTTTCGTCGGTGATCACGAGACGACCGGTCTGCCCCATAAATTCTCGAACATCCCACTGGGTGGCGCTAAAGTGGGGCCCTCCTCTTCCGGTGGCGCTGCGGACCACCTTGCCGTCCACCACAAGCTCCACGCGCAGCTTCTTTTCGTCCCGGCCCCAAGCCGTATTGAATCGCAACATGTCACGGTCGATTGTGAACTCCGGGGATTCCAGCACGCCGACCGCCGTCGGGCCTCCCGTTGCTGAGCAGGCGCTCGCCGTGCCGGAGGCGTTATGAAGTGCCTCGGACGCCTCGTCCCTGGCGAACTCGCTGTGAAGTGTGGGGCGTATGCCGAACCCTTCGCCGGACGCCTTCCACCCCATATAGTCGGTGGTTTCGAAGTCCGCCAGAAGGAGGGAGGGACGGGACTCTTTGGCTTTCAACCCTTCGGGGGCTTTCGCTGTGAACTCGACAGCGAGTGCGCCGGGTTGGGTGCGAACGGATGCGGTGCGGAAGCCTTCGCCGGGATTTCCCGAGTGGGCCACGACCCCATTCTCGAGCCACCCGAGGAGAGCGCCTCTCAACTCCGCCGTCCCGGTATTCTTGATCGTCACACGGAGAAAAGCGGCAGGAATCCCGGAAGCTTTGGCGTACAACGGCACAAATGGCGCGATGCCCTCGAGCGTGACATCCATTGGAAGGTCATTGGCTCCCGCATAGCGGACGATGCCGGCGGGAAACTCCGGCGTGAATGTCGTTGCCGGAAATGTTTTCAGATCCAGTGGAAGGTTCCGGATGTTGTCCCCATCCCGCACACGCAGGGCAAACCCCTGCTGGAGCATGCGCCGGCGGTCCGGGAACTGCCGCAACACCGGGCTGTTGCCGAACGAGCGCACATTCATGATATCCCACAGGCCCAGCCCGCCATCGCCATGGAAGTAAAGCTGGCCGGCGGTGATCCCGCCGACCGGCATGGCAATTCGCGACAGGGCGTCGCCACTGTATTGCCTTGGTTCGTCGGCTGGTTCAGCCAACCCTGAAGCGGCAAGAGATAGGAAGCTGGAGCTCATCATGAGTCGGGTTGCCACAGTGCAAAGTATTCGTATTTTCATCGATGTTATAGATTGGTGGATCGTTTCATGGATTGCCCGGCAGCGAGGGAAACCTCTTGCTCCAGGACGAGGGTGGACTTGCCGTCGGCGAAGTCGCTTTTCACGGGGATGGTTTTCTCATTCACTTTTCGGGGTTCCCGTGGAAATGTTCGAGGTGAATGCAGGCGGCCATGGAATCCTGTTGTGACGTTCCTACTGGACCGGCGTAAGCGTCACGCGCCTGAGGTCCACGGGCTTCCAGCCTTCCTTAACAGCGCGGATCGCGAAAGAGCCGAATCCTGCGGGCAAATCGATAATCCCCAGGTCAAAGCTTTTCCACGCGAGCTTGCCTGCAGGAGTCACTTCAGTTTTAGGGTTGGGTGGTTTGCCGTTATTGATGGTCAGCCACAATTTGGCCGACTGTTCACCGGCCACTTCGGCGCTGACCTTCCATTTGCCGGCTTTCTTGGACTCGACGGAGTATTCCA
>Ga0247841_10005025_pt1 | contig 21932 bp, 18 predicted proteins | sample LaCruzMarch2015__2_FD_192410 | JGI IMG/M metagenome (GOLD analysis project Ga0247841, IMG submission 192410) | Freshwater microbial communities from meromictic Lake La Cruz, Castile-La Mancha, Spain - LaCruzMarch2015_18m | ecosystem: Environmental > Aquatic > Freshwater > Lake | place: Spain... | reverse complement strand
CAAACCATCCTCGCGATATTTCCCATAGAACTGGCTGAGATCAAATTTATGATCTACAAGGTCCAGAATGATTTTACTCAGGTCATCTTCCGGAAGCCATTCGCTCATGTCTACAGGGAGAAGAAATTGCTGGTCTGTTGGACGAGTGATGTAGTGCTGCGGCATTACTTATTTATCTGCTTTCTCAGATATATTTGTTAACATCCGGCTCATGTTGCTTTTGTGCAACAGCCTCATCAGGGATATTTTATACAATAAAACGTCTATATTAATGGTATTAAGAGATTATGATCGATTTCTAAAGGGTGATCGACAAACATACATGAACCTCAAATTGATAGTACCCTGATAATATCAAAGGAATTGAGCGGTGTGTTTTCTCCGAGGATGAACAATTATCTGATAGAATTTCGATTAACATAATCAATATTTAAGTCGAAGTTGCATAAATAATTTGAATTATTATTTACAAAAATATGAAATTTTAAGATTAATGGTGAAATATATGATATATAATTTTATCAAAAGAAAGATATCAAGTCTAGAAAGTCTTGCTAAAAATTACTTTTGTAGAAAGAAGATCAACTATGTTGTCGAAAGTGCGAAATGGTCAATCCAAGATGTTGGATACCAGATCACAAGTCGCATTCCAAAATCAAGAATTGTGAAATCAACGAGATTTTTAAAAAATTCTATAATTCATTTCGGAAGTATCAACACAGTCAAAATAAAAAATAACAACCCCGTTTTGCCCAATAAATGCAATAATATCATTATTTCATGGTTCCATGTTTCCCCCGAAGATCCACACATTAATTATATTCAAAATATTGATATGAAAATTGACTTGTGGCATACTTCCAGTTCAATAACAAAAAATATATTAATTAATTTTGGAGCTTCTGATGAAAAGATTAAAATTATTCCGTTAGGTGTTGATATTCAGAATTTTCATCCTCCGACTGTTAAAGAAAAGGAAGATTCATGCAAAAAATTCAATATACCTGTTGGAAAGATTGTCATTGGGTCTTTTCAGAAGGATGGAAATGGATGGGGTGAAGGACTTGAACCCAAACTCATCAAAGGTCCCGATATTTTTTTGGAGGTAATTAAAAATCTAAAAGAAGAATTTGAGATTCATTGTCTTCTATCTGGACCTGCTCGTGGTTATGTGAAAAAGGGACTTGATGAAATGGGTGTTCCTTACACCCACCGGTATTATGACAATCCGTGGGAAGTTTCACAATGTTACAGGGCATGTGATCTTTACCTAATTACATCTCGTATAGAAGGTGGGCCTAAATCAATGCTTGAATCCCTTGCTTCCGGGGTTCCACTTGTTACAACAAAGGTAGGAATGGTGCCCGATATTCTAAAAGATGGGAAAAATGCATTTATTGTTGAACCTGGTGATGTATCAGAACTGTCAAAAAAAGCTCGCCAACTATTAAAAAATCCCGCATTAGCAGAAAGGCATATTGCTGAAGGTCTTCAATTATCCCAACAATACAATTGGGATAAGATAGCTGAGCGTTATTATTTAGAACTGTATTCGGTTTTATGAGAATTAATATCTATTATCCATTTAAAGATACGGCATATGGAGGAGGCAATCAATTTTTAAAGGCACTCAGAGATACCTGGATTAAAAATAATTTATATGCAAAAGATCCTCTTGATGCAGATGTAATTATCGTGAACAGTCATCATTTTCAAAATATTAAATTAATTCAACATTTAAAATCTCGTAATAATACGGTAATAATTCACAGAATCGATGGCCCTATTCAAAAAGTACGTGGAAAAGATGCATCAGTTGATCACATGATCTATTTTTTTAATCATAACGTTGCTGACGGCACAATTTTCCAATCCGAATGGAGCAAAGAAGAAAATTACTTGCTGGGATACGAAAAAAACAGATTCGAAACGGTTATCCCAAATGCTCCAGATCCAGATATATTCTATCCCCTGCATTCGACACGATGCGGGGGAAGAGTTCGAATTATTGCAACATCATGGTCAGGAAATCTCAATAAAGGTTTTGACATTTACAAATTTCTTGACAATCATCTTGATTTCAATCAATTCCAGATGACCTTTGCTGGTAACTCCCCAATAGAGTTTCAAAATATTCAGAATTTAAAACCACTCCCCAGTAAAGAACTCGCAGACATATTGCGTCAGCATGATATCTACATTACAGCAAGTAGGAATGAACCCTATTCAAATTCTCTTATTGAAGCGCTTCATTGCAAACTGCCTGCTGTATACAGAATAGGTTCAAGTCATGGAACAATCGTTGGGAATGGAGGAGAAGGATTCAGGGGAAAGGATGATGTTCTCGTAACAATTGAAAATGTTACCAGGAACATTGAAAAATACCGGTCACTGATACACTTAAAAACACTAGAGGAAGTCGCAGACGCATACTATCTCTTCTGCCGGAATATATATGAAAATTCTCAAGATAGCAATTACCATCCAAAAAGATTCTCGCTATCGACCCTTTATCGAATTATTTTTGATACATCTATCCAGAACGCAAAACGATATGTACCATTTCCATAATCAATGATAGAAAATAACAGAAATCATTTTTTTAGATTGATAAATCCTCAGAACCACGTTCAGTTTATACAAAAATCGGGAAAATTAGTGGAATACAAAAAAAGATTTTTGCTTCATCGTTGTTACATGTCGGTAATATCCTTGACAATGCTGCAACTCCGTACCGATATCCAGAGTAATCATCGCACTCCTCCCAGATAAATGCCAGCTTGTTACCTGTGACCCACTCCTCATTGATATCAATAATGATAAAGACTGAAAGTCAGATTTTTTAAAAACGCAATGATTAATTCATTTCGAGTAATATTATTGATAAATACCATCGTAGTAAAAGAATTTAAATTTCAATTAATTTCAAGGGGAAAATTTTATGAATAATGCAATATTTTTAAAAATTGTTGGAAGAATAATTGAAACACCCATTGGGGTACTCTTTATTGACCATTTGTTAATTGATTCCGATTTAAAGAACAAATTAATTTATTTTAGAAAAATTAACCGTATTTCTAACGAATTGAAAACGGAAATGCCAGATTCATTTCCGGTCACATGCAGAACAAATATATCCGGAACGTGCAATATAAGGTGTAATTTTTGTGAGATCCACTATTTTTACTCTCATGCAAAAAATCATTCTGGAAATATTTATCCTAATTATTTAACTGTGAAAAATCTGGGATCAATGAATGATTTATTGATCGGATTATCAACTTTTGCATTTGCAACAGGAGTTGGAGAACCCCTTATAAATCCTTACTTTTGCGATCTGATAAACTTTTTCCATAAAAATCATCCCCACATTTCTCTCTCAATGACCACCAATGCAGTTAAATTGAATGATGAAATTAGTAATTGTATCCTGAAATCCGACAATTTTGATTCAATTAGTTGTTCAATTCATGGCGGGAATGAAGAGACATATAGCGAATTGCAAGGTAACCAATTTACTAAAGTAATTTCAAACGTAGAGAAATTCGTTCAATTAAGAAATAAAAAAAGAAAAAAGGTTCCAAAGGTTTTTATTAATTTTTGTTTAAATAAAAAAAATGCAGAATCGTTAATTCCTTTGTTATATATTGCTAAAAGGATTGGTATCGACGGGTTTTTTTTATATCATTATTACCAAAGTCGCAATAAATTGGTCAATGACATTTCATTTTTTTCCGATTCTTCCGATGGAAATAAATTTATCATGAATGCCTATAAAACAGCTGAAAAATTACACCTAACCATATATCCAGAAAAACCTATGTTAATTGAAGAAACTTCATGCGATTCCTTTCAAAATGAGGACTCCCCCTGTTATGCTCCATGGCATAATATCCAATTTCCCCCCTGTTTGGAATATGAAAATAAACACCTTGTTGGAGTATGCAATCGAATAAACCTGTTAAGAATCAATTTTGAAAAATGGGGTAAATCTTATCAGTTTATCGATATCTGGCACCACCCTACTTTACAATATCTACGTATTACAGTAAATACTTCAGAAAAAAACCCAGTTTGTCGTTTTTGTAAATCTGCAGATACCTCCCAAATACGATGTCTAGATCCGGAGGAATATTCTCGTAGACGCGATAAAGCAATTCGTGATTTTTTCAAAGAGATGAATGCTTATTTTACAGACCTCCCTCAAATCGAGGGCATTGAATTATTGGACTCCAATCCCTATGAATATGTGTAGTATCCCAAAATAAGTTTACACTCAGCTCAGACGGAGATGTGCAGAAATTAACGTCGAAGGATATTGGGCGGATTATCAAACAATGTTGAGCTTCCGGTTTCCTTTAGCAGTGGCTAAAAAATTGATAGCGTCCGATGATCGGCTAAGATAATCATCTTTGGGATGATCACATTTTTTATTAAGAGTATTTCGAAAAACACTGAGGTAGTGTCTCTATATTGCTGTAAAATCAGCACAACCTGTATCCAAAGAGATCATTTCACTCTTCACAGATAAATACCGGTTACCCGTGATCCATACCTTGTTAATATCGATAAGGATCGACCCGGCGAGCCTGAGTAACGAGGCATCATTCGGAAAGGCCCCGATCTTTCTGCTTCGGCGTTTGAGTTCTTTATTAACTCGTTCCAGGAGATTGGTAGTCCGGATCTTTTCCCAGAACTCTGGAGGAAATGACCGATAATTCATCAATCCGTGATGAAACCGGTGAATTGTATCCGCTGCACGAGAGAGACCCCGAGTTTCGAGTTGATCCGCAAAATCCAACAATCTGCCGGAATCACTCAGGCACTCTTTCAGAGTCTCGGCGATCTCCTTATGATATTTCCGAGGAACTTTTCTGAGAACCGCTCGGATAAAGTGAACATGACACATCTGCCACGATGAGCCCGGGAACATTTTCATGGCAGCGGACTGGATTCCGGTGTGGCCATCAGAGATGATGAGATCAACCTTGGTAAGGCCTCGATCCTTCAGGTCCGAGAATATCCCTTCCCAGGTTAATTCATGTTCTGCATCCGCGACACGGGCTGCAAGGATCTCACGATATCCGTCAGTTCTTACTCCCACCACGACAAGAAGAGCTTTGTTGACGTACTTGACTCCGTCTCTCACTTTGAAGTATGACGCATCGACGAAAAGATACGGAATATGGGAGTCAATGGTTCTTTCCATAAACTCATTCACTTTTACATCGAGTTCCTGAGCCACTTTCGAGACGTAGGATGCCGAAAGCTGGTTGACACCTAAATGTGAGATTACGTTCTCAACATTTCGGGTCGATACGCCTTGAAAGTACGATTCGATGATCACATTCACGACAGCCCTCTCGGTCCGTGAGTATCGTTCGAAAACTTTTGTTTCAAACGGCATCTCTCGTAATTGCGGTTTCTGGAGACTGAGTTCTCCGAATCGTGTCTTCAGAGACCGGGTCCGATATCCATTCCGATGTGCTCTTCTCGAAGTTGATCTCGCGTATCGCGGTACTCCTGCCTGTTGCGATACTTCCTCATTCATCACATCGTTCAGGAACCATGTGATGAGTTGTTGTATTCCCTTCTCGTTATCGGTAAGGTAATTTAGTACGATGTCCCTTAGATTCATTGTCCTGTTCCTCTTTGTTTTCCAATTCACTGTTGGATACAGGGCATCTTTACTTTTTACAGCACTTCGGGTACACTACCTCTGTTTGACATACTGATCCTGTGGGCAGCTAACTCCTGTACACGGCAATTTCCCATCCGCGTTCCAAGACGTATTCGGGTGTACGGGAAGGACTACTTTCTACAACAGGATTTGATCCCTAAAATCCTATCAGTCTTGGCTGCCCACAAAAATGATTTCATTTTACTCAATTTTCATAGTTCGGGTGTGAACGCCCGTTCATGTGCGTTTCTACAGAGCATAATATTGAAGAGCCCGTCCAATCCGGTATTTTGCATAAAAACCCCCCAGCCATTTTTACGAAACAGTAAACCTACTGACGGCAACAGCATAACCCCAGATACATTCCGGCAGCTTTATATAGTATCCAGACTGCCTCTCATGGTTTTCCTAGCTGATGAAACCAAAGGGCTCACATTAAGTGAGATATTACCGAATCGAACGTCGATTTGCCAGTATTTGCAGCACGTAGACCTGTACCACCTTGAACGGTATGTCACAGAGAACTGCTACAAAACCGGCGGGGAGCATGCGATCTATGATCCGCTCATCATGCTCAAACTTGTCATTGTGAAGTTCTTCCGCCAGTTATCGTACAGGGACACTCTGCAAACACTCACTGATCAGGACTGCCGGTACTTGGGATTGCCATGGACAGCAGACGGGTATATCATCCCCGCCCGGTCAACGTTGCACCATTTTGTCAAATGCCGGCTCAAAGAAGAAGGTTTTGAACGGCTCATGGGAATTGTTGGATCACTGGTATGTAAGGCATCCACTGATCAAGCCGGAATTATGGATTCAACACCAGTAGAAGCCTCACGATATGACAAAAATGCGGAGTTCAATGTTCACTACCAGTGCAAGATGTACAAAGCGCACATCTTTCACCTCGGTGACATCCCTCTTTTCTGTCAGTTTTCTGAAGGGAACGAGTCGGATTCAACATACGCGATTGACTTGATCAAAGGCGTGGCACGGATGGATCCGAACATACCTGAGGTTTTTGCGGATGCCGGGTATGATGCCTTTCAGATTCACGCTGACATTCACCATTTCCTTCACGCAAAGCCGTTCATACAATGTCGCGATACCGCTGTTGTGCAGGAAGAGGGGACAGAAGTCAGAATTGATCACTGGGTGAACAAGATGTGGAAGATGGGTGGCTCGCTCACTGCTACCCTCCGGCAAAAGCTTGAGTTTCTGTACTCGAACGGACGACAGCAACAGGTTGGGATGTACCTGAGAAACCAGAATGTTGCCGACCCTCAGTTCTCCGAAGTGTATGCAAAACGCGAGGATTGTGAACGGACTCACAACCACATCAAATCTATCATGAAGCTCGATGTCCGTCGAGTGAGAAACGAGAGTAAACGTCTGTATGTTCTGGCGAACTTTGTCGTTTACCAGATTTTGCTCCTGGGTCACTTACAAAACAATATTTCACCGGTTCAGCAACTCGCACATTATTACTGATCAAATCGAATCGTCCACCGCTGGATCAGGCACTCCGAGCGGATGCTTTCGTTCTTTGGGTCAATGTCTTTCCAATTTTCTATTTCCCAAGACAGTTGAAGACCAGATGCGCGAGTTTGTATTGTGAAATGTGCATTTTGCATGTGCCGGGTATTTTTTTGTGCAGGTTTTTTGTGATTCTGTCCAACGATGATCTCTCCAGATTGGACGGGCTCAATATTGAAATTCATTCGGAAAATGGGTTATTTATTTAAAATCCAACAAACACATTTTACCAATCCTTTTTTGTCGAATTTTTTGTAGTAACTGAACAGGACTCAATCGCCCAAACACCCTATCAGAGAACGTGGCTATCATTAACGCACGAGAACCAGATATGAAAAATGCTCGAAAACCCTCCACCCGGAAATTGAAAAGAAAAAATTCAAATTGAATTTTCTTTTTCGAAAAATCAGGAAGATCTATAAAAGCGCGGCATCGTTCAGATTGCATAATTTCAGGATTTTCCGGATCAAAAAGGCCTTGTTCAATACAACTAGTATAAAGATCCGTTCCGGGGTATGGTTCAAAAATACTCAATTGAATATTATCCGGATAACATTTTCGGACACATACAACGGTTTCATGAAAGTCATCAATTGTTTCACCGGGAATACCTACAAGCACATTCACCATTACTTTTATTCCATATTTTCTTGCAAGTGCGCAAAATGAAATTATATCTTCATTTTTATATTGGGGTCTGCGAAGAATTTCTTTTCTTACACGTTCGGAACCGGATTCCAAACCGATATTAATCGAAGTGAAATTTGCCTCTTTTAAATGGATGAAAAAATCCTCATTTTCAATTATTTTTTTCAATGGGGAAACATTAATACCGAATTCAATTGGGATATTGCGATTTTCATTGAATTTTCGAAGACAATTAAAAAGATTGTAAGCGTATTGTAAATTCACACTTATAGTCTCAACTTCCAAATAAATTGAACTGACTTTTGAATTTTTTCCCACTATTTCGGTAATTTCTTTCACAATATTTTCTGGTGCACGTAACCTGACATATTTCCCTTTTGTCACCCGTGACAATGCATGATTTGAACAAAAACTGCATTTGTTGGGACACCCACGTCCAATTAGTACCGAGAAGCAACGATCCGGATCATTAATCCAAATATGCCAAAGGGTCCTATCAATAAAGGGCAATTTATCTAAATCCTGAAAAAAATCATCGGGGGGATTTTTTTCTATTGCACCAGTTTCTATATCTTTTATCCAGAGATTTGGTATTGAACTGGGTTTTTTCCCCAACTCCAGACAATGTGCCAATTCGATAATTGCTTTTTCCCCTTCACCAATACAAAGTCCATCAAAATCCCGGCATTGTATTGTATCTTCTGGATTTAATGATGCATGTATCCCGCCCAATATTGTAAAAATTTCATTATCAATTTTCTTTATTGAGGCAGCAACTCTTTTCATAAAATGAAATTGGGAGGATGTGGCAGTTAAACAAAACAACGAAGGATGATACGTATTAATGAATTCCTGAAGTATCCCTTCAATATTCATCTGGGGCGTAAATACCAGTATGTGAACATTATAATCGTGTTTTTTCAAAACAGTTGCAATAAACGAAATTCCAAAAGGTATAGACATTTGTGTATCCAATGGTTTATTTTTTGACTCAAAATTACTTACAGAATAAATACAGCCGATATTCAATAATATGTCCCCCTAGTGCCGCCCCCTCTTAATAATAATTTCAACCATATATTGATTTGGTCCATTAATGACACTAATCCATCGATAGAATCCTTTTTCTGAATAGATAGTAGTCTGAACATTTTATTCCCCCAATGTATTGTTCATTATAGGAAAAATTTACAAGATTGTATATCTATTTTTATGCTGTAAAATGTTAATAATTTATTCAGAACTCAAGATACAGTCATCATGTTTGATAAATACAAAAAAGTTGAAAGATGTAATGAAACATTATGATTCAAGAAATCAAATTAAATTTGAATAAGTCCGAATTTAACCAATTTGCATTCATCTCAAAAATTGTCAAAAAATATTTTTATTCTCACAATTTTCTTCTAAAAGAATGTCATATAACCAATGGGATCAAATGTTTAAATGATGAAATCAGCCTTAATAAATCCTTATTACAAGAACTATATGATTATTATGAAAACTCATTAATTATTGAATTGTTTAGATTTCTATTAAATTTGTCCGGTAAAACGATCACTTCACATATGTGTTTTATGTTTTTTCAAAAGGAAAATGTGTAATTATGTTATCGAAAATTTCAGAGATGGTTTTTTTTACTGGGGGAGTCGGCCTCAATACATGGGCAAAGGGAGGGACTATTAATCGTGAACTTGAGTTATATAAACGCCTCTCACCCCATCTTCGGAAAATAAGTCTTGTAACATATGGGGGTCGAGCAGATTTGGAATATATTCCCGAGTGTGGAGACCTTTCGGTTTATCCCACGCCGTGGCTATTGAATGCAGAACTTACAAAATATTTTGTCTACAATAAGTACTATTCTGCTTTAAAACAAACAGATCTTTATAAAACTAACCAGATCCCCGGTTCTGAAATCCCCGTATGGATAAAAAAGAAATTAAAAAAGAAATTGATTGTTCGTTGCGGCTATCTTTATAGTGATGCCATTAAAAAAGATAGTAACGATTTTAATAAAATTGCTCGTGCTATCGCATTGGAACGTCGAGTTTTTATTGAAGCGGATGCTGGTGTGGTCACGAGCAACTGGCAACGGGAGATTATTCTTAAAGAGTACCAATTGCCCCCGGAGAAAGTAAAAGTTATTCCCAATTATGTATTGACCGATTTATTTACTCCCAAAATCCAGGAACCACAATTTGATCTTATCTATGTTGGTCGATGCTCAAAAGAAAAAAATATCGATGGACTTCTTAATGCCTTGAAACAACTTAGAGAAAAAGGAGAGCGATACTCGCTACTCATGGTTGGGAATTGCAGATATGATAGAAAGGTTCGGTTATTGACATCAGAATATAAATTGGATGTTACATTTCAAGATAATGTACCTAATACATCATTACCTGCATTCTTGAATAAAGCACGGGTCTACATTCTTCCATCTTTTCATGAAGGACATCCCAAGGCGCTTCTGGAAGCCATGAGCTGCGGTCTTCCCTGCATTGGAACCAATGTTCAGGGGATTCGGGAGGATATTCGACATGAAGAAACGGGATATCTATGCGGTACTGAACCCATGAGTATCAGTGCGGCTGTTCATGATGTACTTTCAGATGAAGGGCTTCAGAAAAAGCTTGGCAGTAATTCACGGCAGTATATTCTCGATCGATATTCCATTGATATTATTGTGCAAAAGGAACTTCGCCTAATTGAGGATGTGATGTCCGGGTGATGGGCGAAATACGCAGAACTTGTTGGAGAATTATTTCTCGAATTGCACGATTTATCCCTCCTGATTATCGGGCTACACTTTTTTACTATATGATTACATCAGCAGCAGATCCCTCCGCACCAAAGGATGCACTACAATTTCTTCTTGAGCTCGATAACAATCTCTACAATATTGAAGGAAGAATTGCCGTAGCATACGGGTGCGGCATTCATCCGAAACATAGGTTGACCCGGTATCACGATTTCTTTGTCAACCATATCAAAAAAGGAGAACGGGTGCTGGATATCGGATGCGGAAATGGAGCGCTTTCGTTTGATATAGTTCGCAGGATTGAAGCGGTTTCTGTTCTCGGTGTAGATCTGAATGAAGAAAATATCTACTATGCAAATAAACACTTTATACATCCCAATCTTTCGTTTATCAAGGGAGATGCGCTTATCAACTTACCCAACATTCACTTCGACGTCGTTATACTTTCAAATGTTCTTGAACATATAAAGAACCGTATCAAATTTCTCGTTATGGTGCAGGAAAAAGTTAATCCCAGTAGATTTCTCATCAGGGTCCCTTTTTTTGAGCGGGACTGGCGTGTCCCACTCAAAAAAGAGCTTGGCATCGAATACAGACTAGACTTGACTCATGAAATGGAATATTCGATTAAGGAATTCTATGAGGAGCTTCAAAAAGCAAACCTAACGATTATCCATATTGTGTTTTGTTGGGGGGAGATTTGGTGCGTTGCAGCGCCAATTCTGGGGGGGATCTCTTGAAAGAGCCACAAGTAACAGTTCTTATGTCGGTGTTCAACGGAGAGAAATACCTCCGTGAAGCAATCGAAAGCATTCTTTCGCAGACTTTTACCGACTTTGAATTCTTGATCATCGATGACGGATCAACAGATATGAGCCTGAAGATTATCCGGTCGTTCTCTGATTTGCGTATAAGACTTGTTGTTAATAATGGAAATATAGGTCTTACAAAATCGCTCAATAAGGGAATTATGCTTGCCCATTGCGAGTACATTGCTCGTATGGATGCAGATGATATATCATTACCCTTACGATTAGAAAAACAGGTGAGATATCTTAATAATAATCCGGAAGTTGTACTTCTTGGATCATCGGCTGAAATTATAAATGACAGAGATCAATATGTCAGAACATTTATCGCAATTTCAGAACCAAAATTTAAAGATTTATTGAAAGTGAACCAATTTATCCACGGTAGTATAATTTTCCGGAAAAAAATAATTTTAGATCTGGGCGGATATGATGAATTATTTAAAAATGGTCAAGATTATGCCCTTTTACTAAAAGTCATAAAACACTATCGGATTCAAAATACTTGTGAGGTTCTGTATAAATTACGTAAACATTCTGAGTCAATCGGTGTTAAAAAACTGGAAGATTCGATTTTATACCATATATTAGTTATCAGGCTGGCTAATGCGAGAAATAATGGATGTGTTATAAAATTGATTGCGAAAAATAATATTATGTGCCTGAAAAAAATTTTAACAATTGAAGAAAAAAAATATTTTCATAACTCAATTGCATTTTCTCATATTCAAAATTTTGACTTGACATTAGCTAGACAGGAATATTTGAAAATTTTTAAATTGGATCCATACGATATTACGAATATTTTTAATATTGTATGCTCATTTCTGGGAGTTCCTTTTTTAAAGATAAAAAATTTAATTTTAATTAATCTCGAAAATTTTTTTCATGAATATATTCAATAGATCAGTCACTTGATGGAATCATGTGAGGTTAATTCAGTCTCACATGATAAGCACTGGAATGCTTCCGAGCATGTGAACGCTTGATATACCTATATGAGGTATTGACAAAATTACTACTCGTGCATTTTTGAGAGATTCGCGTTCTTTCGATCACAATGTATATTTGTCTTTGCTCTGAATTAGGATAATTTGTAGTTATATTTTGGTCAGAACCAAATTATACGTTTTAGATAAAATAAAACGCAGATGTGGATCCAGAATTATATATCTTACTATAACCCGTTTTTGCTAATAAATCCCCGGGACGGTAGTTTATTTTTATTAACGAATAACCCGATTGGGCTAATGCATTTTCGCTTAATTCATTTCGAATAATTATTATGCCTTGTCGGTATTCAGTGAAATCTTTTGAAAAAAATGCTCCATATTGGTTGACTCGGATATTATCCTTGGGATACAGTTTACTTCCATTATACGTTCTATATTGATCAACAGCCCTTTTATCTAAATAAATTAGTTTGTCGGTGTAAAGAGGAACACTGTTTATTGCCTGCAGTTCAGATTCAATGAGTACTGGACGACTTAATGTTGTATCTTTAAACAGCGGAGAATCAATATTTTGAAGTGGACCCATAATTGTAACGAATGAAAGGATAATTATCAATAAAATTGCAATAAAATTTTGTACATGAATTTTTTTACTGATTTGAGCCAAAAAAAAGATTGTAATTGCAATTGGTATAGACAACAGAATTGAACCAAAATATTCCCATCTATATCCTAAAATCTGAATAGTTTGACTGAAAAATGAGGTAAAATATGTCACTGCTAGGATAGTCAAACCTCCGAAGGCAATAAAAAAAATTAAGGGATTTCGTGACTTTTTAGATATCATATATAAACAAGCAGGTATTGATAAAATCCAAAAAAACATGGTTCCTTGACTGTTAAAAAGTAATTCAATAAAAGGAATTTCTTGAAGATAATTACTAAAATTAATAAAAGCATCTCCACCAGAATTAATTGCGATAGGGTCTAAGCGAAATTTAATTAAATTTGAAAAAATATAAACATCGCGTGAAATAAAAACCCACCATGAAATTGATAAAATTGAGAAGAAAATAGTAAGTATTAATGAAATATTATAATATTTTTTTGAATAAATTTTATTAAAAAGTATAATAATGCCCCAAAAAAGGTACAGGAGAAAATTTGTTGCCAGGCATGTTAATGGATGCATTGTCATAAGTGTAAATAATGAAATAAAAATAATTATTTTATACCATGATATATTATTATTGTTATTATTATCACCATTTTCTCCAAATTTAAATAGACAGTATATAATTAATGGAATAAATATGGCAGCAACAGAAAATGGAACCACCCAATAAATCCAAGAATTAAAATATTTAGATATTCCTAATATTAATGCTGCATATAAACCAATCTTTTTATTAAATAGGAATGTTCCTAATAAATAGACAAATAATATTGTTACAATTATTTGAAAAAAGGAAATTGAAAATAAGGTTGAAATTTTATAATTTAAACCCGATAGTTCAATGGTTATTATCGATATAAGGTTTGTTGTTGCAGCAGAAAAATAAGAGGTTTGATACATCGGAATATAGTGCAACTCTAATATTCTTATAGAGTAATTTTGATGATTCAACGCATCAACTCCAATAACTGGTGAAAAAAGGAGCATTTGTGACCATTGAAGGCAAAATGGAATGATAATTACTTTTATTAAAGAAAGGTACTGAAAAGAACGTTTATTTGAGAGATAAATAATATCAAATGTGGTTATCCCAATCAATAAAAAAGAAAAAAGAAAAAATAAAGGGGGTCTGACATAAACATCCTCATTATAATATAATAAAAGTATCATTGAAATTAAAACAAAAAAAAACAAGATGTTAATAATTATTTGAATACGAGGACTAAGTTTTTGATCAACCATTTTAAATTCGGTAAAATTTTGTTTTTTAAAGAAATAGATACCTATAAAAAAAATGATTAGAAAACCAAATATTGTTGATATTGGCGTAAAATTTGTACTAAAAAATGGAAGTATCATTAATACTATCCCTAATAAGACACCAAATACTGAAAAAAGATTGTCCAAATTATTGAGTATATCTTCAATTCGCTTTACAATCATTTAATCCTCATATAATGAAATATGTTCAATAATTTTACGATATCTTTCGATCGATTTTTCAATTGAATAGCCATTTTCAATATAAGTGCGCGCATTTTTTGATATTGTCTCAAGGTTTGGATCATTTAGTGATCGACAAATATTTTTTACAATACATTCTGGGGTATTGTTATCCATAATATAACCCGTTTCACTATCAATTATTATATCTGGAATTCCTCCAACTGGTGTAGCTAATACGGGTGTAGCACATGACATAGATTCTAAAACAATATTGGGCAGACCTTCACCATAAGATGGAAGAACAATTAATTTTACCTTATTAAGAAATTCGTGTATTTTTTCATGAGATAACTTTTTCACCAAAAAAATACGTATGTCATTATCGAGATTATAATGTTTCATACAATCCTCAATTTTTTGGATTTCCGGACCGTCTCCACAAAAAAGAAATTGAATACTAGGATTATGAATAAAAATTTTTGGAATAGCTTCAATTAAATTGTTAATTCCTTTAAATTCTGTAAATGCTCCAAAATAGCCAATAATATTTCCTCTTTTAGAGAATTGAATTTCTGGAAAAAATTTTTTAATATCGACATGAAGTGCTCCGTTAAATATGATAAGATCACAAGATGATTTGATATTCAACTGTCGACTTAAATTTGGAGATTCAACAACCAATACGTCTGAAAGTTTATAGTTTAATTCTTCAAAATTTGAGATTAATAATGGAATAATAACTTTTCCAAGACTAAAACAAGTATTTCGATAAATTATTTTCATAATTTTAAAATTTTCGTCTTTTCCTGCAAGACCCGAAATTACATAAATGACTTTATGCCCTAATATTTTGGAAATAAAAATGGGTAAAAAATGTGCGGGCCCCATTGTAAAAAATATAAAATAATTTTTCTTGCCTAGTTTAAAAATTAAGTAACAAGTTATAAGTTCAATAATAATCACTCTAATTATTCTAAATAAAAAAAAAGATGAATATATTTTGATATGGGGTGCAATAATATTAATTTTTGAATTTGATCTTTCATGTGATAAATATGAGAGAACACTTATTAGGTTTTTTTTAAAAATATAGCCCCCTCTCCCTTCTTCAAAATGTTCTGTAATAATGCATATTTGAAATTTTTTTAATTCTTTCATATTTTATTCCATATCTTTATCTGAACGCAAACAGGACAATATATCGTTAATAATAGAGATTAAGTTGTATCTAAAAAAATTTCTATTCCGATTGTCTCTACTATTATTATAACACCATGTACAAGGTTCAAATAGTGGAGAATTAGAATAAAGAAATCTACGTCTTAAGTCATTAAAGTGTTCATTATTCCATGCATTTTTATCAGAGAATGAACCATTATTTTCGAAATTCAATAACTGGCAGCAGCACCCCCCAATATTTTCTTTTCCATTTATGCTAATATTAAAAAATGGTGTACAACAAAATTTGTTGTTTTTCATATCTCTCTCTAAAAGTGGAGGTAAGGTTACTTTTTTTCGAATTTTTTTGGGAAATGTATTAATTTGATCGAAAACAGGCACTACTTCCATATTATCTAAATATAGGCATCTCTCTTTAGCAGTATATCCTTTTATATCTACAGGTAAAAATTGAAAAAAAACAATTTCATCGACGCCCAAATTGTCAGCGAGAGTAATCATCTCTTTTAGATATTTAAAATTTAATTGATCCAAAATAAATGTAGCTGCCACTTTTAGCTTTGCGTTCCTTTGTTTTTTTTGTTGGATTAAATATTTAACATTATTACAGATAATTTCAAATAATTCAGGGGAATTTCCTGTTAACCTATGAAATTCCGATGAGTTATGACCATTTATACTGATATTTAGATGCAATAAATTTGATTCAATTATTTCATTTGTGAATTTTTTAACAAGAATACCATTTGAACTTGAACATACTTTCATATTCATTTTATTTGAGGAATACGCAATCATTTTAAAAAAATCTTTATTCAATAAGGGTTCGCCGTTTCCTATGAGACTCACCGATAATGCATTTTTATAGCGGTTTAAAAATTTTATGAATTGTTCATAACTAATATCATTTGTTTTTTTTTGCCCATACGGATTATAAAATTTTGTAGAATGTGATAGACACATATCACATTTTAGATTACAGTTGGTTGTCAAAAAAATTGATAAAAAAATTGGATCCCAGTTTAAAGAAATGTTTTTTTTTCCAAAAAAATATTTCAATAAATTTTTTAGTTGACCTCTGTTTGGAAACAGCATTTTATCCCTAATAATAAGTTGCTGTGACTATTAATTAAAGAAGAGTACAATTCGGGATACTACACAATCGGATTTTGTCAATATATTCGAAATATTTAATTATTTACGATCACATTTTTATAGAATGACATTAGTTTTTTTTCCATAATTTTCCAATCAAATTTTTTTTCATACGCTTTTCTCCCATTGGAACCAAGTAATTTAAGTAATTCTGTATCAGTTTTAAGAAATAAAATAGCTTTTTTGATATCTTCTTTATTATTTCCATCGATAATCAGTCCACATTTTTCATTATTTACAATATTCGCGGATGATACCCCATTATTGACTAAAATCGGTTTACCACACATCATTGCATTGAGTAATGTGCTCCCGCAAATATATTTATAGACTCTAACGGATGGATCTCGAATAACAAATAATAGATCACATTTCATAATATAATCCATTACTTCATCATAACTAATTTTTCCAATAAATTCCAGTTTGTCGGGCATTTTTTTTTCCCATTCTTGAATCTCCGGTATAAGATCTCCATACCCAGCGATAATTAATTTTATATCGTCAATTTCATTCATAACTTCAATAATCTTGTTTAAATTTAATTTTCGCTCTTTATACAGTGCTCCCGCATAAAATAAAATAAATTTTGAATTTACTTTATATTTATTTGGATCGAATTTATCTGGTGGTGAATCAAAAAGTGTAATTATATTTTGATTGTTAATTCCATCAAATTCTTCTATTTGTGCACTGTCGGCAAGAATTATTCCGTCAGATATTGATAAAAAAAACTTGTCGATTTTCATTAGAATCCGTCTTAATATTTCTGGAATTTTAAGACTATCTTCATAGGTATCCAATACCTCGTAAACTACTTTTTTATTTTTAATTTTTGCGACTAAAATTACCGGAATCGCAGAGTCAAAATTGAATACATGAGCAACATCCCACTCAATCAATAATAACTTCCAAAAAATGAAAATCCACCAAATTGGTATGTATATAATAATCCATTTTCCATGAGGGGCTTTTAAATAAAAAAGTTGTTGTGTAATTTCTTTTTCAGAAAAATGGATTTTTTTAATGGGATCTCGATTCCAACCCAGAAAAAGTATTTTAAATATGCTATCTAAAACATCAATTTCTTTAAGGATTCTGATATCTCCTTCAAGAATGTTACTTTTAATTATTATGAGCTTTTTTTTATTCATTTAATATCCTAATAATGATATTTGCTCATGAGGGAATAAAATATTGAGTTGATATTTCAACAAATTGTTTTTCTCTGTTCATTTGCAAATGAGAAAAATACCGCCATCAACCAACATTTTTTCTACAAAGTTATTTGTTTCGGATCTTAATTCATTATAGAATTATCAAATTAATTATGCTTCAAGACCTATTTAGTTAGATTGGATAGCAATATATGATTATGGGTGCCTCGTCTATAGTATTATTATTTCATATCTCAAAACTCTGATAATGGAAGAATAAAGAAATAATTACCCTTGGTGCATTGAAATGATTAATGAAGAATTGAAAAATGAAGTTTACGATTATTGGAATGAAAAGTCTTGTGGTTCTCGATTTTCAAATAAAGAAAAATTCTCAAAGGATTATTTTGAAGAGATAGAGAATCATAGATATCTTGTTGAACCAGAAATTTTTTTATTTGCACAATTTACACGATATCATGGAAAAAAATTACTCGAAGTAGGAGTCGGAGCTGGCACAGATTTTTTACAATGGGTGCGAGCGGGGACAAAGGCATATGGTATAGATCTAACACCATTAGCAATAGAGCATATAAGAAAACGCTTGGAAGTTTATAATTTAACCGCTGAAGATGTCCGCGTTGGTGATTGTGAAAATATTCCTTATGAAGAAAATACTTTTGATATTGTATACAGCTATGGAGTAATTCATCATACTCCAGACACTGAAAAAGCTTTAAAAGAAATCATTCGAGTATGTCGCCCAGGGGGTGTTTGTAAAATTATGATTTATAACAGACACTCACTAACTGCTTTTTATCATTGGATTTATAACGGATTATTAAAAGGAAGACCTTGGAAATCAATTTCCCAATGTTTATATGATTGCGCAGAGAGTAAAGGAACTAAAGCTTTTACAAAAAAAGAGATAGAAGATATATTAAAAAAGATGCCTGTCGATTCCATTCGAATTACATCAATTCTGACATATTATGATAAATGTGAGAACTATAATGTTATTCTGAATATTATTGCAAAATCATTGGCATATATTTTAGGAGGAAATCGGGTCGGGTGGTTCCTACACATTCAATTTAATAAAAAAATGGGTCGTGTAAAAAGATTGGCTAAGATGTCAATGGCGGAATGAAAGTGTACAGATGTGGCGGAATAGAATTGTACACCCAAATACATAATTCCATCGAAATTTATCCCGGAAGACAGTGAGTAACCATCTCTTGTTTCCGACGTTCTTTGAGTCGGTAGCTGTCTCCCTTGATGTTAATCGTCGTGCAGTGGTGAAGGATCCGGTCCAGAACCGCAGACGCGATAACCGGATCCCCGAAAATCTCACCCCAATTTCCGTAAGACTTGTTCGAAGTGAATATAATCGAAGACTTCTCGTATCTCCGGGAAATCAACTGAAAGAAACAATGGGCCCCCTCACTGTTGAAGGGAAGATAACCCATCTCATCAACAATAAGGAGAGGAAACTTATTGAGTGCCTTAATCCTCTCCTCAAGTTTATTCTCATGGCTAGCTTTTTCCAGTCGTTCAATCAGGTTCGATGCATTGGCAAAGTATACTCGGAATCCCTGTTTCATTGCATCTAACCCGAGTGAAAGAGCAAGATGTGTTTTCCCAACACCTGGAGGTCCGAGGAACACGACATTCTCAGCATGGTGAATGAACCGTAAGGAGGAAAGATCCCGGATCACTGCCGGGTCAAGAGACGGTTGGAAACTCATATCAAAATCTTCCAATCTCTTCTCCATTGGGAACCTGGACAATCGCCTTCTGATTCCAAATGCTCGGTCTTCCTGACTCTTTTGTTCCTGATCCAAGAGGTAATCAAGTACTTCAAGTGTGGTTCGCTTTTCTTTCGCAGCAATCTCCAGATAGTCATCGACTTGGGAGTCAATAGTTATCAGTTTCAAGCGTTTCAGGTTGTTATGAACCCGCTCATATATCTGGGAGCTCATCATTACACCCCGCCAGAGAGACAATCATACACAGCAAGGGGTCGATCTTCAACATCGGGACCAATCATCTTGAAGAGCGGCTTATGCAGATTCATACGCTGTGAATTACACTTCATAGCCGTGGAAAGCAAACCTGCGAAATGCTCTTTTTTCCGAATTGCCCGACAATGACCGGGAACGATATCGTGGGAACAGACAACTTCAGATCCTACCCGGATGATAATCCGTGTTTCATCCAATTCCAGGATCGCTGCTCTTCCTGCGAACTGATACGGTACTGAATACCGGTTCCCGCGATATGACACATAGGAATCTTTCGAGATCTTCCGGTGTTCTTCCCGTCGAACCTGATACGGCTGAACACCGGTTATGGTCTTCAGGTTTTCCTGTTTCAGACGTCCAACTGGGATTTCATTGGTGGTGCCGTGGATCGCATTATTCACCCGGTTAAGCCAGTGCATAACCTGCTGATTCATGTCAGAAAGCGAACTGAATGTCCCGCCAAGCAGGAAATCCCGTTTCACATACCCGATAGAATTTTCGATTTTTCCTTTGGTCTGCGGATTGTATGGTTTGCAGAGCCGTGGAATGAATCCATAATAACTGAAAAAGTCATCGAACTTCGCATTCCACGTGTGATCTTTGGGTTTTATTGCCCGCTTGATGATTATCTGTTTGATGTTGTCATAGAGGAGCTCCTTTGTGTATCCGCCGAAGTATTCAAACGCGTGGTTGTGACACTGGATGAAAGTATACACATCTGTTGAGATAGTGAACTCCACATATCTCATCCGTGAATATCCAAGTACGATGCTGAAACAGTATACTTTTCTTATATGTCCATCCTCATCGATATGGTAACACTCCCCCCAATCTACCTGTGCTTGGACACCGGGTTTTGTCTCATATCTGAGAACTGCCAGTGTTCCTTCCTGCGGCCGAATCTGTCTTATGTAGTCTTTGACAATCGTGTAATGTCCAGTGAAGCCTTGTTCCTGTATCTCTCGAAGTATCCGAGTTGCACAGAGTGGATATTCGTTGATCCGTTGTTGGATATAATCCTTGAACGGGTCGAGTATACTCGCTTGCTGTACAATTTTCCTCATAACGGGTGATGTTTGTGCTGTGATTTGTTTCCGTACCGTGTTCCGGTGATGTCCGGTCTTCTGCGATATTTGACTGATGTTCAATCCCTGGTGGTGCAAATCGCGTATCATGAAAAAGTCCTCCATTTTCAGCATTGCCACTACCTTCACGCTTATGCATGAAGGTTGTCAGCTGTACACTTTCATTCCGCCATAAGTGCACATTTTCGCACCGCCATTGACATAATTTTCCCGCCAAATGGGGTATGAGTGCGTGAGGTGGTTTTTAAAAAAGGGGGTCATCACTGGTTCATTTCTTTATTGATACCATGATGATAACGCCGATAATCCCCAACGCACCAAGACTGATGAGAAGCGGGATGAATATGTCAAAACCGGAGTCGAGCCCGTGTGCCGCTCCTGTTTCAGGAATTGGCTGGGGGTTCTGCCCGGCAATTGTCAACAACGCGGTCCCGGTCCCGGTCGGACTACTTTTGAGCGAGCCGACTGTGATAAAATAATCTCCGTTTTGCAGACCCGGAGCAGCCAGTTCGTACGCCCAGCGGTTCAGGATCGTTCCATCAGATACCGGGACATTTCCTGATGTTATGAGTGCATTTGAGGTCTGGTCGCGGATCTCGACACGGAGCTGGTTTTCCACCCCCATATTCGTTGTTCCCGTGACAACAATTTTTTCACCGGTTGTCTGGTTGGGCAGCCGGGATTGTGCACCCGTCCCGGTTATCGCATTAAAATGCACGACGGGTTCTTCGACATAAAAGTAGTATGGGGTGATGATATCATCAACACCGGGACGTACTGTAGCGTTCAGGATAGCATTCACTTCCGGTGTGACGAC
>Ga0247841_10005024_pt1 | contig 21934 bp, 18 predicted proteins | sample LaCruzMarch2015__2_FD_192410 | JGI IMG/M metagenome (GOLD analysis project Ga0247841, IMG submission 192410) | Freshwater microbial communities from meromictic Lake La Cruz, Castile-La Mancha, Spain - LaCruzMarch2015_18m | ecosystem: Environmental > Aquatic > Freshwater > Lake | place: Spain... | reverse complement strand
GGAAGGTTGGGACGGGACAGTGTGACTTTATGCATAATGTCGAAGTGTCGCAGGAGTGGGGTGGTGAGTCAGAGGTAGGGATAGGGGGCAGGGTGGGGACATTATGGCATTATGCATAATGTCGAAATGTGGGGGAAATGGGTAAGGGGAAGGGGGGGCGGTCCGACATTCCCAAGAGTGTGGGAGTAATGTTGGAGGGGTTCGATTGAGTCAGGCGGGGGGACGCCAACCGCGGTTAGTGAATAGCCATTGGGTGGTCTGATTAATGCCTTCTTGTAAGGAAAAAGAGCCGCGACCTAGAACCTTGAAAGTTTCGCCCATGTCGATCGGGTAATCGGTGGTCATGCTCTCCACGCGGGTGGAGTCGATGTAGAAGCGACGGCCACTGATCCGGGAGATCACATCGCCGACTCTGCCCATGAGACGCAGAGTCGGGCGATTGATACGAGGCGGGGTTCGTCCGTGTAGAGCTCTGCAAAATCCGGCGGCCCAACACCAGATATCATCCGTTTCATCTCCCACATAAAGGGTTTTTCCATTCACGGCCGATTCTGGAAGGGAGAAAATTTGCTCGATCTGATCCAAAACGTTGCCCACGTAAGCGTAAGCCCTGCGAACTGGAACACCCCCAGGATGAAAATACCAACCCCGGCGAGCGATGCGCCAAAACTCCTTCTCATATCGAGCGTGCCATGGTCCCCACACATTGGTCGGGCGGATCAGGGTCCACGAGAACGGGAGCTGAGCGGCACGAGTCAGCCGCTCCGTTAGAACCTTGCTCGCGCCATAGACAGTGGCAGGAGAGTAATCTTCGTCTGATTTTGGCTGATATCCTGGACCGCAGACGTATTGACTGGAGGTGATGATGGCTCGTTGAATGGAGGGGCAGGATCGGATAGCCGCGAGAATATTGGATACCCCATCCGTGTTTTCCCGATAACCCAATTCGACAGTCGTGGTCTCGACACAATCGGTACGGGCCGCAAGATGGAGGACATGGGTCGGACGGAATGCTGCCACCTGACGAGCGAGGAGTTCTTTATCCAAGAGATCGGACTTTTGCCAAAATCGACGATGATGCTCAGGCTCGGGTGGGTTTCGGTCGAGATTGAGAAGGGCTTCGGCTTTGGAGAAAAACCGCTCGACTGTGTTTAATCCGATAAACCCAGAGCCGCCGGTTATGAGGATTTTCATAGTGATTGGATGTCTAACTGGTGCAACGCGTAGTTAGTCGGGTTAGTGGCTCAGAGCTTTGGGCTCATCCACCTCCAGGTCGCAGCCAAGCCCTCTTCGAATGCTGTGGTAGGCTTCCACCCAGCCATCGAAGTAATTCTATCGATGGCGAGCACGCTGCTTTGCACATCACCAGCCTGCGCCGGCTTGATTTCCAAGATAGCATTTTTCCCGACCGTTTTGGAAACCAAATCAATCACCTCTCGGACGGACCGCCCTTGACCGGACCCAATGTTGAAGGGGCCCGATGTCTCAGATACATCCAGAAGACGGATAACAGCATCTACGAAATCATCGATGTAGACATAATCTTTGATCGCGCTTCCATCGCCTAACATCAATAGAGGTTGGCCGCGTGCGATTCGCGCCATTGAGATTGCGACCAAACCTTGTGCGCCTTCGAAGTTTTGTCCTGGACCGTAAGGGTTGCTCGGGCGCAGGCACAGGTGCCGGAACCCCGTCGAGGCTGCCACCATTGCGAGATACATCTCCATTGTCATCTTCAAGACCCCATAGGGGGACATGGGGTGTTTGGGGTCATCCTCACGAACCGGAAGCTGTTTGGGCTCGCCGTACACGGCACCACCACTAGAGAACAAAGTGAATTCTTGAACATTCGCACGTGTTGCTTCGTCGAGAATCCTAAGGAAAATTTCTAAGTTGCGTGTGAAGGTAGACAAAAGCCGGTCGGCAACCGGTGCGGTGGCCGCTGCTTGGGCCAAATAAACTACGCGGGGATATCGGGCAAGTGCTCGTTGGATAAGAGCCGGCTCACTTAATTCACCGATGAAAGTCTCGACATTTCCCTTTAGGCTCCTCGGTGGTAATCGATCGTAAATCCCGACCTGCCACCCCCTGCGAGATAGGCCTTCGGCTAAAGCGGTGCCGAGAAAACCAGACCCACCGATAAGCAATATACTAGATTTTGTCATAAGCAGCAGTGATAGTGCGGCAATAATTTTTCATTGAAAACAATTCCTGGGCACGAGCACGTCCTTCGCGTCCCATACTCTCGCGAAGAGTTGTGTCAGATGCCAGCACGGCAATAGCATTTGCAATGGCCTTGGGGTCGTTAGGTGGCACTAGAAGACCTGTTTTCTCTTGGTCGATGGTCTCAACAGTTCCCCCGATATTTGTTCCGATGCAGGGAAGGCCCATAGTCATGGCGCCGATCAGGACTGTAGCATTAGGCTCAGGTCTTTTTGAGGGTAAGATAAAAATATCTGCCGCTTTCATCCAGTCAGGCAGATTACGTTGAAATCCCTTCAAGTGAACCCGTGCTGGCTCTGGCAATTGTGCTAATGCCCCCGCCAGACTTTCCTGGCAATGCTCGTAGCCGGGAAAACAAGACCCCAGGAATATGAAGTGCATGTCGTATTGCTCGATCAAGCCTCGCGCAGAAAGGATTTTCACGGCCTCAGCCAAGACATCTTGCCCCTTCCAATCGCTGAAGCGACCGGCATACAAGACAACGAGTGCACTATCGCTGATACGAAGCTTTTCGCGGACAGTAGAGACACCGCCTGCCCTAGGGTCGTATTCGGTCTGGTCTACGCCGTGATAGAGTGTCTTAAACTTTCCAGCATAACGGGCATTACCCTTTAAAAAGTGGCTGCGCACCGCATCGGATATGCAAAATACGCGAGAAGAAAAGATACTGGTCATTTTACTCATAGCCCATCGTACCAATTGAGGCTGTTCGACTAATTCCATGATTTGCCAGATGTGCGGCTTACTTTTGATGGCAGCAACCAGCCCCGGCGTCCAGAGGGATGCCGTATTCGTGTGAAAAATGTCCACCTTGGCAGCCCTCGCCAAGGTAGTGAGAAAAACCACCGAAGTGACAGACTGCCAAGCGAAACGTATAATGCCGAATGGGGTGAATACTCCTCTTCTTAAGACCGGAAGCTCCCGGATGATTACTGTGGCTCCGGCTTTCCTTAGCTCTGGGACCAGGGGTCCATCACAAGGGACAATGACTATGCTGCGGAAAAAAGAAGGGTCCAGTGATCTCACGAGGCAAAGAAGAACGTAGTCCGCGCCGTAAAGGTCGGCACCGACGTTGTTGAAAAGTATAGTTTTCCGTTCCAAAGGTGTAGGGCTGGGTGTAATAGGCTTCCTGTTAAGAGGCCTTATTGTTATTTATATCTGCTGTGGCTAGTCAGGCAATCTTTGAGACAGTATACCGGCGGAGACAAAGCGCGCCTCATCATTGTGCCTACATGCGCATGGGCAAAGTTTTGCTTGGGCTGCGAATGCTGCGGTTAGCGGGGCTACCGCTCGAGAACGGGGAGGTATTCGACTACGGCTTTGGAGCCGGAACATTTTACCGCTACTTGCCTAAGACGGCAGAGTTTTTCGGGGTGGAGCAGGACCCTGTGGTCTGCCAAGAGGTGGCCGTCATGCTAAAGGAGCGGGGTTTCAAGCATATCGATCTGCAACCAATCGAGATTAAACAATGGAAAGAACACCCTTTACTGCAAAAGCGATACGATCTATTTCTCTGCAGTCACGTGCTCGAGCATTTGCCGGACCCGATTGATTTTCTGAAAACCGTGCGGCCCTGCGTGAAGCCTGACGGACTGTTCCTCGGGCTGGTGCCGATCAATGAGCGTGCTGAGAGCCCGCACCATCTGCAGAAGGTTGATCGCGCCGTAGTGAAAGGGTGGGCGACGGATGCAGGATACGAGGTGGCGTATTACGAAGAAAACGACCCCTTTCCTTACTGGGTCCAGCCGCTCTACACCGTTACCTCGGGCTGGAAGCATAAGTTGGCGCAGGCGATAAGCTTAAATCTGGGGATGTTGGCCACCTTATGCGGCGAGCGGCTCTGGTTTGCTTGGGGAAGAATTTTTGGGAGGCTGACCTTTTCCAAACCAACCCAAGCAGCTTTTATTCTTAAAAAAAGATGAGATTTTCCATCGTTACTCCCAGCTTCAAGCAGCTCGACTATCTGGGGTGTTGCATTGCCTCTGTCGCGGATCAGGTGGTCACAGTTGAACATATTGTACAGGATGCGGGAAGTCCTGGGATCGAGGAGTTTGCCGAGAGGATGGCCGAACAGCTTTTGGAGAGATATGGGGGAGAGCGGGTATCGAACCTTCAAACCTTCGAACTTTTGCATCTGCGCACTTCCCACGGGTACAACCTGCGAATCTTTAAGGAGAAGGACAGCGGGATGTATGATGCGGTGAACAAGGGGTTGAAAAAGGGCACAGGAAAGATCTGTGCTTACTTAAATTGCGATGAGCAGTATCTGTCGGGAACCTTGGATAGGGTGAGGGAGGAGTTCGAAGATCAGCGGAAGATGGAGGTGTTATTTGGGGCAGCGATTGTGGTCCGGCCTGATGGTGGCTATCTCTGTGACCGCAAGGTGATGAAGCCGACGAGACTTCACACGCTGGTCTCGGGAAATCTTTCGATCTTCACCAGTTCTACCTTTTTTCGCCGTAGTGCAGTGGTAGAGCGGGGGCTTTTCTTTGAGAGGCAGTGGAAGGTGGTGGGAGATGCGGTTTGGATTTTGGATTTGCTAGATCAGGGGTTGAAGATGGGGGTTCTGCGTCAATCCTTGAGTGTGTTTACAGAAACAGGGTCGAACCTAAGCCTGCAAGACAAGGCTGGTGCGGAAAGAGAGCGCCTAGGGGAGCGTGCTCCTAGATGGGCGAGGGCGGGGAGGTGGCTGATTTTGATCATGTATCGCCTTAAAAGATTTTTCGGAGGTGCCTACTGGATCCGGCCTCACAGGTACTGTATCTACACTGCGGCATCACCCCACGAGCGAAAAGGCTTCGTTGTAGAAAAACCAACCTACCGCTGGGTTACCATGAGATGTACCTAGGATTACAAAGCAAAGAGAAGTTGTCTTTTTGAGCCCTGCGCAAGTATAAATCATTATGGTTCGCATCGCTCAACTTGGGGTTGGCTACTGGGGGCCCAATCTGCTCCGCAACTTATATTCGAACTCTCGTTGCAAATTAACCTGCGTTGTTGACCCATCCCCTGAACGGCGGGCGTTTGTTTCAAAAAACTATCCAGGAATTGAAACATGGGAAACTGCAGAGCAAGCAATCGACAGCCGTGCAGTCGATGCGATTGTCATTGCGACTCCAGCGGCCACCCATTTTAAAATTGCGATGAAATGTTTGCATACGGGCAAGCATGTGCTTGTCGAGAAGCCCTTGGCCACGACCGTTGCCGAAGTAGATCAAATGGGGGAAGTGGCTAACAGGAAAAACCTCGTGGTCATGGCTGCGCACACTTTTATTTACAACGATGCGGTTTGCTGCCTGAAAAACCTCATTGATTCAGGGGAGCTAGGGGAGATCCGATATATATACAGTCGGCGGCTAAACCTCGGGCGCATCCGAAGCGATGTGGATGCACTATGGAATCTCGCGCCCCATGATGTAAGCATCATCCAGCATCTCCTAGGAAATCCGATTCCAATTTCAATTTCCAGAACCGGCATGGATTTTATTCAGAAAGGAATTGAGGACGTAACCTTCCTTCAAATAACCTACCCAGGAAAAGTAATGGCGCAGGTTCATGTGAGCTGGCTGGATCCGCACAAAGTTCGGGAGATGACTGTCGTTGGTTCAAAGAAGATGGTTATTTATGACGATGTTGCTGAAAACAAGATTGCCGTTTACGATATGGGCATTGAGCCAAGAGCCATTCTCGGGGAAAAAATGGACTACGATCGGACAAGTCCAGCGCAGTTTATTCATCGAAGTGGTGACATCCACATTCCGAAAATTAACTTCCGAGAGCCTCTCAAAGTTGAAATTGATCATTTCCTCGATTGTATTGAGGGAAAAGCAAAATGTTTAACTGGCCCAGCCCATGCGCGACAAGTCGTGGCAATTCTCGAAAAAGCGGCTGTACGATAGTGATATGAAGAACGCCCCCCCTAAGATTCTCCGCGCAAGCATCAAAAACGTAACATTTGGAGCAGGATGTACGGTCGTAGAGCCTGCCAATCTTTATGAGTGTGAGATTGGAGCCTCAACTTTTGTCGGCCCATTTGTTGAAATTCAAAAGAATGTCCGTATCGGAGAGCGGTGCAAAATCCAGTCCCATGTGTTTATTTGCGAGCTTGTCCAGATTGGGGATGATTGTTTTATTTCTCATGGAGTTATGTTTGTGAACGACCTTTTTAAAATTGGCGGCCCCGCCCGAGGCGACAAAGCCCTTTGGAAAGCCACGAAAGTAGGGAATTGTGTTTCGATTGGAACGGGTTCCACGATCCTTCCTGTTGCGGTGTGCGACAATGTTGTGATTGGAGCAGGAAGCGTAGTGACGAAAGATATTACAGAGCCGGGTATTTATGCCGGGAACCCAGCCGTACTCTTGAGAAAAATCTGAAACGTGGAGCTTCAAAAAAATACAACTATGCCTGACCCCTGCCGATCACTAACTTTGCCTGACTGGCAGTTTGCCTTGTCGGGCGCATGCAGTGTCATATTCATTTGGTGGACCAAGCAACAAACACCACATAAGCATGATCACTTAGTATTTATATAGCATGAGCATTCCTTTTGTAGATCTTCAAGCCCAGTATCGGACTATCCAGTCTTCCATTGATGCCGCCATCGAAGCAGTGATTTCTGAGTCTGCTTTTGTCCGGGGAAAGTACGTCGCGGCTTTTGAGGAGGCATTTCAAGAAGCATCGGGGGCCAAATATTGCGTGAGTTGTGCGAATGGAACGGACGCATTATTTATCGCCTTAAAAATTCTGGGTATCGGGCCAGGCGACGAAGTTATTACAACTGCAAACAGCTGGATCTCGACTAGCGAGACGATTTCACTGACTGGTGCAACTCCGGTTTTTGTCGATCTGGAAGATGCTTTTTATTGCCTTAATCCCGCATTGATTGAAGAAAAGATCACCTCTCGAACTAAAGCTATTCTTCCGGTCCACCTGCTTGGGCAATCCGCGGCGATGGACGAGATTCTTGCGATTGCCAAGAGGCACGGACTGCTTGTCGTGGAGGACTGTGCGCAGGCTCATTTGGCCAAGTATAAGAATCGGCAGATTGGCCTGATGGGAACTGCTGGTACGTTCAGCTTCTACCCAGGGAAAAACCTTGGAGCCTACGGAGATGCTGGCGCCATTATCACAAACGATGGGGAGCTTGCCGCCAAGTGTCGGATGTTTTCCAACCACGGGGCGGACCGCACAAATAAGCACGACCACCAAATGGAGGGAATCTGTAGTAGGATGGACGGCCTACAAGCAGCCATTCTTTCTGCCAAGCTGCCACACCTCATGGCATGGACTGAAGCCCGCCGCTCGGCGGCTATACGTTACGACAATCTTCTTGCCGAGATCCCTGGGATCATCATCCCGAGAGTTAGGGAGGGTGCCACACATGTTTACCACGTATACTGTATTCGAATCCCTAAGCGCGATGAACTGCAGGAGGCTTTAAAACAGGTTGGGATCGAGAGTACCCGCCATTACCCAACACCACTCCCACTGCTCACCGCCTACAAAAGGCTCAGTCACAAGCCTGAGGACTTTCCTGTGGCCGTGCGCCATTCCAAGGAGATTCTTTCACTTCCGATCTATCCTGAAATCACCGTGGATCAGCAGGCTACAGTGGCCAGGACGATCCGGGAATTTTACCGATCTTGATTCATTCATCATCGTCGTGGCCCGCATTGCGAAGGAGACGATGGTACACGTTGAAGACTTTTCGGGCGTGGCGCTGAAGGGAATGCCTCTCTGCGATGGCGGCACGGGCAGATTCCCCGAGTGCATGTCGCTTCCCGGGGTCTTGTGACAAGTCTACAATCGCCCGAGTTACCCCCTCAAAATCCAGACACTCAAATCCAAGACCGGTGACTCCTTGAAGAACTGAAGTGGAGGTGTCAGGATGCGGCAGGGTAGCAATCAGGGGCTTTCCTGCTAAGGGTGCTTCGTAGGCAGTGCGACCTACGGCGTTGAGGTGTTCGCCAAAGAGGCAGAGAACAATATCAAGAGCCCCATATGCCACGGCTAAATTCGATTCATATCCTACGAGGTGAATCCGGTCGGTAAGACCTGCTTCCGCTACTGCCCGAGCAAAAGCCGGGCCCTCTCCCAAATTGGAGTCCGTATCGCCTGCTAGAACAAAATGTAACAGCGGATTGCTTGGGCAGATAGTTTTCGCGATCTGCAGGATCCGCCAAATTCCCTTTTCTTTGTGCAGGGAAGCAAGTTGGCCCACTGCGATGGCACCATCTGGCAAGCCCCAATCCCGACGCTTGGCCTTAATTTCCGCGGTGGTGGCGGTAGACAGTGAAATGGGGTTGTAGATAATTTCACCCATCCTCTGGCAGGAGAGAGGAAGGGAAGCATGGGTTTCGCCGTCGATGGAAATAAATCGGCAATTTCCACGCTCAGCGACATGGTCCAAAAGTCGCATCCCAAAGGCACTGCGATTCACAGGAGTCCTAGCATGGACAACCAGCGGCAATCTCAGGAAAGACGCAGCCACCGCATAGGAGCTTAGAACAGTTTCATTTAAGTGAACCACATCTGGCTTCCAAAACCTTTTTATCAAGGAGAGCGTAATCAAAGCTAAGGGTGATTTGAGGTAGTGGAAAAGGGCGAGATGAGGCGGCATACCGCACCCATAAAGTGTAGTGTGCATCAGAGATAAAAACGGATCTCTGTAAGTCTGGTGAGACGTTGCCCCAAAACGGTCGGCCAGCTTAGATTTTATATGGAGGCAAAAATATTTTTCAACTTCTACCGGAAGCCCAGCGAGGAGGGTCGACAAGCTGATCCCGGCGCCCGAAATGGTATTGGTGTGATTAATATAGAGAATCTTCATATAAGAATGATGCAAAGAGAGTTATGGCAATTTAAAAATAAATCAATTAACTAAACTTCCTTTGCGAAGAAAGCCTTGTGCCAGCAAAGCGGTAAACAATATTTTATGCAATCAGATATAAAAGGGACATCAACCGCAGAGCTGATCAAACCGGAGTGTATACGAGCAATTAAGCCGAATAAAACAAGGTAAGCCTAGTTGATTTAAAATCAATCGTAGGCGTTCAAGAATCTGCTCTTCGCCATGAGCCACCCGCATAGCTTCTATGCCAGAAGGTTAAGTTCTTGAATAGTTCTGGTTGGAACCAATATGGGTGAGTCAAATAATGTATCAGTGCAAAGGAATGCCTGAGGGGGCCCTTCCAGTTGCAGGCTTTAAAAGTCTTTAGAGCATTGTCTGTTTGAAGTTTTGGACGGACGCAGGTAGATGGAATCACGCGAAAGGTGATTCACTGCCGGATTTTCTTTGCGAAGAAGCGTAAAACCATGGCCCTTGAGGATTTGATGAACCGCTTGAGTTGTAGTTGAACGAACTTCAACAACCATTAGCACAGTTCCATTATAACTGGCCAGGTAATCCTTCATTCCTTCAATTAACTCAACCTCATGGCCTTCTACATCAATTTTGAAAGCATGTCGCTCAAGGGAGCTTAACCTGCCCACAGGAGTCAGGGAGGCGTAAAAATCGTCAAAAAGTCCACAGGGAACGGCTCGCGCCATAACTTGAATATCAGGTCTTCGGGCTGCAACCAGCTCGCTTGAAGATAAGGATGCAGTGGCGCTGCCGGAATCGCTGCTGGGTATATACAAATCCAAAAAGCCCTTTTTTGAGGATAGAGCGAGATTAAAAGCAGCTGCACGCGGGCAATTGTCCGCAAATACCTGCTGCAATCGCTCATATGTTGCAAGCATGGGCTCGATGGCAACGATATTCTCCTGGGGAATATATTTCGATAAGGCCGCAGAAATAATCCCCATATTTGCACCAAGATCGAAGAAGGCGGTTCTTTGATCGCTGAAGGAAACAAGCTCGATAAAAAAATCGGGCAGACCGCCAAAGTAAAAGTGGCCTTGAACGTAGTCGCGGATATTCAAGCAAAGATCGAGATTGATCGCCGTGTTGCAGAAAATAACTCCGGGAGTAACTTGCACAGCTAGATGTTGCTTCGAATAAACGAATAAATTTTCGTGGAGGACATTATTGAATCTTGTGGAGAACAAGCCCCGCATTCTCTTGGCCACACGCGCTAGAATCTTGGGAGATATGATACTGAGTGCAGCCAGTATCCACGCAAGAGCACCCAGAGCCAATCGAGCGGGCAAGGTGTTGCCCAATTGCTCTAACGTCATTGTCTTAGCAATGGATATGTTGTAAACATAAGAAAAATAGTGTCTTAGTCATGATTAGCAGACAAGTGTTTTAATGTGCCTGGGGAGTGACTGGCTTGACTAAAACACAATGGTAGGCGGTCAAGCATACGCCTCAGAAAAAGGGCAATTGTTGCTGGGGCAACAAGTTAAGGAGCCCTTAAGGTGCGGACTGTGCGCGTTATAATTTATAAGAGACCTGTGTCCTCATGAATATTTTATAGGCAAGAATCCTTAATGCGGCCCAGCGCAGGGAGAGGCATGCAGAAATCCAAATACCGGCCGATGCCTAGAAGAAGATCACCTAGAAGAAGACCGTCCTGATCCCAAACGAAAAGGAAGTGGCTGGTCTGGGTTCGCCCGCTGTGGAAAAACGAGAAAGCGTCCTGCAATCAAGGCTTAAAAACCACGCCGATCGGAAAACAGTCAATCTGATCGAACGAGATGGCCTGATATGAGTCCATTTTAAAAATGAGGGAATGTGGAAAGCTAAAATTGTTAAAAGGGACCCATTATCGAAGGCCGAAGACTCGAACCCAAATACTAAAAGTAAAAATTCTCCAAATTACTGGATCATAGGATCCTCCAGATAGAAAATTATTTAATAACAGCTCAACACCACGTAAAGAAAAGATATGAGGCGAGAGACGTGCACCAGCGATACATTCATCCCGAAGTGCTTGACCGTTAGAACGCAACCATTCTTCTTCTGGCGCACCAAAGCCCGTCTTCTGTAAACAACCTACAATACGAGCAGGGATTAGATCGCAGAGACTTGATCTAAGAATTCTTTTTGTGACGCCACCCTGGAATTTGAAACTAGGAGGAAGAGAAAGACAAAATTCAACAAGTTTATGATCCAAGAATGGAACACGGGCCTCAATGCTATGGGCCATGGAAGTGCGGTCGTCCCAATGCAATAATTTAGGAAGCGATGAAGTCTGAATCATAAATTCTGATTGGTTTCTAAAGGAGCCTAAAGGGAATCTTTTAGCGAAATCATGCCAAGGATTTATGCAGGGGAGCTCTTTAGAAAAAAGATCAGAAATTGCCCAACTATTCTTTGTGGATAAAAAAGAATCATATAGGTAAGAGAAAAGCAGTGAGGGAGCGTTGGTAGCAAAGAAACGTTTAAACGCGCTCAAGGGCGAAAAGCCGCATTCTCGTTGAAAAGAAAGTGACTCTTTCCATGCCGTTGATAAAGAGCCTTGACGCAGAAGATGCGAAATATACGGGTAAGCAAAGTCCTCGTAGCCCCCCATAATCTCGTCACCGCCCTGACCTACTAACATTACTTTAATACCAGCAACTGAAGCAGCCTTATAAACTGCGTCTTGGGCAAGAATAGATGCGTTTGGAATCGGTTCATCATGATAAAATGTCAAATTCTCGATTCTCTCAACGAGTTGTGGACTAGGAGTCACAAAGGATAGATACGACTTTGCTTTTTCAGCAGCTAGGGTGGCGAGTGGAGACTCGTTTAATCCAACGCAATCAAAAGTTGCATTAAAAGAAAGTGGCTGATTATCCGAGAAATCTGAAACCAAGGCAGAGGAGCATAGAATGGAGGTAGAATCTAATCCGCCTGAAAGACTAAAACCGAGCGGAACATCTGCTTGAAGATGTAGAGAAAGTGATTGGAAAAACTTTTCCCTAAATTCCTCTTGGGCTTCCTCATAGCTACCATCGTAGCTTGAAAATTCCTGAAGTCTGTACCATGTCCTCAAGGATGGTTTGGTTGGGGTTTTGCAATCCACCAACATATATTGCCCTCCCTTGATCTGCCGAATGCCTTGGAAAAGAGTTTCGTCGGTATTATCTTGGAAGCCGAAGAATAAATAATCACGCGCACGAGGAAGATTGATTTTAGGATTCATAACCAGAAGCTGTTTGATTTCTGATGCAAATTCTAAGGAAGTTTCAGAAGATTTAAAATAAAGGGGCTTAATTCCGAACCGGTCCCGCGCAACAAAGAGCTGATTCTTTTTCTGATCAAAAATTATGAAAGAGAACATGCCTCGAAGGTATTTCAGGCATTCGACCCCCCACTTGTCGTAGGCTGCGAGTAAAACCTCCGTGTCGCTTTTGGTTCTAAAATTACCGGATATTAAGGTTCTCAATTCGCGATAATTATAAATCTCCCCGTTAAAAACGATCCATGAGCCTGTATCTGCGCTTTCAAATGGTTGATTCGATTCACTTTTAAGATCGATAATCGCTAGGCGCCAGTGAGCTAAAGTGACTCTGCTATCCCCAACAATAAATTCTCTGGTATCGAAAAAATCAGGGCCTCGATGGGAAACGGGAAAAATGTCTTGAGAAACCGCCTTACTGGATTCAATTTTACCTAAAATTCCACACATAAAAAGGGATTGGATTACAGAAGAGGATTAGGCACGCTTCGCGACTAGGTTAATATGTGACGAGCGATTATAAAGTTGAGCCTGACCATGTTTAATAATCGGTTCATAAATATTTGAGACCTGGCGAACGAAGCTATCAACCCCAAAGCGACTCACGATATTGGAACGCAGAATGCTTGGATCAAACGAAATCTTCCGGTCAATGAAAAGAGACATCGCACTTGCGAGAGCAACAGGGTCAGATTTATCTACTAATACTCCATTGCTAGAATTAACAAAGCATTCAGGACCGCCAGAACGGGTTGAAATTACAGGAACCCCAGATGAAAGAGCCTCAGCTAAAGTGATGCAGAATGATTCGTGAAGACTCGCCTGAATCACTGCGGCTGCCTTTTGAAGGAGAGGAGTAATGGCGGGCCGATTTAGAGCCCCGTGAAACTTACAAAGGTGGGAAATATGAAGATCGGCTGCGAGTTTTTGAAGTGAATCGCGCAGAGGACCATCCCCAATTATGTGAACAAAAAAGGAGTTGCAGCTCTGCTTGTGAAGTAATGCCATTGCCTGTAGCAAAAATGCCAGGCCCTTTTGACTGGCCAACCTGCCAATGCTAACAAAGGTGGTGTTACAATCGGCAACTTTGGCGTGATCGGAAGTAAAAATATTTGTATCAACAATGTTTCCCAAAACCTTGATCGGTCCTTTTGAAAAATGCTCTTGTAGAACGCTAGCTGAGAAGGGGCTGACAGAAATAATTTCCGAAGCTTGCTGGAATGCATATCGAACCCACTCTCGGGAGCTAGAGTTTTGCAGAAAATCGGAGAACCGACTTGCATGTTCGTGAATTACCAGTGGAACGTTGTATTTCTTAGATAAAAGTGCGCCGACATATCCAGAAGGAAGCGTAAAGTGCGCAGCAATAAGTTGTGGCAATCCAAACAACAGTCTAAAACGTTTAAAAGTGGAGTCGGCAGAATGAAAAAGCGCACTAGCGGCACCCCGCGACGAAAAAGGTAGCCGAGCGAACTCGCAATCTCGAAATATATGAATATCGCCGTCGTATTCATCCCAAGCAGTCGATCTAAACAAAGAAGAATCAAGGGAGCGCCACCCGCGCATCTCTGGCACTGCCACACAAGCAAAGTAGTCGCGAGATAGCGCCCGTGCTTGGTCTTGAACGAAAATACTCTGGACCGGGTCAGAAGAAGTCGGATAACTCGGTGATATGATGAAAATCTTTTTCTTCATAAGTTATTTTGCAAATGCAGAAAAAAATTGGGTTTTCAGAAAAGCAAATTCAATGCGCAGATCTAGCCAAATAAAATACAAACCTACTGCGAGAAAAACAAAAATACCTAGGAACTCCGAAAACGAAAGATGAGGCTCTAAAAACAGGAAAGTGGGGAAAGATGCGAAACACAAAAGTAAGATAAGACGCAGCACAAATGAAATGCTAAGAGTGCGGGAAGCCTGCCACTGCCGACAGCAACGAATATAAGAATAAAAAAGATAAGGCATCGAGAAAAGTAAAGTCGAAAGAAGCATTAAGGGCGCAACACTTAAGAGACCAAGGCGCGGCACAAAGTAGCAGGAGGAGAAGATGAAGAAGGCTGCCTCTAAATGAGTTAAATATCGAAGGGCTTTAAACCGAAGTTCCATCCCAAGCAGATGAATGAGTGAAAAAGTAAAAGCATTGCAAACTAGAAGTGCAGCTAAGGCAATGTTACTAGTTTTGGGCCAGAACACTTTGCCTCCTGACCATAATTCAACAAACAGCGAGTTGCCGATAATTAGCAATCCGCCGAAGATCGCCGCACAATAACCTAAAACTTTCGAAATCTGTGCTAAGCGTAGTTCTGCCTTGGCTCTGAGACCTTCAAGGTAAAGAGACATGAGTGGGGGGCCAGCCATAAAAGCAGCTTTGGATAGCATTTCGCGGCCGAAATAAAATAGTTTCGACCCGATGATCCAAGCGGCGACTGAGTCCAGCCCGGCGAAACGGGCTAATAAGAAACTCTGGCTTGTATAAAAAAGCCTGTTTCCTAGCCCAACGAGAAATATATCCCAACCAATTTCCCAAACGGCAAAAACCTGTTGCTTTTCTGGAAGGAAGTACTCCCGCTTTTTTGGGAGGAGACCGGATTTCGACGCCATCGCAATTTGAATGGAGCAGATCAGTACGCTTTCGGCAATCGCAGCCACGACATAAGCACCGAGCCCAAGCCCCAATGTAAAGCTGATGAATAACGCCAGCAGAGAAACGATGCCGCCCAAAGCAGTAGAAACATTAATCCACTCGTAACGGCCTTGGGCAACGAAAGCGTAGGTCACGGTTTTCAAGGGGAAGAAAACAGAAATAATCGATGTCTGGCATATCATGAGCCGTGTAAAATCAGAACGCATATCGGCGGGAATATCAAGAATGGTTGGACCGAGGAAAGCAAATCCGATCCCGATCGCAAAAACTACGAAAGCTTGGCCAACAAAACTGATTAAACCTGCAAAGAAAATCTGACCATATTGCACTGAGGGTCGTGATTGGAGATGGTTCATCAGAAGTCTGCCGACCGCACTCGAAACTCCTAAATCACCAAGCAGGAGATAGCCGGATACCTGCACAATTAATCCCCAGATAGCGAAACTTGCAGTGGAGATAAACGAAAGAGCTAGCGGGACGGAAGCTAAAACACATAGTGAAGTGATGACCGTGGCGCCATACCCTGTAATCAGCGAGCGGAAATAGCGTTCAGTTCTTGGCATGAATGTATAAAAAGATCTATCGGTTGATAGAAGCTGTTTCAGTAAAATCGGGCTTCAACTCTTTTAGATCCTTTTGAGAGTTGAGCGAAGAAAGCACAGCTAGGCCTATGCCGTAGATCCACCACTCATCCAAAGGGCTATTTGCGGTATGGCCGCCTGTGGTGGAAAAAAGAATGAATTTCACAACCACACAAAGCTGAAAGAGGGAAAATGCGTAGTACCAGCCTTGATTGCGGGATCGGACCACTAAAAGAATATAAAGGATTAGAAGAAGGAGATTGAAAAACCCGTAGAAGACAGCGGCTGGAACACCGATATCAGCCGAAATTCCTAACCATTTATGGTGCCAAGAGCTGCCCGCAGCGAGAGCATCCATCTCCTTTACGTTTATCCCTGTATTCGTCTGAATAAGAGCCACCATGTCTTTAAGGTCGATTGAGAGACCTCTCCCGGTGAGAGGTTTTTCTTTAATGATTTGCCAGGCCTTTTCCTTCATCAAGGAGCGGAAAACGTCCGCCTCCTTTTTGTCGAGCCCAGTAGTCTGGGCTAAAACACGATCATCCCATTCTCCTGGCAAATTAGCGAGCGACCGTTGGGCGGCGAGGGGGAGAACGAAAAGACGGCCTTGACCTAGAACCGCTATGGACAAGAGAACAGAGGCTACAATTCCTCCTAAGATAAGGTACAAATACTCTTTCCGAGCTAGGGCGATAATAAGGGGGAAGAGAAACATCATGGCCATGGCGGCGCGTTTGCCGCTGAGTGCGGTGATAACTAGGCAGGCGATCAAGCAGGGGATTGACCAGAAAATGTTTTTTACAGAAAGGAGGCGCTGGAAGGGCATGCTGACTAAAATAAAGGTGTAGACAGGCAGAGAGACTTGAGAGAGAGCTTGATGCCAACTATAGAAACTTTCTTCTTCGGCAAAGGCGGTTGGAGCGGTAGTGAGCCAGCTAAAGGCTGGGAACAGGAAGTGGCAGAGAACGTTCCAACCTGCGGTGATAAGATTACCCGCAAGGCAGGCAATAAGGATGAACTTAAGATGGCGCTCCTTGGGGACAATGCTGCTAAGAATCAGAAAAGCAGAAAAAGCTAGCGCGATCGCAACGTAGAAGCGGGCTCCGCCGCTATTCGAACCAAAGGCCCAAAGGCCGACGGGGCGGAGAGTAAAGCTGAGGGCGACGCAGGCCAGATAGAAAATGATAGGCCAAGACCAGATGGGGCGGAGCTTGATAGGCTGGTTATGCATGCATATACGGATAATAAAAAGAAGTGTAGCCAGCGTGATGGCTAACTCTTGAGAGCTGATTTGGCGGAAGCCGAGGGGGATGGTGGGAAGATTGAGAGAAAGACCGACAGGGAGGATAAGCCAGAAGTTTTCCTTTAAGTTAATAATAAAGATGCCGCCGACGATGGCGGCAAAAACAAGGATGAGGGTACGTGTATTGCCCGCAGCGGTCTCTGTGGCGGCGTAAACAGCGAAGGCACAGCCGCCCAGAAAAATGCCGATAGCGGTTATCTTCTGCAGAGTAAGGTTTTGCAGCTGCACGCCTACTCTTAGCACACACCGCAGAGAGGGGCGATCGCCGAATTAATCGAGAAGAAGTTGGAGGACAACAACGAAGGAGTTGGCGGAATCCAATGATTCCCAGACAAGGATATCGGAACAGAAAATAGGGTCAGGGTAATTCTTTAATGACGATTTCGTTCGACCCAAAGATCGTATGCCAAGAAAAAGTTTGAGGTGCTGGTTTGACTGGGAATCGTTCTCTGGTTCTGCCGCTTCCCCCTGGATTTGTAATTTGCAGGGCGTGAAGGAGAGGGGATTCAGCGATCCAGATAAACTTTGTATACCCAAGCGCCTTAAGTGAACGGCAGGAGTCATGGTTTTCCGGCAAAGCAGTGTCATCTACAGAAAGGCCATTCCGACCCGAATGGAGGAAGGCATCACCTCCCCAACCGCCTCCAAGGATGAGCAGCTTTTCCTTTTCAGAAGTATTTTGAGCAATAATAGTCCCCATGTTTTTCATATGAGGGTCACCAGTCGCGACTACCTCAATGTCAATAAGGCCTTGGGCTAGTGAGAGAAGAAGTAGTGGAGCAAGAATTAATGGAATTAACTTTTTTGGGTAAGGGAAGAGGGCGAACAAAGCAGCAGCGTTGAGCAACGCAACGCCTGGAGCGTACATTAGGTAGTAGTGGCGATGAATGAGAACTAGCTTCGTGAAAACCATTGTTGTTAGAAGGGCACCATACAACAAACATGCACCGAGCGACCGTGGATTTTTCCAAAGACCATAAACGGTCAGGCCAACCAGAATGAAACTGCCCCAGAGACAGGCCAGAGCGCGCCAGCTGGCCTTTAAATAATTTAAGGGATTAAGTCGGTATTCCCAAGAACCCAAAAACCAGTCTGGAATTTCTCTGAATGTTAGCGGACGGTAACGAAAAACGGCCCGTCCAATTTCGTGATCGCACCAGTGGTTCCAAAGCCAAAAGATAGTTAGAGCGATTGCTCCTGATGCACTTAGGAAAACCCACTGAGAAACTGTGGCTCGGCGTAATAACAAAAGCCGTAAAATAGCTGCTCCACCGCCCACCATCAAATAAGGGAGCTTTGTGAGTGCCAAAAGACAGGAGGCAAGCAAGCAAACAAAAAAGATACGATATGATGGTTTTGTTCGAAGAGACTCGCTTGAATAAAAAAAGAAAAAAAGAAGGCCAAGGGATAGGCCGTCGGTTTGGGCCCCGCCTGCCAAGTGGAAAACCAAGGGTTGTGAAAGAAGAAATAACAACGCAATCCAAGCTGTTTTGGCATCGGAATCCTCTTTTGCTGCTTTCCAAAAAAAGGGAAGCGAGAGCGAGAAAAGGAGGAGAGAAACAATTGTGGCTGCTCCCCACCATCCTCCCATAAGGCGCAAGGCTAAACCTGCCAAGGCTTGCCAAAAGGGAAACTCTTGTGGTGTTCCGGTGCCTGTTGCGTTGAATCCCACAATCACTGGACGCAAAAGATCAACGCCTTCATTTGCATATTTGATGGCGGTTCCTAAGTGTTGATCCCGGTAGATTGGAAAGCCCAGAATAACCCAGACTCCGGCGTAGATCCAGATGGCTGAAAGAAATATAAAAACAGCAACCTTTTCAGTCTGGTACGGCTTATTTGGACTCATCAAGAATTCCGAGGCTCCAAATCGGCATAGGCTTTCTGGATTCGGCTTTCTAGTCTTTCGAGGCTAAAATAGTGTTTTGCGCGTGCGCGCGCAGCTGCACCCATTTGTTGCCACTTGTCAGGGGAACTAAAAAGACCTTCGACGGCATCAGCTATCTCTATGACAGCCCTTTGGGGGGATTCCACCGAAACTGCGTACCCACAAGCCGGGGTTACCTGAGAAGCCGGGCCCCCGACGTTTAAGCACACCACTGGTCGCCCACAAGCAAGCGCTTCCAAGCAGACGTTGCCAAATGATTCATGCAGTGCTGGGTGCAGGAGAACATGAGCCCGGGGCATTTCCTTGTCGAACAACTCCTCGTCTGTAACACGACCAGCGAGAAAAACGCAGGTTGAGAGATTCAATTTCTTAATAAGAGTGAGGAGGTTGTTTTTGAAGGGCCCCCAGCCAACAATGCGATACTCAAAAGAAATTCCACGGCGCTTAAGTTCGGCACATGCCTGAATGCCATATTGAAAGCCTTTCCAATAGACCAACCGACCGATGCTCAGCATACGGATGGGTGGAGGCATGGGCGGCGGAGGAGTTTTTTCCAACTCTTGCAGGCGTTTGGTGGAAAAACATATTTGTGAGAGCTCTTCTACTTTCTGGACCCCGTGTCCGCGGAGCTTTAAGGCAGTTTCCCTGTTTATCGCGAAACAAATCGAGGCTTTCCGCAATGTGCGGCTTAGCAACGGATCAAGCCGACAGATATGGGCAGAAAGTTCACGGGCCCGATTGGCAAACTTTGCCTGGATCGGTAGGCCGCCCACAAATGACAATGGAGTATTTCCGCCAGATCCGACAGGTCCCCAGATAAGTGGGGGCTCCAAACGCGAAATGGAGGATCCAACCCAGTAACGGCTTAGAGTAACATGATGAATTAAATCAAATTTGATTTCATGATGGAGCCTGAGTGCAGGCGTGAGCAGCTGTCTTTGCCAAAGCCAGTAGTGAAGATTAATGAGCTTCCAGCCAAAGAATTTAGGAAAGCCTAAAGGCCAAAAGGGAACGGCTCGAATTCGCAGTTCAGGATGATTTTCCAAGTAAGCTCGGGTTCTTTCGACGGGCCCAGGAAAACCACCCGTCAGAACAGTGACTTCGTGATGACGAGCGGCGATATTTGCAAACCGCCAAGCTACGCCTGGTTCGGATGTTTCACATGGTTCGAAAGCGAATGCAGTTATTAGAATTTTCAATGATGCCCAGTTCTATGGGTAAAGATTTTTGGCATGCGCTCGCGGGGAAAGGCAAACAAGTTTCCTCCGCTTGTGCCTTCGACGAACTCCCCAGAAAGATTCACAGCTCCAATAACATAACCGCTCTGGCGGAGAAGATTGGCGCTCTCCGCGCCACCAGACTCATTCTCAAAAAGAAAAGCAGGCCTCCACTTTTCTATTGTAGTCACCATACCCCTCAATGCACTGGGCTCCCCACCCTCAATATCCATCTTAACCCAGTCCACTTTAGATATTGAATTTGTACGGATAAAATCATCAATGGTAATCGACGGAACCTCGTGAGCTTCCCCCCCCGAAACTGAGTGTATGACGCTGGCAGAACTGCCTCTTCCGGAAACGACGAGGCTGACGTGGCCAGTATGATCTCCAGCAGCCTTTGGGACAATAAAGACATTTTTCGCTTGGTTGAGAAATATAGACCGTTGCAACCGCCGTCGTGTCCTGGCTAATGGCTCGAAGGCAAAGACGGTTCCGTATTTTCCAACGGCCTTTCCCGCTCTTATCGCATAAGTGCCGATATTGGCTCCCAGATCGATAACGGTATCGCCCGGTATTAACAGAGCCAGGAACGCCCGCAACTCAGGCTCGTATTCCAAACCACGCAATGCGCACCAAACGCCCTCCCCAGCGCGTAACCCGCAGACTAATTTGATGCCATCAATTTTAAGGGCAACATCCTTACTGCCTGCCAGTACGTATAAGACTAGTTTCAAACCTGATAACCAACGAGATGGGGTTTGAAGCACATAAAGAAGGACCTGTAAAACGCTCATATGCTAAAGATCCCGTGAAATTAATCGGAGTAGATTTACAATATCTAGCACGTTAAGACTAAAGTAGGAGTCATGTGTTAAAGCAACAAAATCGCAGGAAAGCGGAGAAACGCTTTCGACTATTCGACAAAGAAGGGCTCCGACGCACAGGATCATTTGAAGGGATGGGCTAAATCGGGCAGCGGGTAGTTCTAAAGTTTTTGCCAAAACACGTATCAATTGAGCTTAGTCCTGTTTCCCCTAAATAAAAAACCATGAATTTTTGATCCATCATAACCTGTTAGTTATGCGCCTAAAAATAGTCTAAATATACCAGTTGATTCGAGCATTACTCTGATTACCACATTAAAAATGTGGCATAATCTATAGAGTGTGACGAAACCCGGCATTGGCAAGTAGCGAATTCATTGGGTAGCATCAACGATTAATCACAAAATTAATTACAAACTTATAAGAGGCAAAATTAAGGACATTTGAAGTAATCCCCTCGGCTGAAATATTTTTCGAGCCAGAGGTAGAGAACGATAAAGAGGTAGCGGCTGCCCATTTCTTTAATCTTCAATTTCGCGATTCCGTGGCGGCGATTGCGCCAGGTAATGGGGATGACCGCAAAGGAGTAGCCGCGAATAATGGCTTTCAGCGGCAGTTCCACCGTGAGGTTGAAGTGGGGAGAGAGAAAAGGGCGGAGGCCATCCAAGCAGGTTTTGCGGTAAGCCTTAAAGGCGTTAGTTGTGTCGTTCAGGCCGTGGCGAAAGAGCATGCGGATGTAAAAGTTTGCTAATCGATTCACCACCCACTTAATCGGCGGGTAGTCAATCGTTCCGCCGCCCTTCATAAACCGGCTGCCAAAGACACAATCGTATCCCTCGTTGAGCTTGTTCCAGTAGCGGACCACATCCCGACAGTCATCCGACTCATCCGCCATCATAATGACCGCGGAGTCCCCTTTCATTTCGTCGAGGCCCCGAATAATGGCACGTCCAAAACCGTGTGGTGAGGGGTTTTGTACGGGTCGAAGATACGGGCTGGTTTTGGCGATCTCTTGGAGGATGGAGAGGGTGCGGTCGGTGCTGCCATCGTCGACGACGATAATTTCATGGGGGACTTTTTTTAGGTCAAGTTCGAGGTGGAGATGTTGAACCGTCGAGGCAATGCAACCCTCCTCGTCCCG
>Ga0247841_10005023_pt1 | contig 21941 bp, 21 predicted proteins | sample LaCruzMarch2015__2_FD_192410 | JGI IMG/M metagenome (GOLD analysis project Ga0247841, IMG submission 192410) | Freshwater microbial communities from meromictic Lake La Cruz, Castile-La Mancha, Spain - LaCruzMarch2015_18m | ecosystem: Environmental > Aquatic > Freshwater > Lake | place: Spain... | reverse complement strand
GAGCAGGAAATAGTCTTCACGCGAAACGCGACTGAAAGCTTCAATCTTCTGGCATACTCGCTTTATGCAGGGGATTTTTTCAGGAAAGGCGACGAAATTCTCGTTTCCAAAATGGAGCATCACGCGAACATTGTCCCTTGGCAGTTCCTTGAAAGAAAGTTGGGGATTGTGCTGAAGTTTGCTGAACTGAACAAGGACTTCACTTTAAACCTTGAAGACTTGAAGCAAAAGCTCAGCGACAAGACAAAGCTCGTCAGCATTACGCAGGCAAGCAACACTGTCAGCTCGATAGTTGATGTGAAAAAGACAGGGGACATTGTCAGGAAAAATTCAAAGGCATTGTTTGCAGTTGATGGAGCGCAAAGCGTTCCGCACATGCCGGTTAACGTGCGCGACATTGGCTGCGATTTTTTGGCATTCTCAGGCCACAAGATGCTCGGGCCTACTGGAATAGGCGTTTTTTATGGGAAGAAAGAGCTTTTGGAAAAAATGCAGCCTTTCATGTACGGGGGCGACATGATTAAGGAAGTCAAATGGCATTCAAGCTCCTGGAATGAATTGCCTTTCAAGTTCGAGGCTGGAACTCCTGCAATAGCGCAGGGAATTGCATTGGGGGCCACTGTTGATTATCTGCAAAAGATAGGAATGGAAAGCGTGAGAAGGCACGAGAAAGAAATCACGAAATATGCACTGGAAAGAATGAAGGAAATTCCGCAAGCCAAAGTCTACGGCCCAGAGGACTTGGAGAAAAGGAATGGAATAGTGCTTTTCGAAGCTGGAAAGCTTGACTGCCATGACATTGCGCTCGCGCTTGACGAGCACTCCAATGTCGCAATCCGCTCTGGAATGCACTGCGCGCAGCCAATTGTAGAAAGCCTGAATCCGAAAGGATTGGCAAGGGCGAGCTTTTACCTGTACACCACAAAGCAGGAGATTGACGTTTTCATCGACAGCCTGAAGGAAATTGTCGGGACTTTCAAATAAGGGCGTTAAAGATGGCTTTCGAACCTTTTGGCTCTGGAAAAAAATCATGGCCTTCAAGGGAAGCATACCTGAAAGAGCTTGCCGCTTTCAGGAAAAGATTCAATGGACTTTCCAAGAGCGAAATATCGCGCGAGTGGCATGCAATGCACTTGCCTGAAGGATTCCAGATTCCCAAAGGAATCGAGCCAATCCGGCTTTCAAAAAAGGCAAAGGCAATGATGCCGCACAGGAGAATCGGCTGAATGCAAAGCGCCGAAAAAGTGTTTTAAAAGGCAGGAAAAAAGCTTAAATACAAAAAAAGCCTGCTTTGCTAAGGTGATTTTCCATATGCCACTTCCAAGAAGGCCAGCAAACATGGTTCGTTTGATCCCTAGAATAAGCGCAAAGTCTATTGGTGAAAGAAGTTTTCCAACACGAGGAGCCGCTAGAGGGAGAGCGTTTAAGCGCATAGTAGCTAGTGGGAAAATGTTTTCTGAATTTGTCAAAGCAAAACCTGCAAAAGCCCAAGCAATAGCAGCAGAAAAATACAGCAGATTATACAGAAGCATGCAAAGGGATGAAAGTCCCATTATCCGGGGAGCAATCAGGGCTTCACGCGGCACAAAAGCAGAAATACAGGCTGCTTTGAAAACCATAACTCTTGCCAATAAAACTAGCAGATTTACTGGCAGGGGACATGTGGCGCAGAGACTGTTGGAGGCTGCTTTGGAAAGCAGAAGCCAGCGGGCGCCAGTCAGTCGCTGATGTCTTCCACTTTTGCGTCAAACGCGAATTCGAGAATTTCCTTTGGCGAAATCTTGAGCAAGTGCTGTTCAGAGCCTCCGCCAGCGACTATCTCTTTTTTTTCGGCAAGCTTGCAGTCAAGAATTGCGGGAACGCCGTAAACGCTTATTGGAGGAACAGCCCCAGGCGCATAGCCTGTGATTTCCTCCACTTCTGCAGGAGAGGCAAGCCTGAACTCTCGAGCGCCAAAAAGCTTGCATAATTTTTCTCCAGAAACTTTCGAGCTTCCTGAGACAATGCAGAGCACTGGCTCTTTCCTGTCAATCATTATCAAAATGGTCTTTGCAATGCAGTCCAATGGAACCTTCATGAAGTCAGCGGCCTGCTGCGCTGTTGCAACATGCCTTGCGCAAAGAATCAGCTTGGCTGAAAGCTTGTTGGCCTGGATGAAGTCCTCGAGCATTTCTTACACCTTTGAAAGGGCTTGCAAAAAATATTTTTAAAGTACAAACTGTTTAAAAGTAAAACCCGAAAAAATGGCAAGAAAGAATATTAAAACCCATTGCGTGAATAGGAAAACTATGTGTGGGGGAAATGAACTCTGAAAAAGTTCTGCTTCTTTTTTTCGCTCTTTTTGTAACGTGCATCTTTGCATTTTCCCAAAACGCTTTCGCAGCATGCGATTCCACTTCATACAAGACTTGCAGTTCTGCATATAAAATGCCGACCGGATCCACTATAATGACCGGAATGTGCGGCAGCCCTCAATATTACAAGATTACAACCTCCCAGACCTGCACAATCACTTGGGCCATGACTCCTGACAGCACTGCAAACTATGCCTTGTATGTCAAGAACAGTTCAGGAAGCTGTCCTACTACCAGCTCTTACAGTTGCAGGCCATACAAGGGAACAGGCAGTGCGGAAACATGCTCTGCAAGGCTTTCCGCAGGGACTTATTATGCGATGGTTAGAAAGACTTCAGGAACAGGCTCTTACAGCATTCAAATAAGCAACATTGACTGCGAAACATGCACAACGCACTATTTTTCCACTTGCTACAACAATGACGTTTATTGGCAGGATTTTTGCGGCAACAGGGAAGACAAAAAGACAGAATGCGGTAGCGATTCCTGCGGAAGCTGGGGAAGCAACTACTGCAGCAGCGGAAACGTCTATCGTTCAAGGACTTGTCGTGACAAAGGATGTTTGGGAAACTCTTGCTATTCAGACTCAACGACTGAAGAGCAGCTTGTGCAAAACTGCAATGGTTCAGGCTGCACTAATGGAACTTGCAATTCAGCGCCGCCAAGCGGGTGCATTGACACTTCACAGACAGTCAGCAATCCAGACGGCTGCACTTTCATTGGAAAGAAAAGATGCCAAAGCTCAACAACATATAACCTGTGCCAAAGCACTGGCTGGATTGGAAGCTCATATTCCTGTCCTTCAGGAACGCAATGCCTAAACGGAACGCTTTCAAACGGAGACTGGTACCACTACTGCACTGGAGAGACGGTTTGCGGAACAAGCTGCACAAGCGAATGCACTAGCGGAACAAAAAGGTGCAACGGAAGCTATTCGCAAACTTGTGGAAACTATGACCCGGACTCATGCTACGAATGGCCAGCATCAACATCAGGAACAGGAAATGCATACTGCACTAATGGATGTTCCGGAAGCGGAGTCTGCAACTCATGCACTCCAAGCAGGCCTGCAAACACTTGCGGAACAGACAACTGCGGAAACCCATACAACAACTGCAGCACAGGATACACTTGCCAGGGAAGCACTTGCGTGCAAAACCCGACATGCACTCCAAACTGGAGCTGCGGGGATTGGGGCTCATGCCAATCAAGCAACACCCAAACAAGAGTCTGCACTGACTTGCAAAATTGCGGAACGCTTTCTGGAAGGCCGTCAATAACGCAAAGTTGCACATACACTGCATTGCCTACTTACATAACCCACTTCTATTACAAATGCAACAACAATGACCTTTACTGGTATGACTCGAGAGGAATCAGGGAAGACAAGAAAACAGATTGCGCCCAAGAATGCACAAACAATGCATGCACTAGCTATCCAGTCGGAAAAAAGCAATGCTATGATTCCCAAAAATACAATAGCTGGACAGGCTCTGCGTGGAATTATGGTTCTCAAGTGGCTTGCCCGAACAATGGAAACTGCCTTAACACAACAGACACTTTTGGAAACTGGGTCCATTACTGTAGTGGCGAAACTCTTCCTTGGCAGTGCCATTCGGGAAGCAATGGAAGCCTGAATTACTGCACTAGTTCATGCAAATGCAATTTCGGGCAAGGAAGCTGCATTTTTGACACTGATTGCGCAAGCGGATTGACTTGCGTTTACGGCGTTGGCGGCGCATTTGGCCTGAACCCTGGCGTTAATGTTTGCATGCAAAAAATGAGCGAAAGCCAGTTCAACACGAATTTTGCGATAGGCGCGACAATGATAAAGGAATTGACTGCAAGATACAAATTAGTTACTTATTATGACAATCACCCATTGACAAGCGCAGCGGCAAGCAACATGTGCAATGACCCTTTGTTAAACAATCCAATCCCGCACATAAACATTGTTGTCCAGGATAAATCGCAAAGCAACAAGGAAGTGTGGAACTTGCATATTGGAAAGTTAAGCAAGAATGGGCAGGAATGCTCGGTTGTATTTCTGAAAGTGAATGACCAGCCCCAATCTTGCCAGGAATTTTGCGGTTCACAGTATAAGCCGCCAAGGGACATAATCAAGAATTGGCCATATCCTGGTGATTATCCAATAACGCCATTCATTGATGACATATTGAAGCACCATAAAATTTACAATACTCCAGAATGGCCGCCTTTTTTCCCGGTTGCAGTACAAATTGCAACAACTGTCGGAGTAGTTGTAATAGTCACAGCAATCGTGATTGCCTTGTTACCGCTCGGCATCTAAGTAACTCTTTCACGTGAAAAAGCCCCAAAAAGGCGCAAGGTTTAAATAGACCTTGCAAAGGGGATAATATAATGAACACTTTATAACCGTGTTAAGTTAATTAGATGTTCAAATTAATTAATTGAGAGGGGTTTAATTGATGAATAAGGCATTGCTTGTTTTGGCATTGGTTTCAATAATCGCGGCTTTCGCAGGAGCGCAGGCAATTAGCGCGCCAGGCAGCATTGAAGTCTCGCCGGAAAGCAAGGAATTCAAAGTCACTGTCTCCAATGGATTTGACAGCGAACAGGCAGTCAACATCAGGCTTGCAAGCCCTTTAGGATACAACATAGAGCCAGTGGTGTTTAACCTGCCTGCATTCAGCTCCAAAGAATTCAGGATAAGGCTTTTGCCTTCAAAAGAGCAGGGCAACCAGACAATAAACGCCACCCTTATAGTAAAAGTCGGAACAGTGGAGGAAAGGCAGGGCATTGAAATAAAGCTTGATGACTTTTCACCCAAAAGCTCCGGAAGTTCAGGAAGCTTGGGAACAGGCTTTGCAATACTGCCTTCATTTGAAGGAATTGGCCTCGGGACTGCATTTGACATCATCCTGATTGTAATCATTGTAATACTCATAATCGCATTGTTCGCGAGAATAGCGAACAGGAACAGGGGGCAATGAAATGAAGCTGAAAATACTTTGCGTTTTGCTTGGAATTTTCATACTTGCAGTTGCCGCAAGGGCGGCAATCTGCCCTGCAGGCAATCTGCCTGAGCAGGTGCTTTCAACAGTCCTTATAGCAAATGACCCTGCTTTTGCAGCGCCGCTCCAGACAGGAACAAACCCTTTCATAATCCCTGAAGGAAACTATTTTGCCAAATGGACGGCGGAGCATTCAGCATATGGTCTAACGACAATACAGACACAACGCCTTACGGCGGAGGCCCTGGAAGGACCTGGCTTTCAGGCTCTTCAGTAAAATTTGACAATGGCACAATCTCATTTAGGACTGCCATTTATGCGACAAGCGCAGAGGCAGAGAACGCCGGAACCGGCCTCAATTCCGGAATGTTCCACCATAATGGCGGAACAATGCACATTTTCATTGACGACTGGCCAATAACAGACAACAGGGGACAGGTCATTGTCGGGCTTTACAAATGCATCCCTGAAGCCGCAGACACTACGCCTCCTTCAATTTCAATAACACAGCCTGCAGGACCTTACAGCAACAGCCCGAGGGCGCAGATAAAGGCAACAATCTCAGACAGCGATTCTGGAATAAATGCATCAAGCATCAGGTTTTCCCTGAACGGAACAGGCTATTCATTGGGGAATTTCTCAACGCACACTCTCTCTTTTGCAGGCGACACTGGAATTCTCACATTCACGCCAAAATTTGATTATGCAGCGCTTGTTTCACAGACAGCCAGCATAGAAGCGAACGACAATGCAGGCAACATGGCAAACGCAAGCGCCACTTTCACTACAGACTCCAGCTCAATGCTCCAGATAAGCACTTTGGGCGCTGAAGTTTCAGGGAATGGAATATTCCTTGCATGGGACAAGCCAGGCTTCACTGGGGCAGACTTGAACTTTTACAAGATTTACAGGGCAACAGCCCAGATTCCTTCAGAAGCCGCAAAATACGCTTTCTATTACGCATCAACAGCAGGCACAAGCTTCACAGACCTTAACGTGCTCAAGAGCAGGACCTACTATTATTACGCAACAAGCGTCGACCTTGCGGGAAATGAAAGCGTGCTCTCCAACGAGAGAAGCATTGCATTCGACGGCCTTGTCAGGCTTTCTGCGGACAAGAACAGCATTTCAATGCAGGAAGGAACTTCCTACGGGATAGAATTCACAATACTGAACGACACTACAAGGACGCGCCACATAATCCTTTCCGCAGACAGCGATGATTCAGACCTTCACGCAGAGCTTTTGGCGACTGAAATGACACTGAACAGGAACGAGACAAGCGACTTCACGCTCTCAATAATTGCAGACCAGGGAGTAAATTCCGGAAGCCACACCATAACAGTCACGGCATTCTATGATGGAATTGAAACAAGCTACGACATTGCAGTCACTGTGGGAACAGGCGACTTTGTGGAATTCAATGCCCTGAACCAGACAGTGTGCAATGAAGACTACACTGTAAGGCTTCCAGTAGACATCACAAACCTCACAGGCAGCTCGAAGACAATAACGCTCACAGCAGACAACAGCACTTTCCTTCCAAGATGGGAGGACAGCACAATAACCCTCTCTGCCAACGAGACAGAGACAGTAGACCTCTTGCTCAACAACAGCCCAAGCAGCGAAAACACTGGAGATTACACAGTGCAAGTCACTGCAAAAAGCGGCTCCAAGACTTCAGTGGCAGAGCTTTCTTTCACAATGGAAGACTGCGAAAACAGCGGAATAATGGACTTCACTCTCGAAATAGACAGCTCGAGCTTTTCAATGAGCAAGGGAACTGTGAAGAGAGTGGGCTACCGCATAAGGAACAACTCTGACAACGAAGGCTACGTGAATGTCTCAATAGAGACCGAGCTTGACACAGACTACAATTCAGTCATTTTCGTCAGGGACAACACAACATACTATGATTATGCAGTCGTCAAGCCGGGAATCTTTGACGAGCCGAAAAGATACGACTTCAAGATAAGGGCTTACAATGAAAACTTCACAAGGGAAAGGACAATCTCAATCAACCTGCTCAGGACTCATTACTTTGAATTCTCAAGCGCAGAGAATGAAATAACGCTCAGGAAAGGCCAGAGCAGGAAAATAGGCCTCGAGTTCAAGAATGCAGACTTTGCAGAAAGCTTCACTCTCAGGTCTGACAGCAACTACTCAAAACTCGGAATCGACTTTGACGAAGACAGCTTTTCAATGAATGAAAGGACCTCAAAGGAAAGCTTTTTCACAATAAGCGCAGATTCTGACGCAAGCACTGGCATAAAGTCAGTCAGGCTCAAGGCAAGGACTGGAAGCATTGCTGAAAAGACAATAGAGCTAAAGGTAAGGATTGTCGAAGGAACTCCAGAGCCTCCTTCAGCGCAGGAAATAATTGTCGAAAGCTATCCCCTCAAGACAATGATACTGCCCGGAGAGAGCAAGACAATTTCATTCACGCTCTACAACAGCTCTGAATCAAGCGTTGCATTCGCTTCAATACATGTTGAAGGACTGCCTGCAGGAGTCAGCGCTGAAAGCGCTTCAGAGTCAATAGGCCCTTTGCAAAGGAAGACAATCAATGTGACACTCAAGGCCGCAAAGAACGCAGAGCTTGGGGACTTTGAAGTCCAGGCAATCATCGGGGCATTCGGCGACGAGCAGGAAAAGGACTTCCCTCTCAGGGTCGGCGGAGAACAGCAGGGATTTTTCTCAGGCCTGTTCACTGGATTCCTGAGCATTGGGGAAAGCGTCTGGCTTGGAGTAATAGCGCTTATTGTAATAATAGTGCTTTTGGTCCTGCTTGGAAAGGCCGCAGGGCCTGACAAGCCAAAGGAAGACTGGCAGAAATAAGGCATAATTGCAAAAAACGCCTTCGACGATTGACTCAAGCAACGGCTGATAAATAAGCATTTTGGAATTGCCTGTTGCTGATGCCTAATAAGTTTTACATCGACACTGCAATATGGCGGGACTATTTTGAGGACAGGAAAGACAACCTGAAGCCATTGGGCGAGTTTGCATTCCAGTTCCTGAATGAATGCAGAAAGCACGGCTGCAGGCTTCTTTATTCAGAGCCTGTTCTTTTTGAATTGAGGAATTTTTCAGTGCAATGGGCAGGCATAGTCTCATCTTTTGAGAAACTTCTGACAAAATCCCCTGCAAACAAAAGGCAGCTTGCTGAAGCCCGAAGAATTGCGCGTGAAAGAAGCCTGCCTTTCAATGATGTTTTCCATGCAGTCATTGCCAGGGACAATGGAGCAATTGCCATAACCAGGGACAGCCATTTTAGAGAACTTTCAGACATTGTGGAATCAAAAGCGCCTGAAGAAGTCATTTTTGACTGACTGCAAGCTTCTTGTCAAAGTAATCCAATAGTTCCTTGCTTCCAGGGCCGCTTCGCCAGTCATGCCATTCCTTGTCAGTCTTGAACTTTCCAGCCCACTTAAAAGCGCCCTTCGCGGCAAACAATGCCTTCCATGCCCTTTCCTTTTCGCGCTCTGAATTCAATTCCTTGAGCTTGCTTCTTATCGCATCCCTTATGAACTCTGTCTTGGTGCTGTAGTTGAATTCCCTAATGCCCTTCTCAAGCTGCCTTGCGACGCTTCCTTCAAGCTTCAGGCTAATGTGCTCCATATTACATGGTAATACCAAGTGCTTTTTAAAAACCTTTGCCAAATCACGGGCGGCTCCAAGGCCCGGGGGGCAGGAAGCACACTTTAAAACAGTCAAGGTTTTTAAGCCCAAACAGGCATTATTGTGCCTGTAAAAGGGTTTTAAAAAAATGCCAAAACTGCAAAAAACTGGAAACACGCTCTCGCTGCCGCTGAACGAGCAGGAAGCAAAGGCGCTCGAGCTCGAGGCGGGAAAGGACTATGAGATAATAAAGGCAAGAAAAGGCCTTTACGTCCTGCTTGACTCCAAAATAATGGAAGAGGAATTCTTCACGAAAGTCGACGAGAAAATTTACGCAATGCTCGAGAAAAGCGCAATACAGGACAGGGTGGAGGAAAAATTTGAGAGCTTCCTCAACCACTTGGAGCTTTCACGATTTGACAAGATGCTCAAGGATGGAAAGGTCGAAAAGTTCAAGGCTTCTGAAAAATACAAGAAGGCAGTCTACAGGCTGAGCGGCAGTGAAGTTCCGCCAGCGCAGGAAAAGCATGCAGTCCAAGTGCAGGGCGCCAAGGGGCTTTTCGTGAACGTGAAGACAGAACAGCAGGCGCGCGAGCTGAATGACAGGCACTGGAAAGAGCTCAAGGAAGGCGCATTGAAGGGATTGAAGGACTTTGACAACAATTATTACCTCATTGACTCTGAAATGCTCGCGCAAAGCGAGGAAAAAGTGCTGAACGCGCTCAAGCAAATGAAAGCCGCGGGGCTTGAAGAGCTTTCTGCAAGGACCGGAATAGCCGCTGAAATGCTCAAGGGAGTGTGCGCTTTCCTGAAAGAGGACGGCGAGATTCTTGAAAGGAAAAAGGGAACTTACTCTTACATTCCTTGAAAATGGAGATGGAAAAAAATGGCAAAAAAACTGAAGCTTGGAAAAAACAAGATATTGGCAGGAGTCTGCTCAGGGGTTGCGGAATACTTTGACGTCGATCCAACAATAGTCAGGATTTTGTGGGTTTTGGGGACAATACTCAGCATAGGGCTTGGACTGCTCGCCTACATCATTGCATGGCTTTTCATGAACATGAACAAGTGAAAGGGGTTTTTCTAAAATGAAGGGGCTAGTGCCTATTCTTTCAAAGCAGGAATGGAAGCCAGACTTCGTCAACGCTGTTCTGCAAAAGGCCGACGAGCTTGTATTGCTTTCAGTCATTGACAGCTCAGGGCTTGTGGGAAAATTCGGGTTTGCGGCAACCGAGATAATGCAGGCGAACAAAATAATGGAAGGAATTGAGGCAGAGCTGCAAAAGATGAAAGTCAAGGTCGAATGCATTGTAGAATGGGGAAGCACTCTCCAGAAAATAGACCACACTGCAAGACTGAAAAAATGCGATTTTGTCTTCCTCCAAAGGCAGGAAGGAAAGGCTTTCGAAGAGTTGCTGCACGAGCTGAAGAAGGCAATTGACAAAAGGGCAAGCGTTGAAGTGATTTGAATTATTCTCCGGATTGCACTTGATTAAAGGCAACGGTTTAAAAAGAATTGAACACAAAATAATATTGATGATTATGGAAAAGAAAGAATACACGGTATTAATAGAGAAAGACGAGGACGGCTGGCTTGTTGCAGACATTCCTGAGCTTGAAGGCTGCCACACGCAAGCCAAGACAATGGATGAGCTCATTAAAAGGGCAAAGGAAGCAATAGAGCTTTGCCTAGAAGATAAAAAGCCATCATTAAAGAGCAAATTTGTCGGGATTCAAAGAATAGAGGCTTAAAATTGCCGCAGCTGAGTCAATTGCCCTGCAAAGAAGTTGTCAGGGTCTTGAAAAAGCTTGGTTTTGAAAGGACAAGGTCCAAGGGAAGCCATCATAGATTCATGCATTCTGACGGGCGGAAGACAACAATTCCAATCCACGGGAACGAGCCCATTGGAATCGGGCTGCTTTTGAAAATAATAAGGCAAGACCTCAAGATTTCAAGGGAAGAGTTTGAAAAGCTGCTCAATGACTAAAACAATCATTTCCCGAGCACAATCTCTTTCGCAAGAGGCAGCTTTTCCTGCACTTTTTGCTGGTGCCTTTCAAGGAACTCTTCGACAAACTGCGCCGTGAATTCCTTGTTTTCGCCGTCAAGGATTTTTCCCGCGCGATAGTCCTCAAAGATTTTTTCGAGCTTTTTCGTGTCAGGATAGTGAAAGCGCAGCATTTCGCAGACCTTGCAGATGTCAGGATTGCCGCCTTTTTCGCGGTGCTCTTTCACAGTCGGCTGGCCGCCAGTGAATGCCTTCATTATTTTCCTGCGCGCCTCCTTTGGAGAGTCTGAAAGGAAGATTGCGGTGTCAGGCTCTGAAGAGCTCATTTTCTTGCCTTCCTGCAGGCCAGACTGGTGCCTGAAGTAAATGAACGAAGGCTCTTCAATTGAATAGTCAAAAAGCCTTTTCGCAATGTCGCGCGTGAGGCGCGCGTGAGGGTCCTGGTCAAGCCCTATTCCAGTCACTGAAGGCATTTTTCCCGCAAACTCCGGAAGCTGCAAGTGCAGAATGTCTGCATACTGCAGAAGGTTTGCTGAAATTTTTCCCAAGTCCAAATGGCCGTAAAGCGCCTCGTGAGTGTTTGCAGTGATTTTTTTAGAAAGCTCGAATGCGAACTCGTAATAGCGCGAGGGCATCCTGCTCTGGACATAAACGTCCTTTTCAGAAAGCCCAAGGGCAAGGGCGTTCGAAAGGTTTTCGACAGCGAATTCCTTTGCCTTTTTCATTGAAGGGACTTTCTTGTCAGGCCTGCTGACATAGCCGTCCAAATCGCAGATTGCGAACTTGCTGACTGCTCCACAGTCCCTAAAGAACTTGAACAGGTCAAGGTCTGCCTTGTGGCCGAAATGCATGTTTCCAGAAGAGGCAATTCCAGTAAGGTTTATGAATGGCTTTTTTTGCTGGATCCTGTTGAACACTTTCTCAAAGTCGCGGTGCGCTATCACAATTCCGCGCTCGAAAAACCTGTGGTCCAATGCAGAGCGCATGCTTTCCGGGAATTCCTTGAGCCCAAAGGCCTTGAAGACGTGAGAGTAGTCCTTTTCCTTTATTTCCGCAGAGCCCCAAGGGTCTATTTTTTCAGCCAACAAAAAGCACCTTTAAAAATCAAACATTGTTAAATTATTAAGGAATTATTGTTTAAAAAGCAATGGTGGATTTGATGGCTCTTTTGGAAAACAACAAGGTCGTCGAGCGCGGAAAGCTTGAAAGGGACGCATTGCACGAGAAGGGCTTTGGGGAATTGAAGGACAAGCGGCTAGTGCTGGATTTGTTTGAGGCATACTATCTGCTTGAGAATGACAAGATCAATGTCGAAGACGTGAAGGGAAAAAAAATCTCTGCAGAAAAAATCGCAAAAATAGCGTGCCTGAAGGACAAAAAATGGCATTCAAAATACGCGGTGTTTGAAGACTTGAGGCAAAGGGGATACTGCGTGAAGACAGGATTCAAGTTCGGCTTTGACTTCCGCGTTTACCCCAAGGGAAAGAAAATGGGCGAAGCGCATTCGCAATGGTGCATCCAGGCATTGAATGAAGGCGACAGGCATTCAATGACAGAGCTGTCAAGAAAAGTCAGGCTGGCGCAAAATTTAAAAACAACATTAATCCTTGCTATAATAGACAGGGAAGACGAGGTAAACTATTACCAGATTTCAAGGACAGTCCCTTGATTCCAAAAAGCGGGAATTATTGATGAAACCAATGCTTATTGCAGCAATAGTGGTTGCGGCAGCCGCAGTGATTGCAATTGCAGCGCTCATTGCATTGAACTCCGGCCAAGGCGCTGACGAGCTGCAAAGATTCAGGTCTTACGCAAACCCTGAAGAATGGGAGATTGTTGAAAGCCCGCAAATGAACGAGGCGGCGCAGTACAACATTACAAGAAGGATAACTGGCCAGGAGCCGATTGCATTATTCAGGGTCACTGACAGGAAGCAGGACTGTGCAGTCAAGTTCAAGAATGACGAGAACGCAAAGTCAAACCCGCAATCATATTTTGTCTTCGTGAAAAAATGGACTGCACAGGATTATGCCAATTACAGCCAAAAAAAGGCAGAGCTTGAAGGCTGCAGGGCAGAGTGCGAGAAAGCATGCACTGGCGCGAGAAAACTGAACTGCGTTTCAGAATGCCGCACTTCCTGCGAAAAGAAAGCAGGGCGTTTGGGGCTTGACCCGAGCTTTGACAGCGCAAACTATTCAATATACCAGGCAGGCGCCTCAAACCTTGAGGGAGTTGCAAGCGAGACTGAAAGCATAGCTGGCGCTGAATCCTGCGGCAGCTACAGGACAGACATCCTGAACAGGCTGAAAAGGGATGTTTTCGGCATTGACCTCAATGCAAGCGCATTGAAAAGGCTTGATTAAAAAAAGGGAAAGAAAGGATTTCCGGCTTTCAGAAATCCTCAGGCCTTACAGTCTTCCTGCCATTTGCCTTTGCCCTTTCAACAGCCTTTTTGATAATCTGCTCGACAACAGCGCTCAAAGCATCAGGCGCGTCTCCAGAGCAGTTCATGTCAGACTTTGAAATTGCTTCCTTAACCTTGCTTGTCACAACCAATAATTCAGCCATTTTAAGAACCTCCAAAAATTGGAATATTGAGGAAAAAAAGGCAAGAAAGTGTTAAAAAAAGGAGTTTCCAAAGGGTTTTTCCCCGTGCTTTTTTTAGCAAAAAAAGGAGTTTTTTTGGGTTTTTCAGACTTGTAGTGCCTAACTTTTTGTGCTTAAGAAAAAGCATTAAAAAGCCTTGAAGTTTTCACAGATGACAGGCTTTTTAATTTGTTTGCTGCCTTGATATTATATCGAAAAAACAATGCTTGTTTTGCATTTTTAAGGGGAGTTGTCTTATGGCTGAGGAAAACATTGAAGAAAAGCAGCAGCAGCAAAACCAGGAAGCCCAGGAAGCTGCAGAGGAAGAAGTCAGCGAGGAAGAGCTTGAGGCAGAGGAAGAGGCAGGCGTGGAGCTTCCATTCCCGCGCGCTACAATAACAAACAAGCTCAGAAAGCACCTTGACAAAGGCAAGCAAATCAAGGGACAGGTAAAAGTCGAGCTTAACCTTTGGCTTGGAAAAATGATTGAAAGAGTCGCTGAAAAAATGAACCAGTACCCTTACAGCTATGTTGACGGCTCAATGTTCAGGGAATCTGTAGAGTCTTACGAGAACATTCAGGACATTGAGAAGGAAAAAGAGCGCATAATAAAGCAGCTTGAAAGCATAAAGGCAGCCTGTGACGTGCTCATACTTGAAGTTGACAGAAAATTCGTCAAATGAAACTATCAGATTTTCTCTAACTCTTGCCTTACTTTCAATGACTGCTCTTCAAAGGCTTCCTTTGAAAGCAGGCCTTTTGAAAAGCTCTCGTTAAGCATTGCAAGCTGTTTCGTGAGCTCTTGCATTCTCTGCTCCTTGCTTTTGCTTGCGATTGGCTGGAGCTCTTCGCTCTTCTGGACCATGAGGGCATTCGCTGACGGAGAATCGCGCATCACAAAGCCTGCTGTTTTTCCCGCCGGCTCTGCGCTTGCTTCAGGCGCTGCCTGCGCCCTTTGCTTGAGCATTTCAGACTTTTTCAACTCTTCAAGCGCCATTTTGCGCAATAACGCATGGTGCTTGATTTTTTTCAATCCTTCCTTTGAGGACTTTTTCCTCTCGCGCTCTGCCGCAAGCTTTTTCTCGACGTCTTTTCCGACATCGTCCTCAAGCTCTTCCATCCTCTTTTTCATTCTCCTGTCAACATTGTCCTCTATTTCGCCGAGCTTTCTTGAAAGCTTTCTCTCAACCTCTTCCTCAGTCTCCAAGAGCCTTCTCGAAACTCTCCTGTCAACCTCTTCCTCGACTTCTGCAAGCTTTTTTCCAACCCTTCCCTCAATCTCTTCGCCGACTTCCAAAAGCTTTTTCTCAAGGCTTTTCTCAACTTCCTTGCCAATCTCTGTCATGCGGTCCTCAAACTCCACTGGCTCAAAGCGCTTCCAGACCTCGACAGACTTTGTTGAAGAGCCCTGTGCAGAATCTGGCGAACCGCGCTCTTCTGCAGGATAGCTTGCGGCTGTTTCAGGAGTTATGAAATCAAAGTCCTTTTCGTTCCCGCCTGAAACTATTGGAACGACTTCAGGAGTGCCTTGCCCTTCCTTCCTCTGCGCTGCTGCCGAAGATGAGGCCGCCTTCTCTTCCTGCGTGAAATCCCAGTCGACTTTCTTCCAGTCCTTGGAAGGCCTTATTTCAGGGCTTGATTTTTCTTCCACAAACACTCCCTTCACGCTTGAAACAAGCTTTTCGAGAATATTGCCGGAAGCCATTTTTTCAGAACCCACCCTTACTGCCTTTCTGCCGCCAACTGCCTTGGCTGAAATGAAGTTTGCGGCAAAGAACGCAATTGCAAGCGCAACTGTCGCAACCACTGCAGGCCCAATTCCAGAGGCCCTGAATGCAATGAAAGGCACTATTGCGGCAGCAACTATCAATGCAGCCCTCTTTAAAAACTCTGTCCTTTCCTCGCTGCTTGAGAGTATTTTCTTCGGCTTCAAAAGAGGGTAAAGCAAATGGTTTGCAAGGAATCCGAGCAGTGCGCAAAGCAAAAGCACAACAAGCGGGAGCAATGGAAATTCAGAGCCTGACTCGCCGAAAAAATAATTCACAGAGCCGCTCACTCCTGAAACAACAGAGAACACTCCTGAGGAGACTGAAAATTCCCTCGCTTTCGAGAACTTTTCCTTTGACACTTTTGCGGAATACTGGCCTTCCTCTGCAGGCTTGAAGATTATTGCGCCTTCCTCGTTTGCAGAATACCTTGCCTGCTGGCCTGAAGGCGAAATCACAAGCGCTTCAGCATTCTTTATCGAGCCAAGCTTTGGGTGCAAGACCCTTATTTCCTGCATTTCCCCAAGCTGGACCTGCGCCTTCAGGTCAAGGTAGAGAAGATTGCTTTCAGGATCGAGCGGATTGGTGTCGTCCTCAAGAACTTCCTGCCCGTCAAGTACATTGTCGCCGTCAGAGTCTGGATTTCTTGGGTCAGTGCCGAGCTTTTTTTCCCTGTCGTCAGACAGGCCGTCATTGTCAGAGTCAACAAAGCAGCCGTTGTCCACAGTTCCATCACAGTCATCGTCAAGCTCGTTTCCGCAGGCTTCCGAAATCGGGGAAATTCCGCCATCGCATGTTTCAGACCATTTTCCGCCAAGGCACTTTTGCTTTCCTGGCTTGCAAATCCCGACATTCTTGCTGCAGGTCTGCGTGGAGTCTTCAGTGCAGGGGCAGCCCTCGTCAACCAGCCCGTTGTTGTTGTCATCCTTTGAGTTGCCGCAGATTTCAGGCATCACTCCCTGAAGCGCTGAAAGAAGGCTGTACCATCTGATGCCCAAGTCCTGAACAACAACCTGCTCTGAGGCGTCAACAAGCTCTATCCTGGAGTAAAGCACTATCTGGTCCTGGAAAGGCCCCAAAACCAGCGCATACTCCGAGCCGCCCTTGGGCAAAAAGTCAATGCTTGAAGAATAGCCGTCAGAGTTTACGCTGTACACAAGCCTCATGCTTTTCACAGGATAGGCCTCGCGCACTCTCGCGCTCACGTCAAGGAAAAAGCTCTTGTTGTCGTCAGACATTCTAGGCTTCACTTCCGCAAGCTCTATCTGCGACTGCGCGCCAGAGCCCAGCAGTATTGTCTTCTCAAAATCAGACACTATGTCAAACAAGTACTTGTGCTCAGGATATGCCGGATTTGTGAAAGTGAAGTAGTAAGGCCCTTCAAGCTGGAGGAATTCCTTCGAGCCGTCAAAAGTCATTGACTTTTCAGGAATCACAAAGTTCGTGCCTGAAGTCGAGACAGTCCTTTGGGAGACAGTGAGAGAGACATTATTTAATGGAGTCTTCAGGATTGCGTCAACCACGTTGAACTTCACATTGTACTCGTTGAACACAGTGAAGGAGTCCAAGAATGTTGAAGAATTGTCCAATTTGTCCTTTGCGTTTATTGTATAGTCTATTTTTGTGCCCTTTTCAAAGCTGCCCAAATTAACGCTCCAGACATCCTGCTCTCCCTTGACCATCGGGAATTCCGCCACTGAAGTGCTTTGGGGATCCTTTGAAACTACGAGAAGACTGACTTTTGCGCTTGCAACCCCTGAAGAGTCTGTTATTTTTGCCAAAAGCTTTATTGGAGTCTGCGGAAGCAGGGTGTCAGGATGCACTAAAGTAATCAATGGATTGTCAACAACAGGAATGTCCTTTGATGCGCTTCCCTTGTTTCCTGCGGCATCAACAGCATTGAGAATCACCTGAAGGGTGGTTCCTTCCACGATGTCCGCGAGGGAAATTGTCGCTGTTGCAGACTTTGACTGGGCGCTGTACTGGGCATTTATTATCTTCTGGCCGGCAGGCGAATTGTATTCCAAAGTGACTGCATTTATCGGGCTTGCGTCAGAGACATTTGCGTCAATCTTCAGGCCTGATGAGGTCCATGAAGGCTGGCCGTAAAAGGAGACTGATGGAGAAGTCTTGTCTATTATTACGTTCGCAAAGACATGGTCGACAAAGTCTCCCAATGGAAGCAGCGGCCTGTTATCCCCCAATCCAACCATTGTTCCAGTCTGGTCAAAGAACTGGTAATAAGCCTGCAGCGGATAAGTTCCCTCGCTTGAAAAGTTCGGCTTCAGCGTGACTGAAAGCAGCTGGCCGGAGGCATTGGTTATCCAAAAATGGTCGTCGTCAAACTTTGCAATGTACTCGTGCTGCCAGCCAGTGCCATTGTACACCATAAAATCAATGCCATTGGCCTTGAGGTCCAAGAGATAGAGGTCCACACGGTCTATTGTGGAGTCGTCATCCCTCAAGTTTGTGAAATTGAAGCTGAAAGTCAGGTTGCTTGATGACTGCGTGTAGTAGTTGGAAGGGCTTGCGTTAAGGTCAATGTTTGAGGAAACAGCACCGGCAAAGCCTATTGCAGAAGCTAGCAAAACAAGCAAAATTGCATTCCTGAAGTGCATTTGTTTCAGCAACTAATAGGCTTGCAAGGTATTTAAACCTTGTCAAGAAAAAGCAATGGATTGTTTGGGTTCTGGAGAGCGGAATTGGCCGTGGAATTTTCAGCGCTTTTTGCCTTGCGGCTTGGCTTTTTCCGCAACAGCGGCCTGCTGAACGTCCTTTTCTGCAGCCTTGCCGTCCTGCTGCGCTGATTTCACTGCAGGACGCTTTTTTGAAAGCATGAAAATTGCGGCAAGCAAGGCTGCAATGAGAATCAATATGGCGATGGAAAGCGCAAGCACCAGGTTGTTGGAGTCAATTTCCTTTTGCGAAAGCTGCTCTTTTGCAGGAGCCTGCTTTTGGCCGCCTTGCGGGACAATGTTGACCGCAATCCTGAATTCGGAATGGTCTTTCAAAAACGGAGTGCCTGAAAGCTTGTTGAAGCTGTAAAAGCCGTTGATGCTCGAAGTCTTTGCGGCCTTTTCAGCCTTCAATGTTATTGAGATTCCCTGCGAGACTGCATTGGATATCCAAAAATGCTCGTCGCCGAATTTTTCCAGATTCTCATGCTGCCAGCCGTTCCCTGAAATTCCTGCAACGCTGAAGCCAGAATCCTTGAGGTCAAGCAGGTAAAGGTCTATCCTGTCAATTACATTGTCATTTGAGGGCATTGGATTGTAAAGCGAAAAATCAACTGTGAAAGTGTCGCCGGGGCTTGCGTAAAAAGTGTCATTTCCAAGATCGAGGGAAATGTCAGCCGGAACTGCAGCCAGCGAAAGCTGGAAAAGCGCAAAAAACGCCAGTGCCAAAAAAGCTTTTTTCATTGCAGCCATCATTCAATTATCTCCTTTTTGCTTTTTAATGCTTTCCTACTTTTTCTTTGAAAGGTCGTTCCACAGCATCCACAAGTTGTTTATCCTGAAATAATGCATTGTCTGCAGGCTTACGCCCAGGTCTGAAGGCTTGAGCTTTGGCTCGCAAGTGTCGTCATTTTCCGCATTCCACCATCTCAGCCTTGAAGAGCTTATGAGAGAGTATATTTGCTGGTAGTTTTCCGCGCTTCCTGAATATGATGCAGTCCCGTAAAGCTTGTCATTTTTCAAGAGCTCGAGAAGATATGCCCTGTCAGGAGTGAAGTTTGGGGAATTAAAGTCTGTTGACGAAATCACGAAAACAGCGCCGTACTGGGTGACTATCACGTCTGCAAGAGTGTTTGAAGGGTTTGGGTTTATTGTGCGGGTCTTTCCTGCAACATTGAAGTCATATGAAGTGCCAAGCTTTGAAAGCTCGACAAATATTGAAGTCAAAGGCTCATTTTCAAGGTATGTCGGGAAAGAGCAGAGTATTGTGTGCTCCAAAGGAATTGGAATGCAGGAGTCTGCATTGCAGCAATCCATGCTTTGGTCAAGCCAGCTGGAGCAAGTGTAGCCTTCAGAGCAGGTTGTGCCTCCATAGTCAATGCAGGTCTTTTCGACGCAGCTTCCAATGCAGCATGTTTCCGCGCCCAAAACTTCAGTGCTTCCAGAGCATTTCTGGCTTGAAGTGCATACTGGCTCTTCCTTTGTGGCACAAGTTTCAAGAAGGCATTCGCCGCAGTCCAGAGAGCATGAAGTGCATGTTTCTCCAAGGGTTGGTTCGCAAACTTCATTGCCGCATGACTCCGAGACTATTGTAAAATCAACAGGAGTGGCGTCTGAATTGTTGTCTGAATCGTCAGTCGCTATCACATAGAAAGTGTGGCTGCCTGCTGAAAGGCCCGTGAAATTGTAGTCTGCGTTCAATGAATTGTCAATCCATGCATTGGAGTCTTTCTTGACCCAGTATTTTGTAACGCTGCCGCCGCCGAAGTCTTCTGCAGAATAGCTCAAATAGGCTGAAGTCGTTCCATAAGCAAAGGACTGATTGTCTGTCGGAGAGATTATTGTGACTATCGGGCCTTCATTGTCAAAGCCCTGGCCTATTATTGCCAATGCCAGCGCCGGAATGGCAAGAATGAAAAGCGCCATTGCAATCTTTTTCATCACTTCAATATCACTCCATTCCATTTTTTATATCTTGTTAAGGTCTGCCCACATCTGGTTGTTGTCCCAGTCAACTATTGTGGCAAGCTTTGTCCAAGTGTTCATGTCTGCATTGTAATCGTAAAGCGCGAGCCTGTTCGCGTCAGAGAGAGTGCATGAAGGCCAGCATGGAAGCGCCATCTTGTTGAAGTCAACCTTGAAGGTTGCGGGAGTTTCCAGGTCTATTGTTCCTGACTGGCTTTCCAGGTCAAATGCCTGCAGCATTGTGCCCCTCGGGAAGCTTGGAGGAGAGGCGTTGATGTCAATCAGGATGTTGGCGTCTGCAATTCCTGAAGGGAATGCGTTTGCAGGAATATTGAAGTCCATTGACCTTGTTCCAATTGTCCTTTGCAATCTCCTGCCTGATGTCTTGGAAATATTGAAAGGGCTTTCAGAGTCAATTACGCAGCTCACTTCCTGCGAATAGGCTGACATGCCTGTTGAAGTCACTGTCTCGAGCCTGTAAAACACTGGCCCGTCAGTCGAGCCATAATTGGGGTTGAAGCGCTGCTGCTGGTAGAATGACTGCGTGAAGCATCCGTTCCTGCATACTTGGCCCATGGAACAGCCGCCTGATGGATTGTCGCCTGAAGGATTGTCATAGTTCGGGCAATAGTCGCCGTAATCGCATGAGCCGTCAGAGCATCCGCTAGCGGCAGGCTGGCAGCCTCCAGTGCACTTGTAGCCAACAGAGCAGTCAGGGCTGTCGATTTCGCACACCTCTCCAGGCATGCAGATTCCGTTGCCGCAAAAGTCAGAGAATCCGCCGCTTGCAAGATTGTAATTCTGCATGCTGCTGCTCTGGCAGCCCAAATTGCAGCATACTTGCGCGGAAGTGTTGTCGCTTGCATTGAGTATTAGCCCAGTGCAGAACTGGCTTTGCGAAGTGAGGCAGAAGTGGCCGCTCAGCTGCGAGCATGTTTTCACGGCCGCTGTCGGATTGCAGTCTGCAGAACAGTTTGAAACAGTCTCCATTCCATTGCATATTCCATCATTGTTGCAGGCAATTGTGCTGGAAGCGCAAGGAGTTGAACAGCAGACAGCGCCCCATTCCGGATGGTTTGTGTTTTCCACGCTGAGGTTTGCTGAAAGCTGCATTGTAGGGCAGTACTGGACAGGGATTCCTGAAGTCCAGCATACAGAGCCGCCGAGTGCAGAGCAAGTCAGTCCAGTCCCTCCGCCGCTTGTGCCGCCGCATTCTGCAGGGCAGGTGGTATAGTTTTCAAAGCAGTCGCAATATCCGTTTCCATTGCAGGCGCCTGTTGAAACGCAGCTTCCGCCCTGCGCCTGGCATGCGGTGTTGCAGCATTTCTGCGAAGAGCTGTTGTCGCTTGCGGAAGAAATGACATATCCTGGCGGGCAGTTCTGTCCTGAATACAGGTCGCACAAACGCCCGTTAAGAGTTGAGCAAGTCTGTCCGCTTCCGGCATATGCTCCGCAGTCGCTGCAGGTGGAAAGCTCTGAGCCTTCGCAGATTCCATTGTTGTTGCAGCTTGTTCCGCCGCCCAAGCAGCCCACTTCACAGCATATTCCAGCCCCATTGTTGACGTCTGCATTGAGCCTTGCGCCAGGGCAGTACTGGCTGCTTGAGAACAGGCAGGAATTGCCGCTTATTGAAGCGCATGAAGGCATTGACGAATAGCTTGGATTGCAGTCTTGCGAGCAGGTGCTGTAAGTTTCGCTTCCATTGCACTTGTAGTCTCCGCAGCTTATTCCGGCCCCTGCCATTGTTGTCACAGTGCTTATTGAAGCCCAATTGTTGCTTCCGGTTGACATGTTGACCTTGTACTGTGAAATGTCAGTTGTTCCAGAAGCGCCGCTCCAGGCAAAATTGATGTCTGCCGAATCAAGATAGCCATTCGGGCACAGTGACTGGCCATTTGAGCTCACCAATGTTGCGGGAGTTGGCGCATTGGTGTCAAGCACAAAGCCGGCGTCGCTTGAGTCAATGTTG
>Ga0247841_10005022_pt1 | contig 21942 bp, 16 predicted proteins | sample LaCruzMarch2015__2_FD_192410 | JGI IMG/M metagenome (GOLD analysis project Ga0247841, IMG submission 192410) | Freshwater microbial communities from meromictic Lake La Cruz, Castile-La Mancha, Spain - LaCruzMarch2015_18m | ecosystem: Environmental > Aquatic > Freshwater > Lake | place: Spain... | reverse complement strand
AGACCAGGGCGGCAAGATAGCCTTCTTCTCCGGCCTTTCAAAATGCTCGACTTATGAGATGGCGATGGACCCGACATGGTCATACACATCTGCAGACCTTGTGGTCACGACAAAATACAAGCGGGACGAAGTCCCTGACTGCTCAAAGCTCGGCACTTCAGGCACAGTAACCTGCCCTGTAGTTGCAGTGGGCAAGGACGGGACATATGAGAACAAGGGCTCGAGCACATGTGTCTGTGCGACTAAGCTTAATATCACTGTTCTTGAGCCGGGCACTGGGCAGGGTGGCAGCGGCCAGGGTGATGGACAGGGCGGCGCGATTGCTGCATGGAAAATCGAGGACGGCCCGACCGTAGTTTTTACTGATACTGCGCAGGTTCAATTCAAGATGCCTGCAGGATTCCCAGATTCTAGGTTAGAGATAAAAGTGCAGGGCCCGGTAGTGGCTGGCGCTGCTGCAATACCGGAAGCTGTTTTTGACGTCTCAGGTTCTGGCCCGTGGTTTGGCCGTGTACTAGATGTCTCATCGCCTGGCAATTACACTTATAGCATATACCTTGCAGGAACGAAACTAACGTCTGTCGATAGCAAAGACACCTGGCAGTTCACATTGCCTGCTGCCGGACATGAGGAGCCCGGTGAAGGCACTGGTGCTGCATATGGCCAGCTTGAGATCAGTTTCATAGACGCGATGGCGTCTACAGGCGAAGATAGCAGCCTTTTAGCTAGCTGTGAAATCCCCTCAGGTTCTCAGTCGCCCTTTTCTTGTCCCGCTTCTGATTTTGGGATAGGTGCCGAAGACCATGACTTGACATTCATGATAAGCATCACAGACCTGCTTTCGCCCGATGGTGTACCTGTGGAAGGTATGTCCCTGGAGGCGAGTCTTGTCGGAGATGCTGGTGAGGTGATGCCATTGGAGATATCCGCTGCAGATGATTTTGGCCAGACTTTCTTTATTGTATTTGATGCTGGCACGGTCCGTGTTGTGCCCGGTCAATACGACCTCTTTGTATATGCAAGCACACCTGTCTCAGGCTCTGAGGAATATACCAACTATAATGTCATGTGGCCCCTCACAATAACAAGTGTTGCTGAAACATCGCCGACAAATGAGTGCGGCGCTGATGGAAAAGGAGTGTGTAAAGAAACTTGTTCTGAGAGTGATATAGATGAGTCTCTTGTTGGAGATGCGCCTGGCAGGACTCCATGTGTCTCTGAGGGCAAGAAGTGCTGTTATCAAAAAACAACATGTGGCGTCAGCGATCTGGGTGTATGTAGGGTCAATGAAGTTGGCTGCTCTTCGATGGGCATGGACCTTTACAGCAGCGATGCTATGCTCTGCGGTGAAGGGCATGTTTGTTGCATGCCAAAGGCGTGGCCAGGAAAGTCTTGTGGCCCCCAGAGAGAAGACAGGTGTACAGCTTCGGACCAGTGCCAGGCTGAAAAAGTCGTAGCAGATGACACTATGTGCAGCCAAGCCACGGGGTTGGTCTGTTGTAAACTCGCCCAGCAGCTGCAAGTGCCTTCTTGTGGCAAGAGTGGGGCTGGCTTATGTGCTGAGAAAGGTACTTGCCCGAATGACTTCTACCCGTTAAAGAATGCCTTATACTGTGGCCAGTATGGTCAAAACCAGGTATGTTGTGTCAAGAAGGATGATGAGGAGCTTCTTGCGGAGGCCGCAGCCGAAGCTGAGAAAGAGAGGCAGAAGGAGATGCATGGGTTTATAGAAGACTTCAAGATAACCGAGACGGGTACTACCTCAATAATTGCCAATGGTGCTGCAAACGTAAACCAGTTTATCAGAGTGTGCATAGCAGGCAATCGCATAGATGGGGTGCGTACTATCAAGGCATATGTTTTAATGGCTGGTGCATTCTCTGGGCCGCCTGGCAGCCCCCCAAATGATGATGACACAACTTTGGCGTTTATACGCGAAATGGATGAGGTACCTGCTACAGTCACCCTTCAAGTTCCAGGACAAGTGGTTGGAAGTCCCGTCAGGGTATTGCCAGAGGGTGTCAAGTGTTTTGGTGCCACTTTTAACAGCCTTGACCCTGCTATTAGCTACAAATACTGGTTTAACGCAGTTTTCACAGGGTTCGACAAGCCCATACCGTTGAAGAAATACGGCGAGGCATATGACTGGAACCCGACTGTATTTGAATTCATGACAGGAGCGCAGCGTGTCATGTATTACAATTATCCGGTCATCGTCGTTGCAGGAAAAGAAAAGACTCCTATGCCCAATGCTGTTGTTACTATACTGAGTTCAGTAAACAATACTGAGTATTCCGGAACTACTGGATTAGACGGAAAGTACACCTTCATCCTGCCGAGTGGTGACTACACAATAACAACCGTGCAGTTACCCTCTGACATTTACAAAATCGACCGCAAAGTGAAGATAGACAAGGAGTTCCTCACTTATCAACCCATTGAAATACCGGAGGGAGAAGCGCTTGAGGCAAAGGATTACTGTTGCATTGCGGTTGACGGTGAGTTTTACCGTGATATAAAGGGGTATAACAAAGAGAAATGCGAGCAGGGCTTCCTTAGTTTGGGCGTAGCAGCGACAGCATATCCAGGCACATGTGACGAGGTCTCAAAGAGCCGTTCTGCAGTAGCCGACAAGTGTTGTATATGTTATGTCTCAAAAGATAGTGCCAGAAATGAGTATGACCTCCAGCGGTTTGTAAAAGGCTGCGAAGATTGGTTTAAAAATCCTGCCCAGGCAAATTGTAAGACAAAGGAGACAAAGCAGATAGATTCGTATGATGACCTTTGCAAGAGTCCCTCAGTCTGTCAGGCTGGAACCGGCGACATGCGGCTGTACGTCGAAGGGCATTCCTACTCAGGCAACTTCAATTGCGCTTTCTCATTCTGCCAAAGCAACAAGTGTAGTCTTGAACAGGAACTGAACCTGTTTTCCGACGGATGCGGCACGTGCCAAAACTATGGGGATTGTTTGAATCAGATGGCGTCTTACAAGGGCACTGCCAAAACACTAGGCATAATGGGGAATGTCTGGATCTCTAGTGGTGCTTCAAAAAGCCTGGTCCTACTAAAGAAGACTCCGGGGTGTGCACCGGTGATGGAGCCTATCATGTTGTGCGACAGCACTGGGATCCAGACATGTTATCTATCCAAGGTCCCCATGCCGTGCAAAGCCACGGATGGGAGTACAAAATACCTCAAGTGCTGTTATGGGAAAAAAACAAGTACCCGAGGCATAAACAGCGCTTATGGGGTATTCAATCCATACTCGGAATATGCTACGGGTAAAGATGATACATGCCCCAATTTCTGTGCGCCGCTGTTTGTAGACGGCATTCAAAAGGGTGTCATAGAAGGCTTTTCCGGGGATTCTGCAGAGATATATTCAAATTTCTGCTTGGACTCAAAGTTTTATGAGTACTCTTGCGAGAAAACCACTCGTGTGTCCAAACGTGTTGACTGCCCCAAGGGTTGTAATGCAGATAAAACTACATGTGCTTAAAATGCTAATGAAAACTACCTGTGCTTAAAATGCTAATGTGTGCTTAAAATTTTAATGTGTGCGTAAAATGTTAATGAAAGAATATATTCAGGTTGGACTCATAAGCTTGTTGTTAATAACTTTATTCCCGATTTTAGCACCTGCTGCAGACCCCGATTATCTGCCACTCAATGACGAACCTGCATATTGCGCCCGTTATGGGATCTCCGACTGGTGTGCTTCGATACCCTTTGTAATACTCAATGATGCGGTCGAGAACAACGACCTTGCCGTTGATTATGTCAACGAGTACGCATTCAAAGACAACCTAAGGTACTCTGGGCCACTGAAGATAACAAGCATCGCAGTCACAGCGCGCATACAATCTGAAGCTACCGTCACCGCGATATACAAAGTAATAAACTTGGCTGACAACGAGACTGCTTCGATGGTGCAATTCTTTGACGTCCCTTTTGACTTCACGGTAAGTGTCAATGGCGAGGATGCATTGCCCGACGAGTTTGACCAGGTGAACCTCACATTCCTGCCGGGCGAGGAGAAGGAGATGATCGTCGAGTTTTCGGAGCGGCTGTATGGCAACCTATTCGGCTACAATGTCAACCTGGTCTTTGACAACCGCATACCTGATAACCGAATAACCCATTCAGGCGTTTTTGAATTCACCCTTCCAGAGAATGCGATAATAAATAAGTGCGTTCCTGCAGGTTACACTACATCCTCTGAAGGCAGCAGGCATGTGGTGACTTGGCATAAAACGGACTTTGTCCCGTGGACTAATCCTTTCAATGACTTGATTTGCAAGTGGAATGTCACAGAGACTGCTGCGGGCGGGGTAATAGCTCCTAAAACTGGCGGTGACTCTACTGTTTGGTATGTGCTGCTAGCAATAGTTGCCATAGCATGTACCATCTTTTTCTACAAGAAGCGCATGCAGCGGTGAAGTGCCCCTTTTTCTATATAATCTGTCAAATTAGCCGCTTCCAGGTTTTATAACTGTCGCCAGGAAGACTGAAGACTCTAAACAGAAAACTTCTTTGCCCGAGTGGGGTAGCCAGGATATCCTAATGGGTTGCGGAGAGCCCCTTTCTTCAAAGAAAGGTGCTTCACCCCCAAAGAACGGGGTGCTAAGGAAAAAGCTCGCAATCACCCATTGACTCGCGTTCGAATCGCGGCTCGGGCGTTCAACCTTCGGTTGGGTTTGCAGTCTTGGGTCTTCTGTCTTGTCGAGAGGCAGCAGAAGACGGCGACTGACGGATGTTTACCTGTTTGTTCTAAGGGGAAAAGAATGAACAGGAAAAGCGAACCTATACGAAAGGTTAAGGTTCTCGGGTGCGATTCTAAACCCACCGAATGGGAAGACTCCGGGAACAACCGAATATACAACACTAGCCGCATCTATGCGAGGCATTTTGAGCGGCTTGTGGAGCGACAACCGAAAGCGAACGTTGAGCTCTACTCGAAGTTCCTCAAGCGGACGCAGATTGAGGGCATTAGCATCGTGCGCAGGCTCAACTATATGCGCGCGCTGTTGGCTCTCAAGCATGTGATGAAAGGGCGACCTATTTCTGAGCTTCGAAAGGAGCATATAGAGCTGTTCCTTGACGAGTTCAGGCATACCTCGCAGGCGACTATACACCTCCGTTTTGAATGCCTGAAGAAGTTCCTGAGGTTTATCGGCAGGGAGAGGCTTGCCGAAGGCATTAAGACTTGCCGGAAGACCGAGATCAAGGTCAAGGCGAGCGATTTGCTCAATCGAGAAGACATCCAGAAGCTGGTTTTGGCGGCATCAAGCAAGCGCGGGCAGGCATTCATAATGACGCTATATGAGAGCGGCGCGCGCATAGGGGAGCTATTGAACCTCAGGATTGAGGATGTTGCCTTTGACCCTTATGGGGCGCTCGTAAGCTTGGATGGAAAGACGGGCAGGAGGCGTATTAGGTTGGTTGAGAGTGCGCAGCTTCTGAAGGACTGGGTTTCTGAGATTAAGCTGACGCATTCCAAGACGCCCTACCTTTGGTTTGGTGAGACTGACAACGAGCCTTCGCAATATGCGACCACCGTGAAATTCTTAAGGAAGACCGTGAAGTCGGCGGGGCTGCAGAAGAGGGTTTATCCGCACTTATTTAGGCACTCTAGGGCTTCAGAGCTTGCACAGAAGCTACGAGAGCCTCAGTTAAGGGCTTTCATGGGCTGGACTGGTTCTAGTGACATGCCACAGGTTTACATCCACCTGAGTGCGCAGGATATGGATAAAGCGATACTAGAACTCTACAAGACCGAAGACTCTGGACAGAAGACTGAGATGGATGAAATGGCAAAGTTCTTTGAAATGTACAAGAGAATGAAAGCAGTTGGATAGAATTGGCAGGTCGGGCCTCGCGTAGCTTGGATGGAATCTAAGGACAAGAAACTCCGGCCCTCTGGGAAGGTTCCAACGGGGTGGGTTACGCTACACAAGGGGTGTGGGTGCACAGACCTTTCAGTCTGTGTAGCGTAACTTTGATTAGTCTGAGTTACGCTACAAAAAGCAAAATGTAGCGTAACCGCCACATGTTTTTAACAGAAGAGGTTCAAAGAATGCGATGCTAATAGGCGTTGACAGGTCGGGGGATGAAAGCAACTTCCCAATAGTCTATGTAGCCGTAAGGTTGAAAGACAGTGGGCTAGTAGATAGCGTAAAAAAGCTTGTCAATAAGCGCGATCCCAGGAAAGCTATGCGGTCTGAAATCAAATCAACCGAGTTGACCGACAAAGAGCTTCTGTATGTCTGCCGACACGTCGATTCTAAGGATTATAGGTTTAAGGTACTCAGCAGCGAGGAGTTCAACCAGTTCAAGCAAGCCAACCTGAACAAGCCGAAGTTCGAGCGGAAGCTTGCATACAAATGTTATCGTTACGCCCTCATGCCCCTGCTCAAAGCAGGCGACCAGGTATGGCTTTGCAAGGATTTAGATGAAGCGTCCATATCTTTTGTAAAGGACAGGTTAGCGGCAGAATTTAATGTAGACGTAAGATTATCTGAGCATGAAGGGAATATCATAATAGCTGATTGGCTGGCAAAGGCTATACGAAAAGGATTGAATAGAAAACAGGAAACGAGTCATCATCGCCGCGCGGGGCCGCATTCGAAGATGCATTCACCCGTGAAGCTCCGTCGTTCGTTATAATTACACTCATGGGAATAAAAAGTTTATTATTCTCAGAAGCATGCTTTTGATGATATTGAGTTACGCTACACAAGGCATGTAGCGTAACTTTTACGTTACAAAAACATACATGAGTCGCCACTGCTCACTCAAATTTGTAGCGTAACTTCCATAATTCTTCTTAGCGTTGCTTAAACGCCTACAACAAGCTATTTCTAGGGAATCTTCTTAGACCTAAACTCCATATTTTGCCCTTAAATCTCACTTGCGTGCGCTTGAAAAACAGCTAGCGGTAGCCCTTAAACCACTACTGCTCAGTGCTCACATATGGCTCAGTTTTAATACCCCAGTCGAGCAAAAACATATGGCAGTAAGCCAAATTTAAGGAAAGAAAATGACACAAGATTTCAAAAGATTGAATGTGTATCAGACAGCTTTTGACCTGTCAAAAGACATATACAACGAGTTTAAGGAAGTCCAAGGGAACTTCAGGGTGAAAGAGCAGCTCTTCGCGGCGTCGACTGCGATCTGTGCAAATCTCGCTGAGATGGCTGCGTTCGACAACAAGAACCAGCAGAACCAGAAAATCTACACGTGCATAGGCGAAGCAAACGAAACAGACTTCTGGCTGAACTTCTGCAAGGAGGTCGGACTGCTGGCCGAGGACAAATACAAGGACTTCCAGAACCGGGTGAAAGTGACGCGTATGATGCTGTTCAGCTTACATGAGTCAATCAAAAAGGAGGTGAGCTGAAAATGTACAAAAGACTGATAAAAGGGAATTGGTATTTGTATAGATCAGTAAGAATAGGGAACAAAGTCATAGGAACATATGTCGGAAAAGCCCAAGCATAACAAACCTTAGTCCGCTTGTCTGCCTCCTTTTGTCCTACTCTCAACTTTTTAACTGACCTGTCATTAGAAAGAGTACTAAACTCTCCTCCTAATTCAATATATATTGAATTTTCATATGTGAGTCGCCCATGTTTTGTATTTATGCTAGTACCCTCTAATAATACCCTATGATGGACAAGCATGAACGATTTGGTTACAGCTCAAAGGAAGAGTGGGAGACTCGTGGGTGTCCCAAATTCTCCAAAAAATACTGGGATAGATGTATGGCGCTACCATATACTTCTCTTAGGCGGCAGGGCGAGCGACTATTGATTGAACTCGGTCACTTACAAAATAACATCCTCATTGCCTTAGTATTCATCCCCATAGCAGTACCCCTCATTTTTAATGCCTCTCAAAGTCAGCAATATATGGGGTGGGGTTTACTTATAGTTATGGCCCCCCTTGCAATATACTGTTATTATAAAAGAGTCCTGGTTTTTCGAGATTATAACGCTGTAGACTTTATGTTAACCCTTCAGGAGCGAGAATCTAACTCCTGTCGCTGTGTTGTTTGAGACTGGGCAAACATAGCTTTATAGCCCTAGTTGCCTTTTTTATTTGACCTATCATTAGAAAGAAGGCTGAAAATGGACCAAAAGACCTTCCATATCCTCGTTATCGGGATTATTGTGGTAGCTTCGATTGTTATTGTTGCTATGGTTCTCTTGCTTGGAAGACCTGCGACTACACTCGCTTACAATGCTTGTGGTAATGGATTGTGTAACTATGGTGAGAATTGTTCGTCTTGCCCAAGTGACTGTGGAGCTTGCCTTGTAGGCGGTTCAGATCAACCGCCGGAAAGCGTGGTTCTTAGTAACACTGACTTATCCATTGATAGTGTGAAATATCAACCCTTAGCCATGAATTTTGAAGTTAAAGCATACCTAGCTCAACAGAGTTATATGCGTACATATGATGGGGGTTTGAAAAGTATTAATTATAGATGTATTGGTTATCTAGATGGAGTTCCTTTTTCACCTTACTCTGGACTTTATGAAGAAAGTACCTACCAACTGGGGGGTATAACTGACATGTATATATCAACGCTCCCTGCTAGTTTTGTAAAACTAGAAGGTCAAAGTAGTGTAGTAAGAGTTTGTTGCAAAGCTTTTCTTACGGCACATGGAGGTCACTGGAGCATCTCAAATGAAATTTGTACTACAAAGGACTACATCTGGCCAGAGAGTCAAGCGGTTTGGATAGCGTGTACAACGAAACCATGCTCTACTGATGCTGATTGTGATGGTGTAGCACCATGTCCTCAAGGCTCTACCTGCGAAGCACTTAATTCTCAAGAAAGTAATTGCCAGCGACCCGATTATTGAGGCTTTATTTAAGATGGACAAGAACACTACTATTGTTAGCAGTGCGTAATTCCATAAGCTCGCCCTAACTCTTCTCTTTCTTTCTGTTAGTTACACTATCTCATTCTTTGTTGGTTACGTCACTGACCCGCATTGTCCGTTACGCTACAATCCCACCAGAAGTTACGCTACAACGACTTTGGGTTCTTAGAGGCGCGGAGCTTCCTACGCTATGTTTCCTGCAAGAACAAGCGAGCGCCGACCTGCCAAGTTTCCTCCAGCGAAATGCTTTGTAGCGTAACCCCGCTTTTATATTTCACACCATTAATAGCCAAGAACAAACAGGACCGTCGACAGCTTACTGTAGACGTGCTTCCTTAAGACAGGACTCCAGACTCAAGACCGAAAACCTCTTTTAATCGCGGCTCGGGCGCTCTTACTTATCCTAGCGTTTGCTCGAGCGCCCAAGCCTTATGTCAAGGAACGGTGCTAGGCTAAGGAACTCCTCGACATCGCGGCTCGGGCGTTTCACTGCTTATTAGCTTTGCCTCTGCAGTGAAAAGCTTGGAGCCGAAGGCGGAAAGCGTTCAACTTTATGTTGGGTTCGCAGTCTTGAGTCTATAGTCCCCCATTAACAAGACCGACGACCCTAGACAAACGGTTCGTATAAACGAACCGGTCTCTCGAGTCGCAAAAGCGACTCGCAGACTGAAGACTGCGCTATTGCGCCTAGTTACCGCGCCTGGGAGCCGCTCTTTTGCTTTTCTTTTTGCTGGTTCTAAGGATATTATGAACAGATCGTATACCGTTGTTGTGGAACGGGATGAAGATGGGGTGTACATTGCCGAAGTCCCAGCTTTGCGCAGCTGTTATACCCAAGGCAAATCTGTAGCCGAAGCTATGGAAAGAATAAAAGAGGTAATCAAGCTTTGTGAGAAAGAACAGAAACCTGAGAACCTAGAATTCATTAGCCTACAGAAACTGGAAGTTCCCGCATGAAACTGCCAATCTTATCTGCCAAGGAGATTATCAAAATACTGGGCAGCGAAGGGTTTATGCCAGTCCGGCAAGAAGGGAGCCATATATTCTTCAAGCATACCGACGGGCGGACTGCCACAGTTCCGAACCATCCCGGAGAAGACCTCTCGCGTGGTATGCTCAGGAAGATAATGAGAGACACAGGGCTCCCAAGGGACGTTTTCGTCGACAAGAAATGAGCTTTTCTTTTTCGTAATCTAGAATACCCAGAACAAACAGGACCGTCGACAGCTTACTGTAGACGTGCTTCCTTAAGACAAGACTCCAGACTCAGGACCGAAAACCTCTTTTAATCGCGGCTCGGGCGCTCTTACTTATCCTAGCGTTTGCTCGAGCGCCCTCGCATGTGTCAGGAAGGTTGCACTAGGCATAATATCTTCCAGACACGCGGCTCGGGCGCATTCCTAAACGCAGTTATTTGATTTAAATTTTTTATACAGTTAACTCGAGAAATACCAGTACACAAAACTAAATGCCTTAGTTGCAAGGCGCGACCTCAATGCTCATTCTATTGGGCATTTGCATTGTGGGTTGCTGAGAAGCTTCTTTTATGCGCAAGGCGCAACCTTCAATTCACATAGCCTGTCTTTGAGCGGGGTAGTCTTGCCCCACTTGTGCTCAAAATAGTGGCCCAATGCCCTGATAAAGTAGGGGCTGCTGACCAAAAGCCCAGTCTCCGCGTGGTGCGAGACGCCTTCCTCATCACCGTGAAGTATTATAACGCCTTTTTTGTCGTCCGCAAGGACGAACCTTGCAGAAACAGAGTTACCATGTTGGATTATGAAGTCTTCGACAGCGTCCCTGACTATCTCAGCGTTGGATTTTGTTATAGGTGCCAGGAGCCTGACATCGACCCCTCTCTTTGCAGCGTTGTTGAGTTTTTCCTTGTGCCTGAACAGTTTTCTCACAACGCCTTTTTCAGTGGTCGCCGCTACAACCTTCTTTTGTGATTCATCGACGAGATGGTCGATGGCGTTGTAGATGTTCTCCCTGCCGCGCAGGATCCAGACCATCTCTTCCTCACCGCCGATTTCCTTCTCGACATCTTTAAAATTCTTCTCAAGCTCCTCATGTATCTCGCTTATCTGCTCTATCTTTTGCTCAAAATCCGTTTTCGCTTTCTCCTGGAGCTTTAGGGTCACTTCATCGAGCTGGACGGGCTTGAACTTTGACGGGCGTGTGGACGTAGACACGGCGAACCCCTGCCTCTCGAGGCTGCGGAGAACCTCATAGACCTTGGCCCTGGGTATCCCTGACTTTTCAGCCAGTTTGCCCGCAGTTGTGACGCCTGAGGAAATAAGGGCTAGATAAGCCTTTGACTCGTAGCGGTTAAGACCGAGCTTTCTAAGTACGCTGATGATTTTCTCCATGTTTGACGGTAGTTTACCAAATACAAGGATAAAAATGGTACTACACTTTGGTGACAAATCCATTTTGGTTGGTTGGATACAATGCCATCTTGCCACTTAAGCTCATTTCTTATTGTCCTCTAAGCATCATTTTTATATTTTTCCTGTATAACTATTCACTATAAATGGACGGAAAGACTATCATTGTTGCTTTTGCAGCTCTTTTGGCATTCGGTGTGACAGCTCAGGCTTCTGTGGTATACTACAGTGGGTATCAATCTTATCCCACTTATTACACCTATCCGAGCGCATACGTGTCAGCCGGCTATTATAATGGCTACTCGTCCAGTGCCTCATTGTCTTGGGGCTCATGGAACAACTATTGGAACGGCCATCAGTGGGTCACGCCGGGTTCAGGGTACTATGCGTCCCCGAGCTATGCATATTATCCAAATTATTACAACACATACTACCCCTCTTATTACAACAAGTATTACCCAGCATACGCTTCTTCATATGGCTACCAGTGCCAGACCAGTTGTTATTGGGCGAGCGGGTACTATACCTGCGGCTGTTGAGGTTTAGATCTGCGGCTGTTGAGGTTTAGATCTGCGGCTGTTGAGGTTTAGCGGCTTAACTGCTGAGGTTTACATTTGTGGCTGCTGAGGTCTAGATATGTGGCTTAATATAGTCTATTGCTTGAACTTTTTCTTAATAACCTGTTTAGGTAGCTTATTCCATCCAACAACCGAAAAGCTTTTTATAGTGTAACTACTAAATAGTGGTAACAAATTAAAGTGCTGGATGCTATTCATCTGGCAGCTTGGGGAAAAATGAGAAAACATCAAGGGATTTTGGGTCTGTTGATTGCTCTTGCGATATTAGTAGCCCCTGCAGTGGCTGATACACAAGAATATTGGGTGAATCCTAACGGTGACGGTACTTACTACGATGAATATTTGTATGGAACCTGGTACCCAAATGCAGACGATACGTGGACTTATAATAGTCCCGACATGTGCCAGACTGTCCATAGTGTAGAAGCTCCCCCTTACTACAATGAGCCCTATTATGATTATTATAGCGGTTATGATACCTATGATACTTATGAGACTTATGAGGCCGACACATATTATCCAGTATATACGCAGCCAATCGCAACTCCCATATATACCTATCCAGATTACGGATACGCCCCGACTTATTACGGCCAGGCAAGCTATCCAGACTATACTTATCCGAGTGTACAACAGTATACCACTAACGTAGTTTATGTAGAGCAGCCTCAGCCTTATGTGGAGGTAGCTGCCCCGGTTCAGACTGGCTGTCAAGCTTATGCCCCGACTTGTTGTGGTGACGGTTGGTGCTCCTCTGGTGAATCAACACAAAGTTGTCCCGCTGACTGCAGCCCTGCGTCGTACTGTGGCGATGGTGTCTGCAGCAACGGCGAGACAGAAGCCTCATGCGCATACGACTGTGAAGTGGAAGAAGTAAGCATTTCTTACTGTGGAGATGGCGTTTGCAAAAAGGGCGAGACCAAATACTCTTGCCCGAATGACTGCGGAGCTGCCCCATATTGCGGCGACGGCGTTTGCAAGGGAGCTGAGACCAAGCAGAACTGTGCAGAAGACTGTGGTTTAGCACCCTACTGCGGCAACGGGAAGTGCGACCTAGATGAGACTAAGTATAATTGTGCCGTAGACTGCGGCCTTCCACCCTACTGCGGCGACGGCACATGCAATGGCGATGAGACTAAATACTCATGTTCGCTTGACTGCGGACTGCCTGTGTGCAGCAGCCCAAGCGGTTCAGACGGTGAGAAGACCTGTAAGGACCAGCAGATATTGAAGTGCGAAGGCGGGTTGTGGGACTTTGAGAAGAGTGTGCAATGCTGTGGCGATTATGATTGCCCGGGCGGCTACGACTGCAAGTACAATGTCTGTGAAAGGAAGGTCCCCTCAGGCTACTGTGGCGACGGCAAATGCGTTGCAGGCGAAAGCGCAACAAACTGCCCATGCGATTGCCAGCCGGTAGTGCCGACATGCACTACGTGTAATATCCCAAGGGATTATTGCGGCGACGGGTCATGCAATAACGGTGAGACATGTTCCTCATGCGCAAGCGACTGTGGCTCATGCAGCAGGTGCGGCGACGGGTCATGCAATAACGGCGAGACATGTTCCTCATGTGCACGCGACTGCGGCTCATGCAGCAGGTGCGGCGACGGTGCGTGTAACCTTCAAACAGAGAATCAACAAAACTGTCAGGAAGACTGCGGGAGCGAACTGATACATGCGGTTTCTGTGAGCGCAGCGGATGAATGCTTTGAGGTAGAGCAGGGCTTGTCGACACAATTCCAGTTGATAATTGCGAACACAGGCAATGCATACGAGGGAGTGTCAATATCAGCCACAGGGCCGGCAGCTGCATGGGCAGATTATGCCCCTACAGTCGCGTTAGCCCCAGAGTCATCTCAAGTAGTCACCATCGATGTCACAGTGCCAGAGAATGTAGAACCAGGGTTATACGACCTCAATTTGAGCCTTCAGAACAGCCATGTGAGCAAGTCAGCGGTATTGCGAATAGACGTGAAGCTGCCTCCATTAGAAGATGCTATCGTGGTCACAGATCTGACTACAAATCTGACTACGACCGAGGGTGGCGATCTAGAGCCCTTGCAGCCAACAGGCGCTTTTTTGGTTGGTGATGTCAGGATACCCGACTGGGCCATGTTAGTCACAGTACTCCTGGCGATGTCCTTGATTTTAATACTTTTAATCAAAAGAACGGATAGCACAGTGCCTTCGTCCAGGCTTCAAAACATCTCTAGAAAGGTCAGGGAGCCGGTTTTAGCAACAGACGGCGGCAGACCAAGGTTTTGAGCGACTTAGGCTATTCTAATCGATTCCAACAAGATGGCTAATATTAGGGGGCATGGGGTCCTAAAGAACATCTCATTCATAGCTTCAAGCATCCTTGCCGTATGGGTGTCCGTAGCCTTGGCCGATAACAGCGCTATCGATGTTTCGCCAGTGAGCCAAACCACATGTTGCGACTCGGTTACCTATACTGTAAGAATTTCCAACTCTTTGGCCTCTAGGGAGGACTTTAAGATATATGTCGAGGCCTATGATGATATAATGGCTTTGCTCCAGCCGAACTTTATCACCGTGCCGGCTAAGTCTTCAGAAGAGCTCATAATGCTTGTAAAGCCTGATTGTAATATCGCACCTGGAGACTATACGATCGCAGTGCGTTCAGAATCATACAAAGCTTGCGAAGATTCATGTGGGGTTTGCCCCTACACCTCTGGCGAGGCTGAAGTGATTTTAACAGTTCCAGAAGGATGTTTAGCTATAAATGAACCTGTAATCCCCCAGCCGCCGGAAGGCGCGGAGCCTCAGTCTGGGCAGGGCATGGCGGGTGCGCCAAATACCGGAGACGCTAGCGCACTGGGTTCAGATTCACTCCCAGCATCCGAGCAACCGGGTGGAAGCCCTACAGGGGCCTCAGTTACCCGCAGCAGTGATAATTATCTTGTAATAGCAACACTATTTGCCCTGTTTGCAGTCCTCGCCGTGATGCTGTTGATAGTAAAAAAAGAGTCTAAAAAAGAGTCTAAGGAAGAGTCAAAGAAAGCGTCTAAGGACTCAGGAGTGTGCTCAACATGAATAATTACGTAATCCATAAAGGTTTAAGCTATGTTGTATTCTCACTAGCGGTATTAGCACTCATAGCCGGGGCGCAAGCAGTGTGCAACGATTGCGTGTTGCAGGTCATAGCAGTCAGTAACAGCGTTTGCCAGGGTGAGCCCGTAGTGTATCAAGTCAAGATAACAAATGTCTTTGACCAGCCAAAGACGATATCCCTTTCAGCAGCTGGCGATGTCAGGCTTAGGTCCGACTTGCCATCTTATATTGAAATAGGCGCGTTTGAGACAAAATCAATTACAGTCAGCTTTACTCCTATAGGCGAGGAGCTCGGCAGCCATAGGATTACTGTGAAGGCTGAGGGCTACGGAGCGTCAGACACTGACGATGCGGTATTCACTGTGAAGGATTGCTATGCGTCTGGCCTTGATTTGTTACAGCAAAACATAACGATCTGCGAGTCATCAGTCGGGAGAGTCGACTTTTTGGTTAAGAACAACGGGCAGGCGCAAGACACATATCGGATGTCTCTGACGGGTATACCTGATGCCCTTGGTGTTTCCGTTATAGACGGAGAGATGTCCCTGTCGCCAGGTGCATCCAGGATCGGAACGATAAACGTGAATGCTTTTGGAAAGGATTACGGCATATATACGCTTCAGCTGAATGCAGACTCATATCGCGAACACGTGTCCAAGCAATTCAATGTTGAGATAAAAAACTGTTATCATACCACGGTCTCAGTGCCAGAAGTATTCACCACATGCCCCGACGCGGGCTTGACTTACACCGCCTCTGTGAAGAACAACGGTTGCGTTAGAGATAGTTATACCATAACGCTTTCGGGTAGTTGCTCTGCGAAGACCACAGTCACAGCGTTCTCCCTTGAGCCTGGCCAGACCAGGGATGTGCCGATCACTGTTAATAGTAAGACGCAGGGTGAGTGTGATACTACAATAACTGCAGCCGGCTTGTTTGATTCTGACTCAGCGTCCACTCATGTGGATGTCAAAAAGTGTTACGCAGTGGATATTGAGATAATACCTGATAGGGTAACTACTTGCCAGGGGGAGCCTGCAACATTCGATGTGTGGGTGAAGAACACTGGGTTCTACTCTGATGTTTATAACGTAAGCCTTAACGGGGTGAACAAAAAGCTTCCGAAGCCTAAGTTATCATTAGCTAGCTCAATGGAGGATATCCAAAGGTTCGACATAAGCGGCACTTGGTGCGCCAGTGGCGACGTCCCATTCACAGCAACTGCAGTGGGGGTAGCATCAGACTCAGACAGCGCATTGCTTTCCATTGTGAAGGCAGGGGCCCAATGTGCAGCACTTGAGATAACCCCCGCTCTTGACCCGATGGTCTTGAGCTGTGAGGGTGGGGCATACAACATGTTTGTCAAGAACACAGGGTATGCAAAGCAGGAAGTCACTTTAAGCCTTTCATCACCAGGCTTCATACTCCAGCCTGCAAACTTGACACTGCTGCCACAGGATGTCAGGCCTGTATCATTATACTTATTGCCTTCCGAGGATATCTCAGAGTTGGAATTCCCGCTGGTGGTAATTGCCGAGAGCCAGTATAGAAAGGCTTACCTGGAGATAAATGTTGACTTGCTTGGCCCATCATGTAGCGTTTCAAGGCCTTCTCTGGTCGCATCAAATGTGGAGCTACCTGTCGAGATACCAATCAACTTAAGTGACTCCGGGTCTAATGGGACTGCGAGCACAGCATCCGGCAGTGCGCCAACGCCCACAGTCGCAGCATCATCGGTAGACCCGACTGCGGGCCTAGCATTATTAGGAGTGCTTATTGTACTCGGGATACTCCTATTGTTTTTCATAGTATATCCACGCAAAGGCCTGAATGGGCGCAATGGCAGGTTCTTTCCAGAGGCTACTGCAGGACCGGGAATGCAGGTCACGCATAATCCCGATGAAAAGCTTGCAGCTATACGGGAAGCTATAACCAAATCTTCCAAGTAATCCCCAAGTAACCACCAGGTAACTCCAAGTAACCCCTAATAACTCTCAAATAACCCCCAAAGTAACCCCTAGGTAACTCTTGAAATACCCCCGAGGTGATTCCCCAGTAACTCTTGGAATAATCCCCGAGGTGACTCTCAAAGTAACTCCTGAAGCATCCTCAAAGTAACCTTGGATTAGTCCAGACTCAATTCAGCATAATCCCTATTTAATTCCATCCAACAGATTCCATCCAACAGCTAAAGCTGCGCATGCATGTTTCATATGTAAGAAAGTAAGAATTTTATTAAACCTTTTTATACCTTGAGTGCGCTATGTCACGCCGTAAACACAAATGTTGAACACTCGTAAATATTGTTTATACACTCAAAAAATGGATGCGAAAAAGTCGATGATGTCGGTTTCCCTGTTAGTTTTGATGATATCCCTTGTCAGTTTGGCCCCTGCTGCCTCTGCGTTTCAGTTTGAATCGGGTACTTATTATTACACCGGCGACTACTTCAAAGAGAACTTCGGCGATGTCAAGAAGGTCCCTGATGCCGTGTTGAAAGACTCTATGGTGTATGTAGACTCCAATGCATTCTACAAGAAGTTCGGTATGACACCAAAGCAGGCTCCACCGTCTGTAGAAGAGCTTCCTATTGAACCTGAGACAACTCCATCTGCGGAGGTTGAAGCCGACGTGCCTAACGAGGAAGCACCTGAGATAGTGGTGGTACCAGTTGCGGCTCCGCCTGAGGAAAACGGAACTGACATCGTCCCTGCTGTTGGTGAAGAGCCGGCTGCGCCTGAGCTACCAGCGCCACCGGTAGTAATAAGCAATGAAGAGTTTGGCGTTGAGAATGAGCCAGCTACTAATGACTCTAATGCATCTATTTCCCCGACGCCTGCTGCAGTCAGCGGTGGTGTACCAGTCCAGTTGATGGTGATAGGCTTCCTTATAGTAGTCATAATAATAATGCTTGCGGTTCTCTTGACGCGCGAGGAGAAGTCCTCGAACGGAAAGTCAGGCAAGGCAAAGGCCGATGTTAAAAAGCCTGAAAAGAAATCGAAGGAGCTGAAGAAAGAACCCAAGAAAGAGCAGAAGGACACCAAAACTGTAGAGTCAAAAAAATCAAAGGATTGGGAAGAAGGGACCTTCTTCAAAGAGGCTAAGGAAAAGCGCGAAGCCAAGGACAAAGCAAAGGCCGTGCAAGCAAAGTCTGAGTCTGTGAAGCCTGAGCCCAAGGCCGCAAGCAAGGGCGAGGTAAAACCATTCCTCCTCAAGATTAAAGACGAATCATAATTAAGGAAGATCGTCTTAACCGCAAAGTCTTAGCATAGCAATACCGGACTTCGCGGTCAAGGACGAAAGTTGATAGGGTTAGATCGCCCTTACCGCAAAGTCTTAACTTGGTAAGACCTGACTTCGCGGTCAAAGATGAAGGCTAAGTTGCATTATTATCCGCACATAAGCGTTGCCCTATTTAAACTAGTTGCCAAAAGCATGTTTTTCATGCTATCCTTTGCATGAATTTTTGCTTAAAAATAGCAACGTTTTTATACTTGTCGGCTTTAAGATAACCGCATTTTGACAAAAATCGGGTGGAAAATGACATTCTCTAAGAAATATCTGGTCTTGGCCCTTGTGGCTTTGATGCTGGTGCCTGCTATGGCAGTAGCTGCTGACGTCGATGTAGTGTTTTGGACAGTTGACAGGAATGATGATTTGGTAAAGAGCGCTAAAATCGAGATCCTAAATGATACTGATGATGCAGTCTGTTCAGGCAAACCGACTTCGGGTAAGCTGACTTGTAATAATTTGGATGATAATGAAGATTATACAATAAAGGTTACCGAAAAGACTGGTTATGATACACTAGAAGTTGGTTTGGACGGCAGCGACCTAGAAGACCTTAGCGACGACGACATAGTCGCGATAGTCATGCGCTCGACCGACGCCAATGAAGTGACTATCGCCGTAGTCGACGATGGCGACGACCCTGTCAAGGGTGCTAAGGTGACCCTTGAAAGCCTAGATAGTGATCTTGATGTAGACGATTTCGATACCGATTATGCATTGGTCATACTAGATGATGACAATGCCTTTGATTACGAAGAGGACGACACTACTGATACTGATGGCGAGGTAACCTTCGAAAACCTCGAGCTTAATGTAGAGTATCAAATAACTGTTGAGAAAAGCGGGTTTACAACAAAAGTCGATAATTTTACTCTTGAGGACGATGGAGACAACATCGAAGTAGTCTTCTCCGAGCCGGGCACAGCATCTTATAAAGCTGTTGTCAAGGACCAGGACGGCGCATTTGTGCAGGGCGCATTGGTCCAACTTGTCGGTGAGCAGTCAGTGCACACATACTCTCTCACCACAAACGCCAATGGCGAGGCAATCTTAACGGTGTACTCCCCGGAAACGTATGATGTTGCAGTCACAAAAGATGGTTATTCGACTGCCAGCGCTGTTGATTGGGTGGCAACAAACGACGCTCAAAAGGTCGCGCAGTTACAGATAACCTCAGAGAACCATGCACCAGTTGCCAATGCAGGTGCAGACGTATTTGCGCTAGTCGGCGACACAGTGACTCTTGATGCTTCAGGTTCAAGTGATGCCGACGGCGATGGGCTCACTTATACTTGGGCAGACTCAATGGGGACTATCATACCAAGTGCTGTTACCCCCGCAGTAGTATTCACGACTGCAGGCGTACACGTGATAACCCTGACTGTGAGCGACGGCCGTGACACTTCGACCGACGAGATGACTGTGACTGTAGAAAGCCTGGAGAACTGCGGCGATAATGTTTGTTCCCTGGCTGAGAGGACTATCAATGAATGTCCGGTGGATTGCCCAGTTTGCCTTGACGTCATCTGCGGTGCGGGTGAAGCCAATGCGACCTCTGCAGAGTATTGCCCAGTCGATTGTGGCGTACAGCCAAGATTAATAACGCTAAATGAATCTGCGATTATTGCAGGAAACACCACTGAGATACTTATCGTGGACGCGACCAGCGGCCTTCCAATCCCCGGAGCTCGGGTAGTACTCACATCCCCCAATGGCACAGTACAAGTGCCGGATGTGTTCATTGGCAGAGCCACACTGAACTTCTCGCAGGCCGGTATTTATACGATAGAGGTGCTGACTGATAACTATGCACCACTAACAACCGAGGTTGAAGTTATACAGAGCAGCGACTTAAGCTGGCTCATCTGGGTTATAGCAATAATCCTGATAATCGCTGTCGTATATCTGATAGTGAAGTATGTGGGCATGGGCGGCGGAGGCGGGAAAAGAGGTTATAGAGCTAACAGCTTCCGCAGGCGCAAGCCGACACTGAGCTCCGTTTAAAGGAGCTCTGTCTCTTATTTTTAATATTATTTTTATTTTTAATATTGTTTTTAATTCTTATTTAATTCTTATTTTTAATTCTTATTTTCCCAGCTTTAGCTGGGTTCTAAGAAACAGTTCTAAGAAACAGTTATACATACAGTTCTAAGAAAACAATCGGGGGTATACTCTGCGTTATTCTCTAGTGTTAATATCTGCTTAAACTTAATCATAAGTAGCTTAAACTTAATCATAAGTATTAAGTAGAACTTATTTAATATCTATTTAACATCTATTTAATATTCAGCTTCTCCCTCAGTATCTTCTGCCTGTCCTGCGGGTTCATAAGGTCTAATATCTTTCCGATGAGCACTTGGACTGATGCGCTGGTATCAGCTATCATCTCCTGCAACTCGCCTGCAGTTATGTTCACCGAGTCCGGAGCTGAGATATCCACAGCGGATGGCCCATACCTTAGCGCAAGGTACATAAGGATCTGCGGGTCGCGCGCAACGAAATCGCATTCGACGAAGCCCGCATAAAGCTTCTCTTTTTCAACGACTGGGTGGAACGCCATCTTCCTCAGGATGACGCCCTTCTCATTCTTGAAGTCGTTCAGCAGGGTATTCTTGAGGGCGTCTGCGACCGCCTGCTGGTCGTTGCCGTGCGATTCTATGAAAAAGGTAGTCTCTATCCCTCCGTTTTTCACAGATTCATTGGCCTTCTCCTCGTTGCCCTTGATTATGAGCATGCCCTCTGGCCTCTCCTTTTTCCCTTTTTGCTCTCCTGCCATCGCCTAAATTGAATCTAGTCGTTAAAAAACCAGCCAAACTAGGCCAATACCGGCTGAACCGCATGTCAAAAGCAGGGATGCCCTTTCGTGCGCAATCGAACGCACATAAACATGAGCCCTCCCTTTAAATGTTTTTATTGACTATAATATAACATTACCTACTAATGGCTAGATTTGAAGAAGCAGAAAGGCGCAATCTGGATACGTTTGTTTGCAGGAAGTGTAACGCCCGGAACCCCAAGGGTGCCAAGCGGTGCAGGAAGTGCAACAGCGACCAGTTGAGAAGGAAGCACAAGGAAAAGAAGGGGAAATAAACCCTAAGATGGCGATTACGGATACCCTGTCTGACATGTGGCACGGCCTTGAGGATAAGGCTTGGGGCCTGGCTGATTTCCTGGAAGATAAGGGCATTCCCATGTCCAGCTTTTGCGAGAGCAAGGGCATCAGCCCGCTGCTCTTATTCCTTGCGATAATCCTGGCTATAATTGTGATACTAGCTTTTGTCAGCGGCGGAGGCGCCCCGGCTGGTAATGTGGTCCTGACAGTTACCATAAAAGATGCTTCCGGCAATCCAGTTACTGCTACGCCCGTAATTGTGGAATATGGGGGTGTCACCAAGAGCGAGAAAACAGGCGTCAATGGCGTTGCCACCATAGGCCAGCTCCCTAAGACAGATGTCTCTATAAGCATAACAAGCTCCAGGTTTAAAGTCACTCCTGTCCCAAAGAAGCTTGTCAACGACAAGGAGTCCGTTTCCATCACGGCCCAGCCTATAACAGGAGTCCTTAGCGTAATCGTCAGGGACACTGCTGGTGGATACATAAACACAGGTTATATCGAGGTGACAGACTTGACAGGCAACCAAGTCGGCTCAGGCGAGCTTGACGGCTCTGAGAAATACGACTTCACACTCCAGGTGGGCAACTACAGGACCACGCTCAAATCCACTTCTG
>Ga0247841_10005021_pt1 | contig 21949 bp, 19 predicted proteins | sample LaCruzMarch2015__2_FD_192410 | JGI IMG/M metagenome (GOLD analysis project Ga0247841, IMG submission 192410) | Freshwater microbial communities from meromictic Lake La Cruz, Castile-La Mancha, Spain - LaCruzMarch2015_18m | ecosystem: Environmental > Aquatic > Freshwater > Lake | place: Spain... | reverse complement strand
AAAGGCAATATTTTGGAAAATGTTTTCAAAATTTCTTATGCCAAATGATGTGATAAAAAATATTTGTGTAATAAATTATTAGACTTTATATAATACATAGGCCAATCAGTTAATATAATCCATAAAAAATGTCAGTGTAAAGCAACACTGACATTTTCATATGTAAAAAAGTTTGGTCGAAACTCCGGATTATTTATTTGCCGGAGGTTGAGTAGGTGTTGTTGATGATGGTGCAGTCGTCGGGAAATTAGGTTGTGATCCTGGTTCAGCTGCCTGATCTATTTGTTCCTGGATTTGTGAACGACTACCTTGTGACTGTGATCGTGGAATTGATGCACTTGCAACAAAACTCAATATTAAAAGTGCAACAGCCAGTGTCCATGTAGCCTTTTCAAGAAAATCGGAGGTTTTTCGTACACCCATAAATTGATTGGATGAAGCAAAAGTTGACACTAAACCACCTCCTTTTGAATTCTGAACTAATACGATCAGTATCATTAAAACACAGGTAATCAGGATTAATATTGAAACAAGATAATACATAATATATTGAATTATTGTTTGTTAATCGATTCTTTAATTTTTTCAATCTGGTTTGCAAAATAAATACTTTTTTCAGGAAACTGCAAACTTAATTTTTGATAAATAATAATTGCTTTTTGATAATACTTCTGGTTGATATAAATTTTAGCAAGTGTTTCTGTTATAAAGGCATCATTATCTGAAGAACTTGATGCAGAAATATCAGGAGGTTCCGGGTTAGTCTGTAATTTTTCAATTCTTGGTTTTGTCCTGATAAAATTTTCAATAAGATCGGAATTCGGTTTCCCTTTATTTAAGAACCTGGTTGACGAACCTGAATTTGGCTTACCGGAAAAACCACTGAATGAAAGTATTGACAACCAATCTTCAAACGAGTGTTTCTCACTCTCAGGTTTATCAGGTTTAATGGTTACGGATGGAGTAACAGATATATTTTCAAATTTCGATTTAAAGTCAATATCTGGCATTTTATCTGCCAAAATTTCTTGTTTAATGTCAGGTTTTTCTATTTTACTCAGTAATATTTCGGAAATATCAGAATCATTTTTATGTTTATATGACAAATTTGCAGGAATATCTGTCACTATTTCTGACAAAGTGTGACTTTCGGTCAGAATATTTGCGTCATCTTTCGATGTTGATGCAGGTATGTTTTGTTTTAGATCAGGTTTAAAACTTATTTCCTCCTTAATATCAGAATAATTAAGCAGATCAAATAATATTTTTCTGTCACCGATAAAAGCCGCGGAATATTTTAACTGGTTATCAAATTTAAAATTCTTTTGGTTAAATAAGTTTTTTAAAATCAGCAGATGAGCAGTCTGACAGTAAGGATATTCACCTATCACTTCAGATATCTGATCAATGGAGATATCATTAAGTACTCCCGGCTTTGTAATAAAATTATAAAATTGATCCCTATTCATTGTCCGGATATTGTGTTTCAGTTTCTTTAATATCTGATGTAGTTCCTTCTTGGTCAGTAAGTTTATTCAATTATTTACCAGTTAACAACAGATTGATTAAATACGTCCTCAACGATCTGGTCAATTATTTTCTTTGTAAGGTCAGACTCAACAGACCCGAGGTCTTTTGAACTGTCATAATCTTCGAAGCGGGTAAAAGTTTTATCGAAGTCGTATTTTGAATCAGGATCTTTTGAATTCGAATATTTCACTCTTATAGTAATTGTAAGCCGATTCATTGCAGCAATGTCATTTTCAAGAATTGCCTTTGGCTTGGTATTATAGTCTGTAATTTCGCCTTCAAAGTTCAGGTCTCCTGTTCCATTTATTAATTTTAGACTTGTCTGGGAGATGAACTTGTCTTTTAATGCATCGGTAAATTGCTGACTAAGTGCGGGATTTACCAGAAGTGAATTATTGGGGAAGAATTGTACAGAAACAGACTTGACGTCAGGGGAAATAGATGCTCCTGATAGGGAATAATTTACTGAGCAGGATGAACAAGAAAAAAAAAATATTATAAAGTACAATCCTGATAAAATATTTTTTTTAATGAATCGGATGTATTTAATATTTAGATTAAAAAATTTACGCATTTCGAAGCAGGTTTGATAAAATCAGATACACATATTAGTCAGATACTGGAAATTTACTTATCATAAAGAAACTAATTATCAATATTGTATTCTTTAATTTTTCTGTATAACGTACGCTCGGATATTCCCAGTTCCCTGGCTGCAGGTTTACGTTTACCTTTATACTTATCTAACGCTTTGATAATAACTTCACGTTCTTTATTTTGCAGCAGGAGTGATTCTTCAATAATTTCTTCAGTATCTTCTATTTGATTATTGTCTGGAATATTTGCCGGTTTAGATTCCGAAATAGTTGATTCTGTTCTTTTATTTCCCTGATTATAAATATTATGAATAACCGGTACCTGTCCGGAGGAAAACTGATGATCATGGCTTTCAGGTTGCATTAACTCATAAACCAGTTTTTTCAGGTCATTAACATCTTTCTTCATATCGAACAAAATCTTATATAATATTTCGCGTTCAGTTGCGAATGTTTTTTCATCCACACCTTTGTAAATCACTGGTAATTTTGCCATATCAGCATCAGGGAGGTAGCGCCGGAGTATTTCTGTGGAGATATCACGATCCTGTTCGATAATAGAAATTTGTTCAGTTATATTTTTTAATTGTCTTACATTACCATAAAAAGAATAATCCATAAGTATATGCTGGGCATCAGATAATAGCCGGATAGGTGGCATCCTGTATTTTTCCGAAAAATCTTTGGCAAATTTTCTGAAAAGCAGGTATATGTCTTCTTTCCTGTCCCGCAAGGGAGGGATGTTAATAGGCACTGTATTAAGTCTGTAATACAGGTCTTCACGGAACTTGCCGTCACGTATTGCATCAATAAGGTTGATATTTGTTGCAGCTACCACACGAACATTCGTTTTCTGAACTTTTGAAGAACCTACCCTCATAAACTCGCCTGTTTCAAGTACGCGCAGTAATCTGACCTGGGTAGTCAGCGGCAGTTCTCCAATTTCATCAAGAAAGATGGTGCCGTTGTCGGCAACTTCAAAATATCCTTTTCTGCTTTCATGAGCGCCGGTAAATGAACCTTTTTCATGTCCGAAGAGTTCAGAATCAATTGTACCTTCAGGAATTGCTCCACAGTTCACGGCAATATACGTTCCATGTTTCCTGGAACTGTGCTGGTGGATGATCTGTGGAAATACTTCCTTACCGGTGCCGCTTTCCCCTATGATCAATACTGACAGGTCAGTGGGTGCGACCTGTACTGCAACATCAATTGCACGGTCTAATATTGAAGAATTACCAATTATTCCAAAGCGTTGCTTGATAGTCTGAACATCCATTAAATATTTTTTTGAACTTTTTGCGAAATTACAGAATTTCCGGCATTTGAAAAACGTAATAATTCAAAAGTATTAATAAGACTATTAAAAGAATGCCTTCCTGAAGTAATAAAACAACGGGAAATTAAAGTCTGTTAAAAAATTGTTTTTATCCTCAGAACATTAGGTCAACGATTTTTGGATAGTCATCATTTCCGAGTTTATGGACCAATCCATTTACCTTATTTTTTCTCATCAGATCAATAATCTCCTGTTTTTTTTCTGATTCGATACCAATGGCACCAAGCTTCACAGGACAATCTATTGACCTGAAAAAATCAGTTAGTTTAATGATAGTCTTGTCTGCCGATGAGATATTAAAAATATGAACGCCAAGTTCTCTAATACGATCAGGAATTCTTTCACGCATTAATTTAAGCCATGCGGGGTAAGCAATCGAAAGGCTTGCACCATGAGGAGTATCATAGAGAAAAGAAAGAGTATGGCCGATATCATGTACGCCCCAGTCGCCTGTGTATATACGCCCGGCTGCAGTTGTACCGTTTAAAGCACAGGTAGATGCCCATAATATTTTTGACCTGTACTCATAGTTCTTAAGGTTTTTTAGTAATAAAGGGGCATAATGCAGGGCTTCTTTTACAATTGCCTCGACAAACCTGTCGGAAAGTGTAGAATCATCACCAGCAAAAAACGATTCAAGGGAGTGTGCAATAAGATCAGTAATACCAAATGCTGTATAATCATATGGAACAGACAATGTAAATTCAGGATCGAGAAAAGAATGTTTAGGATATATCAACGGATTTCCATATCCTGTTTTCATCCTTGTCGATGGATCCTGTAGTACAGCAAACTGGTTCATCTCCGTTCCTGTGGCAGCAAGTGTAATCACTGAAACAAGAGGTATACTGCTTTTTGGTTTTACTTTACGGGTCATAACATCCCATGCATCAAAATTCCCCGGGATGCACAGACTGGCAATCTTGGCCGAATCAATTACACTACCTCCGCCAACTGCTATAATAACTTCAACTTTTTTTGACCTGCACAATTTTACAGCTTTGTTGACATCTGTAGTTGAAGGATTCGGTTTAATGCCGCTATATTCAATGTAATCAATATGGTGTTTCGTAAACTGATCGGTAATTTTGTCAAATATTCCCGTTTTCTTTACCGATCCCTGACCATATATCAGAAGAGCTTTTTTACCATAACCGTAAACAATTTCTCCTAGTCCGTTAATAACATCCTTTCCAAAATGAACCATTGTCGGATTGTATGCAATAAAACTTTCCATATTATTTTATCATTTTCCTAACCAGTCAAAAATATCTAATAATAAATTTTAAAAAATATGCTATATAACACATGAGCTTATAACAAATATATATTAATTTGCCATCATAATAATATCATTTAAAATCTATATTATGAAAACGGAAAAAATTTTTAATCCTGTATCAGGTTTTGTAATTCTAGTTGTTGAATTAATTATTATTGGTCTGGCAATTCTGGGTATCTTACAGTTTAATGCTCCATGGATGGTATCGGTAATTGTCATAGCATTTATTGGTCTTCCGGGTTTTATCGTGGTCAATCCGAATGAATCATCGGTATTGGTTTTATTCGGAAGTTACAAGGGTACAATAAAGGAGAACGGCTTTTTCTGGGTGAATCCTTTTTATATGAAAAAGAAAATTTCGCTCAGAGCACGTAATTTGAACAATGAGCCCATAAAAGTAAACGATAAGATCGGTAATCCGATCATGATAGGAGTAGTCCTGGTTTGGCAGGTGGAAGAAACTTTCAATGCTGCTTTTCAGGTTGACAATTATGATCATTTCGTAAAGATACAGAGCGAATCAGCAATACGTAAACTGGCAGGGCATTATCCTTATGATAATTTCGATGATGAACAGGCTGAAATTACATTAAGATCAGGTGGCGAAGAGGTAAACCATGTGCTTGAACGTGAACTTTCAGAGAGACTTTCAATAGCCGGAATAAAGGTGATTGAAGCCCGTATAAGTTATCTGGCTTATGCTTCTGAGATCGCTAATGCCATGTTGCGTCGCCAGCAGGCGACCGCAATAGTTGCCGCACGTTTCAAGATTGTTGAAGGTGCCGTAAGTATGGTGCAAATGGCTTTGGATCAATTAAGGAAAAAGGAAATAATTGAACTGGATGAAGATAAAAAAGCCGCAATGGTCAGTAACCTGATGGTGGTACTTTGTTCTGATAAAGATGCCAACCCTGTTATAAATACGGGTTCATTGTATCAATAATGAATGTTAACAGTCCGGTATATAATATTCGGAAAACCGTTTTATTGATTTGCAGAAGATATTTTGATATAAATGCCGATGATGAAGAAAAAGGCCTTTGTGCTTAGGATAGATTCTGATAAACTGGAGATATTAGGAAAGTGGGCTGCTGATGAATTCCGCAGCATAAACGGGCAGTTGGAATGGATCATTGATCAGGCTTTAAAAGAATCAGGAAGGCTGAAAAAAAGACAGGAATGACCTCCGGATAAAGCAGGGGATTAGGCATATAAGATGTTTACCAGCCAGAGGCAAGAATATCAGCTATATGAATAGTCTTTAATGACATTTTGTGGTTTCTTATATAACCCTCCATATTCATGAGGCATGAAGCCTCGGTTGATGTAATGTACCCGGCTCCGCTTGCGACAGCATTTTCTATCTTTTGCTGAACCATGGCAGTTGAAATTGGTATATGCTTTGCAGAAAATGTTCCGCCAAAACCGCAACATACTTCGTTCTCGTTCATTTCAATTAATTCAAGACCTTTAACATTTTCAAGCAAAAACCTGGGTTCATTTTTTATACCATATTCCCGTAAGGCTGAACATGCATCATGGTATGTTACTTTCGCACTGAATTCAGCACCAAGCCCGGACACCTTTAAAACATTAACAAGAAAATCAGTGAATTCGAATACGTTGCTTTTTAATCTCTCACACTCTTCAATCCATGTACTGTCTTTACATAATAAGGAATAATAATTTCTTATGAAACCTGCACAGGAGGCCGAGGGGCAAATAACCGGGCGGTTCTCAGGAAAATCATGAATAAATTTCTTTGCAAGGTCATACGACTCCTTCCAGTATCCGCTGTTAAAAAACGGCTGTCCGCAACAGGTCTGATTTTCATTATAATGTACTTCTACACCAAGTTTATTAAGTACCTTTACAACACTAAAGCCTGTTCCCGGATAAAGCTGGTCAATAAAACAGGGAATAAATAAATCAACAGTCATTCAGTTACTTATTTTTTGTCAAAGATAAATTTTTTGAACAAATCAGTGATTCCAAAATGCAGGATAATTACCAGCAAGGTATTCAAAAGCTATTCAAGTTGATAATAATGTGTAACTAAAAACTGTCACAATTCATTTAGATATATTTATTCAGGGTGGCAGAAAATTGATTATTTTTGCGGCAAATTTTCTCCTGATGAATGACGACTTTGAAGATTTTTTAGATGATGATGAAACGCTTGATACCGTTCAGAGGTATGAAGAAATGATTAAAAATGAAACAAAGCGGTATTTCGATGTCGACGAATTCGCCCTGATAATTGATTACTACCTCGAAAGCAATAAAATAAATCATGCTCTGCAGGCTACTGATATAGCATGCCTGCAGCATCCCAATTCCACAGTTATCCTGCTTAAAAAGGCACAATTACTTATTAACCGTGAAAACCCTGTTGGTGCACTGAGAATTTTAAAATCAGTCGAGAAAACTGAACCTGAGAATTATGAAGTGTTTTTCCTGAAAGGGGTTGTGCATACATTGCTTGGTAATACAAGGGAAGCAACACGACAGTTTAATAAAGCTATTTCCCTGTCATTTGATAATAAGGACGATGTTTTATATGAAATAGCTATTGCTCTTGAAGAGGCAAATTATTATACTATTGCCCTGAAATATCTTCTGGAAGCATTTGAAATTAACAGTAAAAATCTTGATGTAATATACGATATCGCTTACTGTTACGAAAAGCTTGAGAAATACGATAAGAGCATCGAGTACTATAATCATTACCTCGACATTGATCCTTTTTCCGAAAATGCGTGGTATAATGCTGGTATTTGTTTCAACCTTACCGGCAATTTCGAAAAAGCAGTTGAAGCCTATGATTTTGCAATTGCCATTGAACCCAATTTTACTTCGGCATATTTTAATAAGGCAAATACTCTCGCTAATTTCGGCAATTATAAACAGGCCATTGAGGTATACCAAGAATTTATACTGATAGATGACGATAATATCCAGGCATATTATTACATTGGAGAATGCCATGAGAAAATGGGGGAATATGAACGGGCACACTTTTTCTACGAAAAAACCCTGACTATTGATAATACTTTCGCTGATGCCTGGTATGGTCTTGCAATTCTATGTATGTACAACAATGATTTTAATACGGCTTTAAAGCATGCAAATAAGGCAACCAGCCTGGATAAAAAGAATTCAGATTTCTGGTTTACTTCAGGTCAGATATATGCGAAACTTGAATGGATTGAAGAGGCAATTGTTTCTTTTGCAAAGGCCACTGAACTTGACCCTTCTGATTTTGAATCATGGGTGGGTTTATCAGAAATGTTCTTTTTGCTGGATAAAACTGAAAAAGCAGTTGAAACATTAGTGAAAGTGGTGGGGCAGGATAATGAAAATGCCGATATTCATTGTCATCTTGCCGCATATTATTTAAAAATAAATAAGAAAAAGGATGCATTAGTTCATCTTGAAAAAGCCGCACAACTCGATAATACCTCTTTTGAAACCTTATTCAAAATTTATCCCAAGGCAATAGGGGATAAAGCTGTGAAAAAAATAATATCAAAGTATTCTGCTGATTAAAAACAATCAGTAAGTTTTCTCAATCAAATTTCACGGGGTCAATCTTACTCATAATCCTGAGGATAAGATTTTTGCGATGCCTGACATAAGGGCCGGGTTTATCTGCCTTCCATACACGCGGATTTGGTAAAATGGCTGAAATAAGTGCCGCCTCGTTTTGATTAAGGTTTTTCGCGGATTTCTTAAAGTATACCTTCGAAGCTGCTTCGGCTCCATAAATACCATTCCCTGTTTCAATCACATTAAGGTACACTTCCATTATTCTTTGTTTACTCCAGAACAACTCAATGAGCAAGGTAAAATAAGCCTCAAGACCCTTTCGCAGATATGAACGCTTTGGCCATAGGAATACATTCTTTGCAGTTTGCTGAGTAATTGTACTGGCCCCTCTTGTGCTTTTCCCGTTTTTATTGTGAACCTGAGCTTTTTTTATTGCTTCAAAATCAAAACCAAAATGTGAAAGAAAATTATTGTCTTCTCCTGCAACAACAGCCTGAATAAGGTTTGGCGAGATGTTTTCAAGGGATACCCATTTCTTTTGTAATTTTATTTTTTCTCCCTTCAGGAGTTGCCCCGATGAACGTATAAACATCAGAGGGGTCAGTGGTACCGGAACAAACCGGTAGAGTACCGTAAATAAAATACTGGAAAGGAAAATACATATCAATATGTTCCTTACAATTTTCAGTATCTTTTTAAATACTTCTTTCATGTATTCATATAAATGACTGAATTGAATCAGTTCACATTAAAAATGCCGGGCAAGTAAAGACCCGAGATCATTGCCATCTTCATCAGAAACTTCTTTCCTGTTCATGTAAGTGTCCAATGATTTGTTTATTTCAGTATTTAACCGCGAATAATAATAAATCGATACAGTTATCCCGTTAAAAACATAATAGATTTTATTTCCTGATGGATCTCCGATAAAGAAAGTGTCTGATTTATCCGGAACATTAACTTTATAACGTTTTAAAAGAGTGTGAATAACACCGTCGACATTCAGGAAGGTAACATCCGAAAACCTGTATTCCCCAAAAAAGAAACAGTTATTTAAAAAAAAATACATGACATTCATTGAAGATTTTATCACTGTTTCTTTGTAGCTTATTACTTTAAGGCAATCCGATTCAACATTATCAACGGTAAAACAGTTTGGATAACCTTTCATTTTCAGCATTTCTTCGAAACGAAAACCAAATGGCGTCTCGCCGAATTTAATATCGAGGGATGTAGGGATAACAGGAGCATCTTTAACATAAAACGGAGATAAATAGTGGCTGAAGGTTTTTTTAAGGCAATTCGTAAAAGGGGAAACACCAAAATTACGCATATAGAAGTTCACGTATTCAGGACTGTATTGTCCTTTGGTAAAAACAATTTTCATCCTTTCTGCAAATCTTATCAGGTTCATTTTTCAGTTTTTTGATTTGGGCTGTAAAAATAGATTTTTTTATAAGTCAGGATTTGCATTGAATGTATATTTTTGAAAAAATATTCTTTCTATGTTTAAAAACTCTTCGCCATTCACAAAACTGGTGTTGACGGCATTCATTATGCTTGTGTCTTACCTTGTGTTTTTTATATCAGGAAGTCTTTTAGCGCTTATAATTTTTAAAATTAATATATTTAAAGATGCTATCAGCATTATTAACGACCAGAAAGGTGCATTTATCAATGAAATGAAATACTTTCAGATAGTACAGTCGGTCGGGATGTTTGTGGTTCCTCCATTGATTCTTGCACGCTTGTTCAATCAAAGTATTGCAGAATTTCTCCAGCTTAAAAGGTCACCTGAAGTATCCTCTGTTATTTTAATTTTTACCGCTATAATATTTTCATATCCTGTCATTAATTTCTTCACCTCATTGAATTCTCATCTTGATCTCCCGCGGTTTCTTGCCCCGATAGAGGAATGGATGCGTGATACTGAAGATTATGCAGGAAAGATCACCGATAGATTTCTTGAAGTGTCAACATTTTCCGGCTTAATGGTAAATCTTCTGATGATTGCCGTCGTTCCTGCAGTTGGTGAGGAATTACTATTCAGGGGAATATTGCAGCCTGTCTTTACTGATTGGACAAATAACAAACATTGGGGAATTTTTATTTCTTCGGTTATTTTCAGTGCTTTTCACCTTCAGTTCTTCGGATTTCTGCCCCGGTTGTTACTTGGTTTACTCTTTGGTTATCTTTTACTCTGGAGCCGGAGTCTCTGGTTACCAATTCTGGCGCATTTCTTCAATAATTCTTTTGCCGTGTTATTCTGTTTCTTTGCCGGAAAAGAATTAACAGATAAGTTTGACAAAGTCGGAACAGGAGTATCAGTGTCGTCGGATATTTTCCCGCTTATTATCAGTACCGGGGTAGCAAGCTGGTTAGTTTTCCTGATTTTCAGGAAATATAAACGTGTACTGTAACATATCCTCTTCCTCAAGCTTTGTTTTTGGCTGAGCTGATTCGATAAATTTTATTGCCCTTTCTTCACCAAGACTGTCATTTATAACATTATCGGATTCGTTTTTCCTGAAAACATAGATAACCCCGTATTCCATTGCACTTGCCCGTTTTTCGGCATCTGAAAGATTGCTGAATTTTTCTTCCGCTTCATTCCAGGCATGTAAAATGATTATATCGACTTCTGACCTTAATTGTGATACGTTATTTAGGGCACGGCATGTTGTTTTCTGTAGGCTTTTCTGATATCTGAATGCGTCACAGTATTTCTCGTACCATACTTTAACGAGGGCAGATGTCGGATTTGTAATTATGTTCCCTCCTTTGGCAATACGTTCAGTCTCGCCCTTTATTACCAGTGAACCCCATTTAATGATTTCTGCTTCTGTGTTAAGCAAAGGTACCCGGGAACTGCTTTCACTAAGACCATAATATATTCGTGCCAAAACAGGAAGTTCACCTCTGGCAATGGAAAAGTTCATGACCTGCAGGAAATGTGAAATATATAAACGGGCTTTTTTCTGAAGCTCTATATATTCCTTGTTCTTTGATACCTGTGTAGAGAATGCGGTTTTTAACTGCACCATCTCATTTTCAAACTGAGGGAGTATGGTTTTTACTTTGTGAAGTGTTGCTGAAGATATGGCTGAATCAAAGGGTGACAATCCCGAACCTTTATTTAAGGCAGTCCTCAGCGCTTTTAGCCGGGCAGCATCAGTATTTGGTAGCCTCCTGTAGGGCAATTGTTAATAAATTGTCAGTATATTGTTAGTTGAGTTTGATAACTGCAAAATTACAACCGGATTTGCTTATAAATCAAATTGTTTACAAAGAAGTTATGAACAAAAAAATGTTAATTGATTTTAATAAAATGTAGTTTGCTGATTATGTGGATAATATGTGACAGTTAATAAATAATAACTGTTTTCATTATGCTGAAAATGTTGAAAAATATGCTTTACGCTTCTCAGACTGTGACGAAAGACATACTTTCATCTTCGGATTATTTTATATTATTCATTCAGTCACACTAATGATATCAGTGGATGTGGGTCATTCGTAACATATTCCTCTTATTTCTATTCTTTTTAAAAAAATGTACCAGAGGCAAATGTGAAAACCTTCAATTAGAAAAGATATAATGATATTTACTTGTCAGTATTTTTCGCAGAATTGCTTTAGTGCACCATTAGCCTGACTAAAACCAAGTTGCCGGGCATATTTAAGATCGTTGCATCCCGCATCCAGCATACCCGACCTGATGTAGGCCAGTCCCCGGTTAAAGTACGGATAAGCAAACCCGGGTTTCATTTTTATTGTTATGGTGAAATCCTTTATTGCACCATCATAATCTGACAGGTTGAGCCTAACTACGCCCCTGTTCATAAAAGCTTCTGAATATCCCGGGTCAATTTCTATTGCTTTGTTCAAATCAATAATAGCTTCTTTCATTTTCCCGGTTTTAGCTATTGCAACACCCCGTAGGTTATAAACTTCAGCATATTCCGGCCGCAAATCAAGAATTCTAGTGTAATCGGATATTACTGCCGGAAGGTCGTTTAACTGTGTTTTTGCATCAGCACGGTTATAATATGCCTGTAAAAAATCTGGACGCAGCTTGATCGCTGTATTGAGTGCTTTAACTGCATTTTTTATATCTCCGCTTTTTGTATAGGCTATACCAAGGTTATTGTATGCAAATACCGACGACGGATTTATTTCTATTGATCTGTGAAAATCAGATACTGCCTGAGGATATTTTTTAAGGTCGAAAAAGGCAAGACCACGGTTGTTCCATGCCACACTTGACTCAGGAACTTTTTTTACCATGTCATCAAAAAGTGAAACCGAATCCTTCCAGGCATGCATGCGGCTCTGCGACAATATAAATAATAGAACAAGATATGAGAAGGTAAATATTTTCAATGGAATTTGCATTTTTTTCTTCTCTTCATAATATTTGTTATATGTCCAGGCAATAATTATAAAAAAGCCGATCGACGGAATATATACAAAACGGTCGGCTGCAACAAAATCACGGAGCGGCATTAATTGCATAACCAACAAAATATTGATAAAGAAAAACGCTGTTGCAAAGGCAATTACTTTGTTTTTCTTCAGTGACCGGATGAAATACGCTAAAGCGACAAGTGCAGGAATAATTGCAAACCAATATAAAACCGGAACATTCACCCTGTTTTCAGGATAAGGGTAAAATGCGGATAGTTTTACAGGTAATATCAGTTTTATAATATAATGTACAAAGGCATAACCCGCGTATGCTAATTGTTTGTAAAATGGCAAAGCATTGCCGGTGTCGTAAAATTCTCCGGTACGGCTCGAAAATATTGTGACAATTCCCATAAGTACCGATAAAATAACGAAAGGGACTTTTTCCAGAATTACTTTTCTTTCAGTAAGGTTTCGTCCCATCAGAAAATCAATGGCGATAATACTTACTGATAGTGTGACTGCCTGTTCCTTCGAAAAAAATGAAAGTATAAACAACAGGAATGATAAAAATATAAACCGGTACTTCCCGCTTATTATATATTTTACATATGAAATTAAAGAGGAGATAAAAAAAGTTGTGTACATCAGTACTTTTAATGCAGATGCCCATGCAAATGCTTCTACCTGCAGGGTATGAAGTCCGAATAATGCAGCAACCAGAAAAGCCATTTCAAACCTGCCGAACAGAAGCATAAGCAACCAAAAGACCAGGGCGGTGTTAATGATGTGGATAAATATGCTGAATGCATGATAAGCACCGGGGTCCGGATCAGTATCATTATGTAACAGTGCAATGGCAAGTGTCGAGAGAGGACTGTACTGTCCCTTGTAATATTGGGCGAACAGTTCACCAGTTTTTTCAACTGAGAAATTCTTGATCTGTGTGTTTTCGATAATATACCAGTCATCATCCCATTTCACAAAGCCATTATTCAGGTTTAACATGTAAATTCCAAGAATGGCAGCAAAAAGAATACCCAGGCGGATGTAACTGTTTTTGTTCAGTTTTCCGGTCTTTGAATTGTCAGCCTGATGGTTTGTTTTTCCTGGTTTGACCGCTGTATGTTTATTACCTGGGGTTTTCATAATATTTTTCTAAAAAATTCAGGCATTTTTCAGTATCAGGCTTTTCACAATGATAAAAACGGTAAAACGACAGTTTCTTTGACAATCCGAAAACCCTGTATTGAACGTTGCTGAAAAAGTACTTTAATACTCCTTCTATTTCCTGTGCAGTATTCACATGCTCGTATTCCATCAAAACATGGTATTTTAATTTGTACTTCATCCGGAATTCCAGACCTGTTGTCAGTTTCCAGCCCAGCTTCCATAATAGTGTACCTTCTCCGGGAATAGCAGCGAGAAACCTTCCGTCTCCGGTAAGATGTAGTGCAGCGAGTGCAATTTCTGCAGGGAGGTTTTCAAGATGTTCAAGAACTGCAATGCTCAGTATCCTGTCGTACTTTACATCTTCAGGTATTTCACGGATATAACTGTAAATTGTATTGACTTTGCCGAGGTTGGGTGAGTTGTGATATAATGTTTTAAAAGGTTCTGCAATGTCGTATTTTCCTCCCGGCTGTTCATAATTGAGGTGATTAAGAGTACCTGCGCCGATCTCGAGAGTAGCAGTTGTCGTTTTGGATTTGTCGAAACAACCTGATGTAATCTTATGCATCCAGGACTCCATCCTGCCTGCAAGAGATGTAGCGTTTGATTTCCCCTGCCGGTTCACAAGGTAATAATCCTCGTATAGAACCTGGTATTCCCGTGGTAATGCTTTCCGGGTTTTCGGGTATTGTGCAAAGATCATCGTACATTTACTGTTAAGACTGCAAATATAAAATCAATAAACGACAGGTACTAATCTGGTCAAAATGTTATTTTTGCAGCACAATTGAATTCAATGAATCTGAAAATCGTATCATTCGGTTACAACGACCCGGATAGGTTTATTATTTCCAGAAATATCAGGGATGAAGTGTTTGTTAAGGAGCAAGGAGTTGATCATAACCTGGAATATGATGGTCACGACACTTTGGCAAGGCATTTCCTGGTATATGAAAATGATAAACCTATTGCAACAGCACGATGGCGTGAGACTTCAGAAGGCATCAAACTCGAACGTTTTGCAGTTCTCCGCGAATATCGTAATCATGAAAAAGGAAAAGCTTTACTGCTAAAAGTTCTTGAAGAAGTTGTTCCGTTGAAAAAACCAATTTATCTTCATTCGCAGGATAAAGCAGTTAACTTTTACCTTCGTAACGGTTTTATAATATCAGGTTCAGAGTTTTATGAAGCTGGTATAAAACATTATAAAATGATTTACTCATATTGAGAATGTGAAAATGTGAGAATGTGGGAATCCTGGCAACCCTAATAGTCAAACATCAATCGTAAACCGTCAATCGTAAATCTTAATGAACCCCATCAGGCGTCTTGCAGGCCAAACGTTAATTTATGGACTAAGCAGCATTGTGGGAAGATTTCTCAACTGGTTGCTTGTACCTGTCTATACCAATATTTTCATGCCTGCTGAATATGGCGTGGTAACTGAAATATATGCCTATGTCACTTTTTTAATGGTTGTAATGACATATGGTATGGAGACAGGGTTTTTCCGCTTTGCCGGTAGTGAAAAGGACATTAACCGGGTTTACAGTACATCGGTCTTCTCATTATTCACATCCTCAACATTGTTTATTATCCTTTTGTGGATATTCTCGCAGCCTGTTGCAAATACCCTTAAATATTCAGGACACCCTGAATATATAATCTGGCTGGCGCTAATTGTAGCTCTTGATGCATTTACTTCAATTCCCTTTGCCAAACTCCGTCACCAGAACAGGCCTGTCAGGTTTATGGCGCTGAAATTCATTAACATATTCACCAATATAGGGGCAAATTTATTCTTTTTGCTATTATGCCCCTGGCTTATTAAAACTCATCACCTGTCTTTTATTGAGGCCATTTATTCTGAGAATATCGGAGTAGGTTATATATTTATTTCCAACCTGATAGCAAGTCTGGTTACGTTGATTTTTCTTATCCCTGATATTTTAAGGAACTCGGCATTAAGATCAGTTGACTTCAGGCTGCTCCGGCAAATGCTTTCATATTCACTGCCTTTACTGATTGTCGGTTTTGCCGGTATGATAAATGAAACACTTGACAGGATATTGCTGAAATATTTATCACCGGCTTCTGTTAACGCTATGGAGCAGGTCGGAATATACGGTGCAAATTATAAACTTGCCATTCTTATGACCATGTTTGTACAGGCATTCCGTTATGCAGCAGAACCTTTTTTCTTTTCGCATGCCAAAGAGCAAAATTCAAAGCAAATATATGCTGATGTTCTGAAGTATTTTGTAATTTGTTGCCTGCTAATATTTCTTGGTGTAATGTTGTACCTCGACATTGTAAAATATTTTATCGGGAAAAACTATCATGAAGGATTGAAGATTGTACCGGTATTGCTGTTTGCCAATTTATTTCTCGGAATAATTTACAATCTCTCTTTCTGGTATAAACTAAACAACATGACAAGGTACGGGGCATATATAACAATATTCGGGGCTGCTGTTACATTAATAGCCAACTTTATTCTTATTCCCTTACTTGGTTATGTTGGATCTGCCTGGGCCACATTCATCTGTTACTTTCTTATGATGATCGTTTCCTGGTACTACGGAAATAAGTTCTACCCGGTAAGATACGACATGAGATCAATCGGAATATATCTGGCCGTTTCTCTTGGCTTATATGCTGTAAGCATGCTTGCAAGAACTTCTATGATTGTTGTTAATCTTTTGATAAATACTGCATTAATGTTTGTGTTTGTCGCATTTGTATTAAAACGTGAAAACCTCATAAAATGGTTTGTGAGGAAAAAAGATATTTCCCCCGGGCATTGAAGGTGCATTTCTGGAAATGCCATGATTTGACCGAATAATCAATAAATGAATAATCCACAAAAAGAAAACATCTGGACAAGAGACTTTATTTTATTGTCTTTTGCAAACCTCCTTATGGCCATAGCATTTTATTTCCTTATTTCTACCCTGCCGGTTTATATTGTGGAGGTGCTTAAAACTTCAAAGAGCGAGGCCGGTCTTATTCTTTCGTTTTATACTATTGCGGCCTTGATAATCAGGCCAATTGCAGGTTATTATGTTGACAGCCTCGGAAGAAAAAACATTTACCTGTTATCCTTGCTGGCCTTCTCACTTCTTTTTAATATGTACATTGTTGCCACAACCATATCAATAATGCTTTTATTAAGGTTCATACATGGTCTGGCCTGGGGCATAACATCCACATCGGGTTCTACGGTTGTTGTCGATATCATACCTGTAGCAAGGCGTGGTGAAGGTATAGGAGTATTTGGCCTGTCGATGACTATTGCCATGGCACTTGGCCCGGTAATAGGACTGGAAATATCCAAAGGAAATAATTTCAATTCAATGTTTATTACAGGCAGCGCATTAAGCCTTGCCGGCCTTTCCCTTGCACTTATTACCCACTACCCTGTTTATTCACCGGTAAAAGTTAAGTTTCAATGGAAGAACCTGATAGATAAACGTTCAGTCCCTATTTCAATCAACCAGTTATTCATTACAATAAGTTATGGCGGATTATTGTCATTCATTGCAATTTATGGGAAAGAGGTTGGAATAAACAATCCCGGATTATTTTTTATGGTTTATGCAGCCGGAATTGCTGTTTCACGAGTCATCTCCGGAAAAATATTTGACAGGTATGGACCAAAAGCAATAATTTCATCTGGAATAATCCTGCTTATAATTGGATTCCCTATACTCGCATATTTCCGTTCCTACTCAGGATTCCTGGTATCGGCGGCCATTCTGGGGCTGGGAAACGGAGTGGTTTACCCAAACTTCCAGGCAATGATAAATAATGTGGTTGAGCCACAACGACGGGGTGCCGGTAACTCGACACTTTTTACCGCTTTCGATATGGGTATAGGTTTCGGTATGATATTCAACGGTTTCCTTGCCGATCATCTTGGATTGTCAAATGCTTACATGATTTCTGCCGTTATTAATATTCTTTCATTAATATATTTTCTTATTTATGTTGTTAAGCATTATTACAGATACAGGATCATCAATTAATAAAAGCCTGGTTCTCACGAAGATTCTATGCTGCGGAGGATGCCTGAGGATTCCTGCTATCTGATATGAAGTACTTAGCAAAGTGACGTCCTGGAAGGAAATTTAGTAATATGAGTTTTCGGAATGGACTTAATATTAAATACATGTTTTTTACGTTTTAATGAACTTACTTTCTAAATCATTGTCATATTAATAATTAGAAAAACGTTTAAATCACAACTGAAAATTTGTTAATTGCCATTTATGAGAAGTTTATATATTTTTCTTTTTGCCTGCTTTTTCCTGTTCCCCCATGTAATGTATTCACAGAACCGGCAGCCTGCCTCCGGAGAAGGAATAAAAAGAACGGTGACTATCACCGGGACGATCATTGATTCCGAAACTTTATTGCCAGTTGAATATTCCACAATTTCAATTCATAAATCAAAAGATTCGTCGCTGGTTACAGGGACAGTCACTGATATTGACGGGAAATTCAGGATTGAGAAAATAATCCAGGGGGAATATTATATTCAGGTGAATTTTATCGGCTACACAAAAAAAATGATACCGGGTGTAAACATTTCCCCAAAGATGAAAGGTAAAGACTTAGGGAAAATTTATATTTCGCCTGCAATGCACAACCTGTCAGAAATTGATGTTACTGCAAAAAAAGAAATGGTCGAATTCAGCCTCGATAAAAAAGTGATCAATGTTGAAAAAAACATTGCAAGTATAGGAGGAAGTGCAATTGAGGTACTTCAGAATATTCCTTCTGTCACAGTGGATATTGACGGAACATTAAGTATGAGAGGAAACAGTAATGTCACTGTGCTGGTCGATGGTAAACCATCAGGTTTATCCGGCCTCAGTAACTCATCAATACTTGAACAGATTCCCGCTTCATCAATTGAAAAAATTGAAGTTATTACAAATCCTTCAGCTAAATATGATCCCGACGGAATGTCAGGAATAATCAATATTATCCTGAAAAAGAAAAGGGATAAAGGTTATAACGGAATGGTTTCGGTTACCGCAGGAACAGGAGACAGATACAACGGTTCCGTGAACCTGAACTTCCGGCGTGAAAAACTTAATCTTTTCGGTAGTTACGACTGGAGGAAAAACAAAAGGCCAGGAAGTTCACATTATCAGAGGCAGGAATTTTTAAACGATACATTGACTTTTACAAATACTGATGAAAACAGTAATGGTACCAGAACATCAGGCAATATAAAGGGCGGGTTCGACTATTCGTTCAACGATTTTAACCTTGTTACATTTTCGGTTCTTGCTAACCTCAGAAACGATAATGATAATGAGTTTGGATTAAGTACCATCAGCGACAGTGTAATGGTTCCCACATCTTTTTACGATATTGATAATAGTGAACAGGGTGATGATCATTCTGTTGATTATTCATTGAGTTACCTGAAGAAGTTTGAAAAGAAAGGAGAGGAATTAACTGTGGATGCAATTTATTCAAGTGCTTTAGGGAAAGAGCATAATTATGTCACTACACGTTATTATGATTCACTGCATTTTCCCGTTTCAGATTTCCCTCAAAAAAGGCATACAATAACCGGTGAAACATCTGATGTATTTACTTTACAGTCGGATTACACCAATCCATTATCAGGAAAATCCCGGATTGAAGCAGGCTTTAAAAGTATTATCCGTGCAATAGATAATGATTACAGGTGCGACAGTTTTGTGTATGATGTATTAAATGACTGGCAGTACGATTCACTTCAGAGTAATCATTTTGTTTATAATGAACAGATACATTCAATATATGGTATTTTCTCTTCAGCATTTGATAAACTGGAGTACCAGGCGGGATTAAGGTTTGAACAGACCTTTACCAGATCAGAACAGAAAGATTCAGGTAAAGATTTTCCTAACGATTATTTTAATGTTTTCCCTACTCTCCATATCAGCTATAAGTTAATAAATGATAATGCATTTCAGATTAGTTACAGCCGCAGGATTAACCGCCCGGCATCGCATCAGTTAAATCCTTTTGTCGACAAGTCAATGGTTTCGGTATATCACTTTGGTAACCCGGAACTTACTCCTGAATATGTGAACGCATATGAGATAGGGTTTCTTAAATACTGGAATAAAACATCATTAAATACTTCGGTTTTCTATAAGTATGTAAATGATATTATACAGAGATATATTTACTTTGTCCAGGTAAACGATACAACATCAATTCAATATGCAACCTCAAAAAATATGTCAAAGGGAATTTCATACGGTCTTGAGTTTGTACTGCAGCATGACCTTTTCAAATGGTGGAATATCAATCTGAATTACAGTTATTTTCGCAATAAGATCGAAGGTACTGCCGATAGTACCTCACTTACAAACAGCAATTACACCTGGACTGCAAGGCTTAATTCAAACATGACGATATGGAAAAGCCTTGACATACAATTAATTGGGAATTACCGTGCACCAATGGTAAATATCCAGGGGACGATGGACGCATCATACAATGTGGATATTGCCATGAAAAAGGATTTTTACAAAGGGAACCTGTCCTTAAGCCTTCGTGCGAGTGATATCTTCAATACCCAGCAGTTTAATATGCACCGTTCGGGCGATGGATTTATCATCGATATGAAGCACAAACGCGAAAGCCGGATCGTCTACTTAGGTCTTACCTATAAAATAAACGGCGGTATAAAACAAAAAGAAAATAAGCGGCCGGAAGCAGAGAAGCAGGAAGAAATGGACTTTTAACAATTGTCAATTAATACTTATAAGTCGTAAAAGATATTCAGCAATCAATAGCCTGACATTTCCAATATCTGGTAATAATCACCATATCCGTTACTTCAGGTTTTTAACAGCTTCCTGCAGTTGTTGTGTCGTTATTGGCTTGGCAATGATGGTTCTGTTTTTATCCAGAATGTACATGGTAGGAGTGGCATAAATGTTATAATCTATTGCCGCTTTGCAGTTCCAGCTCTTGAAATCACAGCAGTTTATCCAGGGCAGGTCTTCTTTTGACAGGGCTTTGTTCCATTCACTTTCATCAGTGTCTAATGAAATTGCTATAATCTCGTATTTTTTTGGGTTCTGTTCCTGATACATCTTTTTTATTTCTGGTAACATTGTCGCGCAGTGGGGACACCAGCTTGCCCAAAACAGAATTACCGTATAGGGAGTCGCGATATTAGCCAATGTAATATTGTTTCCCTTATTATCAGATATTTCAATCTCAGGGGCTGTTTTTCCATCCATAAGTTTCTGGTAATTTTCAAGCCTTGTCTGAAGATCACTTTTCCTTTCCTCATTCTCACAACCCTGTTCTTTATACTTCTCTGCAATGTGAAGGTTTACCTTATCGAAGCCAAATTTTTCAAATCCACGAGTAAGATAATCAACAATATAATCATAAATCAGACGATTACCTTTATTTGCTGCCTCAAGGATTTTATCCACCGCATCCTTGAACTGCTGTTCCAGTTGTGCCTGGTTTAACTGCCGGTTACTGTACAGTTTCAGGTAATTTATTATTTTGTTTGTATAAACATCACTGCGCAAAAGGCTTATCTGGTTGAAATCAGTTAAGTCGAAAAAATGCAGGCGGATATATGTAAGCCGTTCTGTTTCTGTCATTGCCGGGTCAATGTATGGCATTTGCTGCAGGCCAACAATTTTTGATGAATAACTGTCAGGATATTTTTTTACAATTGCCTCAACATATTCTTCCCTTTCATTCTGGACATTAATATATTCATTTACTGCTTCCTGGTAAAACTTTTCCTTGCGTGGATAAAAATCAATAAACTGAAGTAAAAGTCCGGTTTTTACCTGGTATTCCTGGTCATGATGCAGAAAATCATAATAAACTTCATTTTCGGTTGATGAAATAACCTTAAGGCTGTCCATCGGACTTGTAGCAACCGTAGCAACAGCAACATCTTCCTGGTTGTATATGACATCTGCAAAACTTTCGCGGTCAAGTACAATCCTGTACATCCCTGAGGGGCGGTTGCTTTTCATTGCAAATACTGCCGTTCCTGCTGCCGTTGTAACCGAGGTATCTATT
>Ga0247841_10005020_pt1 | contig 21950 bp, 39 predicted proteins | sample LaCruzMarch2015__2_FD_192410 | JGI IMG/M metagenome (GOLD analysis project Ga0247841, IMG submission 192410) | Freshwater microbial communities from meromictic Lake La Cruz, Castile-La Mancha, Spain - LaCruzMarch2015_18m | ecosystem: Environmental > Aquatic > Freshwater > Lake | place: Spain... | reverse complement strand
AACTAATCACTTCCTTATCTATCAATTGATAATTACCATAAGCTAATAAGCTAAATAAGATTAATCCTAAGAATGGTAGCATTGCTAATTTAGGTATATGATAGTAATTATCTTCATGGGTTTCTATTTGATTGTTCTTTGATTTGGTTGTCATGTTTTCTTTTTTACCTTCTTCTTTGATTTAGGAAACTTCTTTAATACTAATTTTTCTTTCTTTACATCTAATTCATAAATATTATTTTTCTTCATTGAACCTCACCTTCTTCTTTTCTAAATCCCTCTTATCCCTATGTTTCTGTCTCCATTCTCTAAATATTAAGATTAATGAAACTATAATTATAAATGTTGGATAAATTAATGGAGCAAGTAAGAATAATAGAACTAAAGTAATTAGTAAATTTGCATTTATAACTTCTGAATTATTTCCAGCAAAAGTAACCGCAAGTTTGGCTACTTCAAAAGAAATATAACCTAAAACATCAACCATTTTATCTGCTATTAAAATTACTGACCTTGCTATTTCATTACTAGTTGTATCTGCACTATTTTGTAAAGAGTTATGAATAGAAATATCCATATTAGACCAATTTAAAACATTATTTGTTGCGTTTATTGTTGCTTCTGAATCCATTCCGTTTTGGATAGCTAATAAAACTACTGCTACTAAAATCATAATAAAAGCAAAAATAAATCCAAAACCTTTTTTATTCATCTATTCTTTAACCAAAGATTTAGTTTAAGATATAGGTAAATTAGTCCAATTACTGCTCCTAAGACTATTGCTCCAGCTCCTAAATATCCAATCCATTTAATTATAATATCTAATTTATCTCTTATTAATAAGTAAAGTGTTGTTGTGCCTATAATTGTTATTGCTGAATAGAATAGATTTACTAATTTTCTCCAAAAGACCTGAGATAATCTTTTTACTTTCGTTTTATCGAAGAATATAAAATAGAACTCCATTACTAAAATCAAAGGAATTAATGTAAACCAATTAAGCAAGAAATTAATATTTACTCCTAAAGTAATTGAGAAAGAAATTCCTGAAAGTGTTAAAGAATAAAGTGAACATTTGATTGATTTCTCTAAATCTCTATTGAATGCGAATGCGAATGCGAATGCGGATGCTAATGCGAATGCGGATGCGAATGCTAATGCGAATGCGAATGCGGATGCTAATGCGAATGCGAATGCGGATGCGGATGCTAATGCGAATGCGGATGCGGATGCTAATGCGAATGCGGATGTTTTATTTCTTTTATTCATTATCTCCTTCTCCATATAAGACAATTACTGATGAATGAGAACCAAGACTATTTACTTGAAGTCTGAACCATTTAACATTATAAATTAATTCTGCTTCCTTAATCATTTCAGTTATTGCTTCTTGAACCATTCCTTCATAACCTCTAAGTCTTAAACCAAATATATTTCTAATAGATTGAAAAGTGTCTGTTACTATATTTCTTGTAACTACTCTTGTTATGCTGAATTTAACTAATGTCATTTAGATAATCTCCCAGCAAGATTCCAATTTGCTCTAATCCAGATTATTATAATCCATACTATTAAGCTAAGTATTAATAATAAAACTACTGCTGTGAAAAATCCTATATTCCATAATCCAAACCAATTAGTAAAAAATAAATTTAATAGTTCATTAATATATTTTCCTAGAAGATAAGAACCGAATGTTAATAGAAAGAATCCAGTTATCTCTGCTAATTTTAATCCAATAAATATCTTTATTTGTTTAAGTTTATCCATGTTTAATTTTATCTCCTTTTCTATTTAAGATTTGTATATACATTATACATTAGTTTATTGCCTCCAAGACAACTCTAATATCTTTAGAAACGAATATAGTAGGTTCATTGGCTAATTTTTCTATTAACTCACTTATGTTCAAATTTAAGTTACTTGCTTTATCTCTAAGCTTCTTTTTTGCGTCTGGAGAAATTCTAATGTAAATAAAATCTGTCTTTTTCAATTTATGTAACTAACCTCTTTAGTTTCTGATTCTTCTTTTATCTCTTCTATAATTCCACAATTAGGGCAGAACATTCTACCATAATTTGTTTCTTCTAATGGCTTTCCACAAGTCGGACAATTAGTTAGTTTCATCTTTTACTCCTTTTAATTAAACCACTTTTCTTTAATGATTTAAAACATATATCCATTCCCACTTGAGCAATAGCCAACTTATAGAATAATGGAGTTAAACTTAATAATTTTTTAACTGCTCCAGTTGGTCTCTTTTTTCCTGGAAGTTTGTTCATTTCAATTCTCCTTCTATCCCTTTTAGAATTAAACTTTTTGCTTCTCCGTCTGGAAGAATAAAACAAATAATTTCTTTAGCTTTATTTAATCCTTTATTGTATGAAGTTTGTTTAGAGTAAATATCTTCAGCTAACTTATATCCTTTATGAATTGCTTTATCTATATCTTCTTGATAAAATATTTGTTTAGGTATTTTTTCTATCATGTTCAATATCCCAGAAAATAAAAGAAATTGGGATTTCGGCTATTGAAGCCTCGTCAGTTGAACTTCTTTTTATCTTTTAATTCTTGGATTAAGACCTTAGCATCTTTGATTCCTAAACTGTCTACATCTCCTTCATACCCTAACTGCTTTAGAAATGCTACTTGTTTATCAGTTGCCTTTGGCTGATAGTCACTTGACTTTGTTTTACTAGGCTCTCTTATGTTTTGAGAGTTGTAGATTCTAGTTGCACAATCTAAGGCTATGTCTGAACTAATTGAATTATCCCAAGACTTTATTTCAGTAAAAATTTGTTTAAGCTGATTGAGTTCCATTTTGGGTTTCTTCTAGCTTAGGTTTATTCTTACTACCTTTTGGTCTACCTCTAGTTTTCTTTACTTCTACTTGAGGTTGTATTTGAGTTTCTTCTCCCATTTACTTATTCCCTCCTTTCAGTTTTTGAGTATTCATATAAAATCTCCTAATTTGCTTTGATTATTCTTTGATTGAGAAATATACTTAGTTTCGATATCTTTTCTCCAGATTCTATTCTCTTTTCTGTATTCTTTAATTAAAGATAAGTGAGATTTGATTTGTTTTCTTAAATCATCTATTACTGCTGGAAGCCCTATTAATAATTCTTGATTCTTTATGACTATTTGAGAAGCCTTGTTTAAATTATCTGAAATCTCTGAATTTGTTGGAGGGTTGTTTAATCTCCAGTCATTTAATTGCTTAGATACTGCTTCACTATCTTGCTTTGCTGTCTCTGGATGAATACACTCTCTTTCTTTTAAATTCCAAGAGTTATCAATAGTAAACCATACTTTCCCATCATCTAAAGTAATTATTTTTATTTTTTCCTTCTTATCAAGACAATCCTTAGCTATATCGGAATTAGTCTCTGCGTAATGTTGATTAACTAGAGTAATATTTTGAACTCTTGGTTTAATCAAGACTACTCCTAATTCATGCTCTAATCTGGCTATAAATCGATTCCAGTAAGCTAAACTTCTTCCTGTGGCTGTTTGTTCGTCTTTTTCAAAGAAAGATTGCCCTGAGTAGATTTCGATTGAATCATTAAATAGTCTAATAGTATTTCCATCAATTTGAATAGTATTCCCTCTTTGTTTCGATTGGAAGTATTTATTTGTTTTACTTATTATTTTTATATTAAACTCTTGAGCATGAAGTCTCATTTTATTAGAGAAAGTGTTGTCTGAAAGGTTAGTGGATTCAACACTTTCAACACTTTGGAAAGACCCAGTAATTAAGCCCTTTTGTTTCAATCTTCTTATTATTTTGTAAACTGCTTCTTTAGAGCATTGTCGTCTATCAACTATCTCATCAAAGGTTAAGAAGTCTAGTGTAATATCTTTTAATATTTCCTTTTCTGCCTTTCCAAGTCTTACTTTCTTAGGGGGGAGATTCAACACTTTAATAGGTTGGAATGTGTTGTCTACTTTATTTTCAACATTATTCATGCTATCCCCCAGTTTGGTTTAGAGAATCCAGTATGTTTCTCGTAGTCAAAGATTTCAGAATTAATGTAATTAGACCATCTAAAAGCAATCGTTCGTTTTATTAACTGATTAAATCCAAACTTGTTAAATTGAATGTGGAAAGAAGAATGAGCCTTTTGATTAGGGAATATCATTAAGTTATTTATATCATTATTTTGTCTGTTTGAATCAAGATGATGGACTACTTCAAATTCGTTTAATGGTCTGCCTATAAACTTCTCTACGACATATCTATGCTCTTTTACCCATTGTCCTTTTACTTTAACTTCTACATATCCTTTACTATGCAGTCTCCTATCTTCTATTTTGTAAGTCATCGTAACCTAGTAATTTTCCCCCTACCTGAATATTTTATAATCCCCATTAACTCTAAACATTTAATCGGATAGTAATATTTAGGAAAGTAAACATCTGTTCGTTTCTTCCAGACTTCAGACCAAGAAATCTCTCCTAGAATCTCTGCAAAATAATAGCAATCGTGTGATTCTTTAATCTTCCAAGTTCTAATGAAAGCAAGTAATCTATTAACATTTTCTCCAAGAACTTCTTTACTTATTGTCTCTACCTCTCCAGTCTCTTTATCTTTCCTATGCTCTAAAATAATAAAGTCATTGTCAAAACCCTTAAATCCTTCAATAATATCTTTTCCTTTCCATCCAGCTAATTCTAAGGTAACTATTTCTGATTTAGATTTTAATTCATTATATTTTGTTAATGCTTCAGAGAATACTATTTGAAGTTCTAGTGGTTTATAAGTTACTCCTGCTTTTGCATCTTTACTAAATTTACTTAATAGACTTAGAATAACTCCCTTATGAGATTTAGCGTTTATTTCGAATAAGGACTTTTCACTTGGCTTTTTGATAGTTACTAATTCTCTAGGCTCTATTTCCTTAAACATTTATAACTCCAATATTTAATTCATTCATTACATTTTGATATTCTTGATTTTGAGATTGTTCTAACTCTTTGCTTTTTTGAGCTTCAAATTCCTGTTTTAATTTTGTATAATTCATTTTGAGATTAATTTAGTAAATTCTTCTTTAAATGTGGGTTTAGTTAATTTGAGACCTTGCTTATATTCTGCATGAGCTTTAACGATTTGATTCTTTATGTTGTTGATTTCTATGTCTATTTGCTCGTCAGATAGCCCTTGTTTAGAAAAATGAATCCAAAGGCTTTTATGCTCATCTTTTGTTAATCCTACTTGTATAATCTTATTAGAGCCATTCCTAGCCTCTCTGTTGCGTTCTTTTATCTTATTAGCCCATGAGACTAGGGGTTCAGTAACTTTTAAGAATCCCCTCATTGACTTCCTTTCTGCGCATGGTTTTCTTTCTAGTTTCTTAGCGTCTATTCCTATATCTGATAATTTAATATATTTCTTTACAACTGCTTCTGAAGGATTTAATGGAGGTAAGTAGCCTGTTTGTTTACTTGCTTTTAGTTTACACCAATGACAAAGTAATTTACCTTTAAATTTAATCATACTTCTAATGTGTTTAGAATAATTCTTACATCCATTTCCTTGACAATAATAATAAGTTCTATCGGAAGAGACAGGGAGGACTGGATTAGTAGTTCCCTGCCCCTTCTCAATTTGTATTAATTGAGTATTATTTATCCTGTCCATTACTTCATGTCCTCTTTTTTAGACGAATATCCTTAATCTTTTTACCTTATAAATATATACCATCACTAATAAATTAATACAAATAAGATTTAACTATATAGTGACAACTGCATTGTTAACTTAGAGGTTGGTAGGAAAGATTAAAAGGTTCAAAGTCTAACCTTTTTTATGGCTTTGATTAGCAATGCAAGAGGTAGAGGAGAGAATGAAACTCCATCAGGTTATGAAAGACTTTTTGGCAATAGATAATTAGGTATGTTAATAAGTAAATGTCATGCTTCTGTTATCTCTTCTGGAAACGAATTAGAGGATTTTTTAGCAAGTAAATTGAAAAATACTAATGGAATAGCAATCAGTAATATAAATAAGCAAAATCGGGTTTTCAAAGATGCAAAAACAGATGCTTCTGGAAAGAAACATAACATAACTATAGATTGCGTTATAGACAGGGATGGAAAGATTATTTTAATCGAACTTAAAGATGGAGATGCTTTCGATAATAAAAAAGTAGAAGGAGAAGTTGATAGTTTGAAGGAAGCAAGAGATTACATTGTTAAAAATAGAAAGTTAAGAGAACAAGACATAATCTTCAGATATTGTTCTTTTAATGCAAGAAATCATGAACAAGTAGAAAAGGGAACTAGGGGAAGACTTCCAAAGGATTTTGCCATGACTGGAAAGGAATTATGTGAACTGCTTGGCTTGGATTTTGATAAAATTGTTCAAGAAAGGAAAAAGAATCAAGAAGAAAATCTTAATTTCTTTATATCGGAATTGAAGAAAATCCCTGAAATTGCTTCTAAGTTTTAAGGTACAGAAAGATTTAAAAGCAATCGGTACCATATTATAATGTGAAGATAATCAAGGTGTTGTCAAAAAAAGTAGGAGATACTGAATATCAGAAGTATCTCTTAAATTTACCCAAGGGAGTTGTTGAAGAATCTCATCTTATCGGAAAGGAACTAAAAGCAACATCCGAAAACGGGAAAATTATTGTTGAGAAGGAAAAATAATTTAGAAATATTTAATAAGTACGATTTTGTGATAATACTATGAAAAATAGGTACAATAATAAAATTTATTTTAATTCATCTATAACAATATTTAAAAAGGAGAGCAGGAGTGTTACTTTATAGTTTAGACAAGATTATAAGTAAATACTATGCTTAATGTACACATGGAACCACAGAAAAAAGAAAACGGAGAAGAGCAAAATGAAAAGGCAGTAAGCCAAATTGATGGAGCAAAAGCTACAGCAATAGCAAGAAAATATTTAGATGATAATTTTGGTAATGTTGGGATGTTACACTATAGGATAGAAGATTTGACAAGGAATGGAGAAGAAACACAATTTTATGTTATTTGTAGTATTCTAAGTGCTTTTGGAAGTCAAGAAAGATTATATTATAAAATAAAAGTTAATATCAAGGATGGGAATATTTTAGAAGTTTGGAAAAGCAAACCAACAAAAGAAGGGGAAGATGAGATAGTTTTAACAAGAGTAAAGTTTAAAGAAGGTTAAGATGGAATTTAATGTTCTTGCTTATATAAGTAATGACCCCTCTGTAAAAGATATAAAAGAGTATAATAAATATGTTTCTACTGGAATTTTACTTGACGAAGAAATACTGTATTTACTTATAGTTGGAGAATTTGTAAACAAGAATAAAAATAAAGTATGTTATCTATCTATGAAAAAATCTAAATTTTCTTTGGAAGATTTTAATTATATTACTCAATTTTTAAATGGGTTCAAAGCTAATTTTTTTATAACTCCTCATATATTTGGTAAATTTATACATCTTTTGTGGGAACATATAGATAACGAAAAAGATTATGAAGAAGTAATAAATGTTTTTAGTAATTGGTCTAATTTTATAAAAGAGAAAAATATAGACAAAGAACATTTTTTCAAAGAAGATAATTTCAAAAGAAAGAAATGGGATTTAATAAATACACCAATAAGCTAAAAGCAAAAGTAAGTGAAGAAGTCCAAGTTGATGAAGTAGAGTTCCATAGAAGAAAGAGTTGTAAGGCAAAATTAGGGGCAGAAAAGAACTTCTTTGTAGATAGTATTTGCCCCGAAACAAGATTCTTAGTGGCTTCCACTTATGGCAGAGCAAGAAGTAGTAAGGAGATAAAATCAGTTATGAATGAGATTAAAGAAAAGACAGATAAACAAGTTAAAATGATTACAACAGATGGTTTTCATGCTTACATAAAAGTCGTTAAGTCTGTTTTTGGTTATAGTCTTAAAGAAAAAAAGTATAATGTTATTCATAACGTTGTTACTGCAAGTAAAGGAGATGGTTTTAATCATCCAATAGAAAGATTACATAACAACGTAAGAGCAAGAACTAAAGTTATGAGAGGTTTTCATGGTTCTATTCATTCTGCTAATGCTATCTTAAAGGGCTTTGAAGTTTATTATAACTTCATAACCAAAAATCAGGCTATTGATTGCTGTCCTTATGAGTTAGCTATTCCAGAATTAAAGGATTATCTTACCGAAATGAAAAATAAATGGCTTGGATTGATATATCTTACAAAGGAGGCAAATATATAAAAATGAGAAAATTAAATAAGAATATGGAAAAAAAGAGTATAATTGAGGATAATTTGAATAAGATTATTTTAGGAGATAGTATAGAAAAATTAAAAGATTTTCCAGAAAATTCAGTAGATTTAATCTTTGCAGACCCTCCATATAATATGCAACTACAAGGAGAACTCTGGAGACCTAATCAAACCAAAGTAGATGCGGTAGATGATGCTTGGGATAAATATGATAGCTTTGAGCATTATGACACTTTTACTATTGCTTGGCTTAAAGAATGTAAAAGAGTTCTAAAAGAAGATGGAGCAATTTGGGTAATAGGTTCCTATCATAATATCTTTAGAGTTGGAAAGATAATGCAAGATTTAGGATTTTGGGTTTTGAATGATGTTATTTGGATGAAAACTAATCCCATGCCAAACTTCAAAGGCACAAGATTCAATAATGCACATGAGACTTTAATCTGGGCTTCTAAGAATAAGAGTTCAAGATATAAATTCCATTATAAATCTATGAAAGCGTTTAATGATGATAAACAGATGAGAAGCGATTGGCATATCCCTATTTGTCTTGGAGATGAAAGAATAAAAATAAATGGAGTGAAAGCACATTCTACACAAAAACCAGAAGAACTACTTTATAGAATTATTTTATCCACTTCTGACGTAGGAGATATTATTTTAGACCCATTCATGGGTTCAGGCACAACGGGAGCAGTAGCAAAACTATTAGGAAGAAACTATATTGGAATAGAGAAAGAAGCATTTTATAAAAAAGTTGCAGAAGATAGAATAAAGAAAGTTGTGCCTGTTCCAGAAGATACTTTACTTTATAGTATTGAAAAACCAAAACCTAAAGTTCCATTTGGCAATCTAATAAAAGAAGGTTATGTTAACGTTGGAGAAATGATTGTTGATAAATTTGGAAATAATAAAGCCAAAGTAAATGCAAACGGAACAATAAGCAATGGAGAAGTAGGCAGTATTCATAGTGTAAGTGCAAGAATACTTGGAAAAGAGAGTAATAATGGTTGGGACTTCTGGCACGTTATTCGAGATGAGCAACTTAAACCTATTAGCGATTTAAGATGGGCTTATGCTAAGAAGTTTATGGATTACTAAGAACTTATTTTTTTGTTGTTCTTACCAACCTCTAAGTTAACAATGCATTTCTAAATATAAAAAAGAAAAATAAAATAAAAAATTGTTTTTATCTCTTAATCATAGCCATCAAATCTACATCTAACATTTGAGACAAGACATATACTGCGACTGCCAAAGAAGAGAATATAACTATTAAAGTTATCATTGTTCTACTTGACGAATCTTTAGCATATCCCAATGGCTCATAGACGTATGAGATGTTTACTGGAGTTCCAGCGTATTGACCAGTTAAGTTAGAGATTGTTGCTTGTAGCGTTCCACTAGCACTTAAATCGTAGTTCTCGATTGTATAGTTTCCTGAACTAACTACTTCTCCACCAGTTCTATTTGTAACTACTACACTAGAAACTGCCTGTCCACTAAGGACATAAGGGCTAGTTGCTGTGTTTGGGAAAGTTATCAAAGCATTAGTAACTGTGTTAGTATTCGTTGCTGTCCCTATGCTTGTAAGAGAACCTTCAAACAAAGCTAGAGAAACAATTATACCTACAAATACTAAAATAAACACTCCAACCTTCTGCATCTGTGCTTTATTATTCATTTATTCATTCTCCCCTCCCTAGTTAAATATTTGCCTTCTAAACTGTCAAGGCTTATTCTCGGTCTTTCTGATTTAATCACTTGCTTAACAATTAATTTATCTTTAAAGAAATCCTTAATTTTCATTTTAAAATCCTATATTCTCCTTTATTTTAGGATAAAACACAACTAATAATACTGCTAAAACTGCAAAGATTACAACTAAACTTATTATACTTCTAGTTGTGCTTTGAGAAGAATCGTTAGCTGAATAAGTGTAAGTAATATTATATATTGAATCCTTATTCTTTTCATAATTTAAATTACTAAACTTAAATCCATCTAAATAATAATCTATTCCTTCAACTAAAGTCATAAAATATGTATTGGTTTGTTCGAAAGTAACATTCGTATTAACTCCATTATTTCCATTTCCTGAACTATCATTTGTATCTGAATGCAAGAAGTAAGAAGCCACTAAAGACTTATCATAACTAACATTAGTATCTACTCCATTATTTCCATTTCCTGAACTATCTGTGCTATCATTGTATAAATAATAACTTGCAACTAAACCATTTGTAATTGGATTAACTTGCATTCTTCCTGTGTTGTATAAAGTTGTTATTTCTGCACTGCTTAATGAACGATTGAAGATTTGAGCATTTGACATACTTCCATTATAAAAATAAGAAGATGTAGAATGTTTTCCAATATATAAATTTCCACTAAGAGTTGTCGAAGGATTATACATTAAATCATTTGTGCAGACAGAACCATCTTTATAAATTATCATATTTGTGATATTATAAACAACAATTATATTCTTCCAAGTATTTGAAAAAGTTGAACATTTAGAACCATAATTAGTTCCAGACGAATTTCGATATACTGCTTTTATTTCTCCTCCAGAACCATATACAAATAGAGAAATATAACTTTCGTTTGTTCCTAAAAATGCAGAAGAACCAATCCATTGAGGGTATAGCCAAAATGAAAAAGAATAACTATTTGAAGAAATATTTGGAATTATTTGTGTATTAATCCAACTATTCACACCATTAAACCCTGCACCATCAAAGTTAGGGTTCACAGGTTGTCTGCCAGAATTATAAAGTGTTGTTATTTCTGCACTGCTTAATGAACGATTGAAGATTTGAGCATTTGACATACTTCCATTAAAATATCTTATCCCATTATCAAATCCAACCCACATAGTATTTGTTGAAATATTTATTAATCCAGTCGTGCTATCTAAAACATCGCTATCTAGTATTCCATTGATATAAATTCTTTGTGAAGAACCGTTATATGTTGCTGTAAGATATACCCATTCATTTAAAGGAATATTTGAATTAGATGTTGATGTTGCTGTTCCTAGATTTGTCCCATTAAATAATTGTAATGCTACTCTCTTTTGCGTATTTGTATAATTAAATATTTTAAAATTAAATCCTTGAGTATTCGCTCCAGAATTATCTAATTTTGAAAATATTCTATTTGTTCCACTACCACCATTAATATCTGATGTTTTTATCCATACAGATAAACTTAAATGAGGTGTATTATCCAATGATGATGAACTTAAAACATTTATATGTGAACTCACCCCATTAAACTGTCCTGTTGGATAAGTTTTTACTGCCGAGACAGTATTAAGTGTTGGGTCTACACCTGTTGTTTCTAAAGTGACCTCTGCTCCATTCAAGGTTGGGATAAGTGAGGCATAGGAAGTATTTGAAAAAATACCTATTTGCTTTTGAGTATTTGATACATCTTCCACAACAACAATTAATAGTGAGATGGCAATTAGTGAGACTATAAAAAACATAATTCCTTTTTGTATTTCTTCGTTCATTTCCTTCCTCCAAACATCTTCTTTTGTTTTAGTAAACTCGGTTGATGCATTAAATTAGAAGTTTCTTTGAATATATACTTTTGAGAAATCATATCTTTATGCCAGTATTCGTCTTGCTTTTGTTTACCATATTTTTCTAACTCTTTAGTAATTAATTCCTCTCTCTTTTCTTTTAGAATCTTATTTAAAGTTCTTTCATTAGCTGATAGTTTTTTTTCTTGAACTCTATTCTCTGCTCGGTCTTGAGTTTCTAACTGCTTAACCATCTCGTTCTTTTGTTTTATTCTATCTAAAAAGTCTTTAATTCCCATTGGTTCTCCATGAATTTATTAAGAAGAAGTCTATATTTAAAGACGGATTAACTAACGCTTTAGAACATTGGCTATAATAATCCATATTGTTAAACCTCCTACGAATAATGATAGATATACTAACCAGTTTAATTGGTCATACATTAAAATTGAGAATAACATTATCCCTCCACCAAGAACTGCTCCAGACATTCTAAATCTTCCAGATAACATAATTATTCCTACTAAAGCAAGTAAACCAAATATTAACCATGTTCCACTAAAGTTATTAACTAATAAACATTCTAAATCTAATGGATTAAGGAAATCTGCACAAGTCATTTAATCGCTCCCCTTCCACCATTGAACAATGGAAATTATGAAACCTAAAAGTAAACCTAGAAGAATTGTCTTTATTACTGGAACTATAAAACTAAATTCTGAACCAATCGCATCAAAAGAACTAATTAATGAAATAGTATCTCCTACAATCCATCCTGCTAATAATGAAGTGAACCCTGCTGTGAGTATTACTGCTGGACTATCTCTTGTATAAAGTCCTATAATTATTGTTCCTAACGCAGTGAGAGTTGCAATAATTCCTGCTGTGCTATCAAATAATATTTTAAACAAATCAAAGCCCTTTAAGTCCTCTGGGTTATCGAAAGCGACTACTTGAAGTAACTGGCTCATGCTTGTATCTGCTAACCCAAATATAGAAAACATAGCAAGTAAACCAAACAAAATCATTCCAAAAGTCATTACTTTACTCATGAATAACTCTCCTTGACTGCATAAGCAATCATTAAAAATGAAACTATCATTGTCGCTGAATGATTAGGGAGACTACTCGAATAAGTTATTAAATCCAATCCAACATCTAAAATAGCAGTCAATATTAACATAACTCCGATTACTGCGACTGGAGAACCTAATCCAAACTTATAACTAAATATTCCAGTTCCTAAGAAGATTAAGAAGAATACAATTAAGTTAAGTGCGAATGGAGTAATTCCAAAGAAATCTCCCGAAGTAACATAACTTTTAAAGTCAGATATAAAATTACTAATACTATTTCCTGAACCAGATGAATCATAGACATACCAAGTCTTAGTTACTGTCGTTGTATTTCCAGAAGTTATCCAATAAGCAGACATAATTATTTTCTTATTGCTTCCTACATTAACTGACTGACTTAAAACTCCTCCATTATCTGTCGAACTAGTTGTAGCTAATACATATCCAGATGAATTAGTTAATGTATACCCAAATGAATCTAATTCCCAATAAGTAGAATTTAAAGCGAATTGAAACGAATAAGTAGTATCATTAACTAAGTAAGTTTGTGTTGGAGCAAACGCATAACTAATTCCTCTGCCTGTGTCTATCGTAGTTCCAGTCGTTGATTGAGTTCCAAGTGTTATAGTGTATTGAGAGCTTGATGGAGTTATTGCTTGACAAGTCGCAGGATAGCCAGTAGCACTAACACAAACAGTATAACTACTTAATGGATTTAACCAGAATGTTGCTCCTCCAGAACCATCAGTTATTCTTTGTTCTACTAATCCGAATGTAGATGAAGATATATTAACAGTTGCTCCAGTTACTGCCTGTCCTGCCGAGTTTAATACTTGGAATGTAACATAAAATCCTAAAGAGTTAGGCAAGAGAGATAATGTTCTTGTAGTGGTTGAATTGGAGTATGTCTCTGAATTTGCAGGAGCATAATTTCTTTGTGGACTATCTGAATTGTAATAAATTATGGATGGTATTACATCTAAACTCTTATCACTTGGAGAGAAACAAATTGGATAATTATAATTTTCAGTAGTATTTACAATACTAAGACTTTTATTATTTGCTTGTAAGCCTCCATTTAACCAATATAAAAAGGTAGAAGATATTTGTGCCTTTACATTTTCATTACCTATTGTTTCATTCTTGAAAGTTATGTTTAGATAAGTTACATTAATACTTGAATTACATAATCCTAAACTAATTGGTAAAAGTGATTGAGTATAAACTGAAGAAATAAAAGGAACTCCTCCAATAGTAAAGTTAAAGTTAATATTTTTTGAGCCTAACATAGAACTACTTATTGGAAGATTATTGTAAGTAAGATTATAATTCGTGCCTGAAGTAGATACTGAAGCAATATAATATGTTCCATTAAAATTAAGATATGCCGAACTAGGTAAACTAGAAGCATTAATATTTAAAACATAATCTTGATAACTTGTTTCGTACCCAGTTAAATAATCTAAAGAATTAATCTGATACCCATAAACAAAACTTCTATTACTTACTCCCCAAGAGCATTCAGTTAAGGAACATCCAAAAACATTCCAAGTGTAACTTCCAACATTAAAACTATTTAACCAAGTTGTTGTATTCGTTGTGCCTGAAATTGTTTGAGTTGATTGATTAAATATACCTGTTGAGTTCCAAATGTAGAGAGTTGCGTTTGTTAAATCATTTTGAGAGATTGTTGCACTAAAATTGATTGGAGTAATATGAAATGTGTTATTATTAGGACTATTAAGTATCGTTGATATACTTGAAGAATCCGAAACTGAATTATTTAAACTAACTATTTCAGATAGAGTTAATGTCTTATTCCACCAGATTACTTGGTCTAATGCTCCATTCCATCCTGCGTTTGCTGTTGGTCTATTGTGTAAGAAGAAATTAGTTGTTGATGCTCCATTAATACTTCCACTTATAGAATTAGGACATCTTGCTCCATCTTGATACATTGTATATCCATCTGTTGAATTGATAGTTAAAACTATGTGATGCCATTCATTATTATTACTTACAGAGCATCCGAAATCAAATTCATTTAATATTGCACTTGCTCCATCTGTTGCAATCACTTTAAAGTTAGTTCCTCCTATAATTGTAAATCCTTTTTTTGTTGGGTCTGCCCCAGATACAGTTCCCATTATAATAGTACTCGCACTGCTTGATGTTTTTCCTCTAAACTCTAAAGATAAGTTTGCTGTTTGTAATGCTGATGGTTGAAATCCAGTATCTGCTCTATGTGTTGCTCCACTTGATATATTTCCTGCACTTCCAAAACCACTTCTTCCGTCTATCCATGTTGGTTGCCCTGCATCATAATTTGTGTTGTATGTTCCAACTTCATCTGTAATCGCTGTTCCAGTTGCTTCATTATATTTATAGAAAAATATCTTATCACTTGTTGAAGAATAATTTGCTACCGCAGATGCACTTCCCATTAATCCAATTAGAAGTAATGCGAAGATTAGAAGGGAGATTGGGGATTTCATATTAATAATCTATCTAAGATAACTCCTCCTGCTAAAGATAAAATGGCTAAAATCCAATAAGGTTTAACTATATCTACAAACAAACAAGTTAATTTACTTCCAGATGAGATTGAAGTATCTGTGCAAGACATAGCATTATGAGAAGTATTTATTTCTGGAGTTAGAAAATTAACCATTAAAATTCCAAATATAAAAATAACTATTGCGTAAAGAATTGATAATCCGAATGTCTGTCCTAACTTATTCATAGATATATCTTTGATGCTATTAGCCCTCCTGCTAAAAGAATTAAGAAACCAATAAAATATGGATTAAACATATCGACTGCCATACAATTAGCTTTATCGAATGTTGAAATGCTTGAGTTACTACAATCTAAACCAATAGTGTCTCCAGTTGTTACGTTTCTTGCTATGTCTGAATTTTCTTTTAAGACTGGTGCTAGAGCTAAGGCTAGAATAATAATTGTAATAGCTAACATTATAGTTAAGAAAAAAACTTGTCCTTTTTTATTCATAATCTAAAACCTCTCTTCTTTCTGAAACTTCTTAATTCTTTTCTTTCTCCAAGAGAGGCAAGTCTAGCTCCTTTAATAGTTAATCCTTCTTTTCTAGTTCCTGCTTTCTGAATATACTCATCAACTAAATTAACTCTATTAGAACCTTTTATCTTATAATCTCTGAATACTAACTTGGAAGGTTTGAATCCACTATCTATTCCTTGAACTAATTGCTTTGTTTTCTCTACTCCGAATGTTGCTGATAAATCACTCATTACTCTTTTTGCTCCTTTCTCTAATGCCTGTCCTCTTGGTGCTACTCCAGATAAATATTCTTTCTGCCCTTTTCTAAGAACATAAGTTCTAAATCCAGAAGATAACTTACTTAATCCACTAAGTAAAACATCTGATTGACTTCCAGACTTCTTTGTTGTCTTTGTCTTTAAGATTTTATTAATTTGTTTTGGTTGTTGTTTCTGTATTTGCTTTTGAACTTGCTTTTGTGTTTGTTTTAATGCTAACTTCTGTCCTAATTTTAATGCTTGGACTTGTCCTAACTTTGAAATTGCTTCTTGACCTAATTTGCTTTTAACAACTACCTTATTCAAAACTCCAACCTTAACTAAATCTTTCATTTGTAAGGCACTAACTTTTTGTTGTAGAAGAGTATCTGTTTTAATTTGCTCTTGAACATTAAGAGATAATATTTTATTCTGTGATAACGATTTAGGTTGTAAGAAACCTACTTGAAGTCCTATATTTTGAGAAGGCATTTGCATAGCTCCTATTTCTTCAGTTCTTTCATACAATCCTAATCCAGCATAAGCTCCTGCTTCTTGTCTAGGAGATAGAATTGGTTGTTTAGATTGTTCTGCCTTAGCAAGTAAATCTTTTCCTTCTTTAAGCATTTTGTTTTGAGGTATTGATTTAGAAATATCTGCTTGAATATTCTTTATAGTCTGTTGAGCTTTTTGAGTTACTTGTTTTGTTTCTGGCTTTAAGTCTAATATGCTTCTTCCATTTATTACATTTCCAGTTCCTTCTTTCCTTTCTAAACTTTCTCCACCAAATCTCTTAGGCTCTTTCCAAACTTTAGAAGTTCCTTCGATAATATCTACTTTCCCTGAAACTCTTTGGCTTGTTTTTATAGAAGATTTAACTGCACTCGTAGTTCTAAATAACTCATAAGGTAAATCTTCTGGAAGAGTTTGAGTAACTTTTATTCCATTCATTTCTTTAGTAATTGAAGTTATTGGTCTTGCTTGAGATGTTACTTCACTTCTTACTACTCTTCTTCCATAATCATAGACATAAGCGTTTCCAGTCTTTAGATTACTTCTTCCCAGTCTAGTAGTAATTAATCCTCCAGTAGAATACTTAAAATCTTTACCTAGAATCATAGGGACATTATTTATAGAAACTGGGATGCCTCTAGTCTTTGCCTCTGCTATTCTTTGTAATTCTAATTTTTGTGTTGGAGATAAACTCTTAAAACTTTCTAAATCTAAAGGAATTTGTTGTCCTTCATATCTTGAGAACTTAAATAAATTACTTCCTTGCCTATTCGCACCAACTAAAGCGAATCCAATTATATTCCCTGATTCGTCTGTTAAGATTGGTTTAGGAGGCATAACTATATCTGTTCTAGCTTTCTTTACTATAAATTCTTCTGGAGAGAAAAAGAAACTAGAGAATCTACTTTGTGCAGTTGCTGTTTCGACTGGTTGCTCTACTTTTAATTTAAACTTACTCATAGCTCCCATTTTTTCATTAGGAAATATTACAGGCATTATTTCATCTATTGCTGTTGCTTTAGTTGATTGAGGAGCAGTCTCTACAATAAAATTCATGCCATTTGGAGCAGTAACTACGTTCCTAGTAACTCCAGCTTCATTCTTAATAACTTTAATCTGTTTACCCCAACTAAAGAATTTAGCTCCTCCAAGTAATCCTAAAACACTTGCCTCTACTGGACTTTCCTTAGCAAATGTTACTACTCCTTTAGACAAAGATTTAGTAGCTACTGAACTCTCCGCTATCTTCCCTCCCACCTCTGTAAAGAATAAAGCTGACCCAAATAGAGGGACTGCATATAATCCTGCGACTGCGACCTTCCCAAGCCCTTCTGGAGTGATTAAAGGCTTAGTTGTCTCAATAGTCTTAGAATATATTGGATTGTCTAAATTATCATATTGAACCGTTCCTCTTGGTTCTATTGTAGCTTTAACATTATATTTGAACAATCCTTCTTTAGGAACTAAACTACTTGCAAAATCACTAACACTTCTTCTTATTCCATAGAACCCTACTCCTATTTGAGTGTTCTCATTTATATCAGTAACTGGAATATTCTTCTTATTAGCTCCGAAACCAATTTGAGTAGTTGGAGGTTCTATTGTATAAGTTATTCCTTCTTTAGTTGTTTGTGCTTGAACATTTGCTCCTAACTTACTTATTTCACTAAGTCGATTAGTTAATTCTTCTTGATTAAGTTTATTCAAATCAAATGTTAATTTATTAAATTGTTCTTTCTGTGCTAATATTTTTGAAGGATTATCGATAAAGAATGTAGATTTATATTCGACTAATTCTCTAGCTTGTTTCTCTTGAATAGTTTCTGGTCTGAATGAGAGAGTTCCTGAACTTGATATTCCTGTGCCTACTGAAGCAGAAGCAAAACCTAATGTTGGATTAACGAAGCTTTCTTGTTTCGTTGGGATGACAATTTTACCACCATATATAACTTCTTTAGCCCTTTGTATAGTCCTATCAACCCAAGAACCACCAACAGAGGAAGAGCTATCTCGGACATTATCAGATACAAGTCCCCCAACAGCGTTCCCAGTAATACTGCCGAATCCATTCTTATTAGAATCATTTATAGCTTTTATACTTTGTGTTGGCGAGGCAGAAACAAGACCGAGCATAGAAGTAGATTTGTATTCGTCTGGATTGAATGTAAGTGTTACTGGCTTTTCTATCTTAGGTATTTCTACTGCTCGATAAGGAGAATTTTTAATAACATCTGATATACCCTCACTCATCTTTTTATTAACTATAATTCCAAACTTATTTTCTAATTCTTGTTTAATCTGTGTTGGGTCTGTTATTCCTAATTCTGCTATCTTTTGGACTGCACTTTCAATAGACATACCTAGTGTTTCGTTAGTAATATTATCTCTTAATCCAGAGTAATATTCCCAAGCTAATTCATCCCCTGCAAGAATGGCACTTGGATATTTAGAACCTATTGCACTTTGAGCCTTAGCAAATGCTTGAGTTTGTCTATTATATTCTGATTGAAGTTGTTCTGCTTGTTTTAATTGTTCTTCGGCAGGTTTTAATGTTTGAGTTTCATATTCTTCAATATACTTTTCTCTTTCTGAGACTTGTTGAGAACTTGAAGATATTTTACCTATTGCTTCTTGTCTTTTCTTGAATGTATTTAAATCAGTTGCAGACCTCACAGCTTTTTGAGTATTCATTTGAGCTTGTGCCGACGCGATTTGTTGTTTAGCAGTTATGTTTGATTGTTTAGCTTGTTCTACTTGACTTTTTACTTCTGTTATTGCTGTTCTTGCTTCTTCTAAACTCATTCTACTCCCCTAAACTCCACTAGGAATTTCTTTAGAGTATTTGGTTGAGACTTTATTGCATCTCGAACACTTTTAGGTAATTGGTCTTGTTTGAAATAAGAATTAATCTGTCCGTTTGATTTATTTATTACAATCGGTAATCTTAACATTTTCATTACTTTACATGTAATAATTAATTTATAAAGACGGATTAATTAGAAACTAAACTCTTCATCTGCTTTAAGCCAGTCGATTTTATCTTTTTCAGCAGTTTTCCTTATAACTTCTAAGTTCAAAGCATATTTATCTATTATTGAGTTCATTATTCTAGCAAAGCCTTCTTCGTCTGAAATAGTTACTTTAGATTTCCCTATCTTCCTTCCAGTATAATCTTCGTTTATTATTTCAATTATATCTGAACCTTGATTGTATAATCCCATTAACTAAACCATCCTCCTTGATACGCAAAGTATCCAAGAATGACTATCCCAGTTAATATAATAAAGATTGTGAAACCAGAGACTGTTTTCTTATTCTCGACGGTTTCTTTCTTCATTCTATTAAGTAATAGTTTAGACCCTTGAGACGAATATTGTGCTTTCATCGTATCATTATAATTCTCGGTTGGAGAAAATGGCTTTACACTCCAATTAGGTAAAATTACAAATGGTTTATTTCTATAAAACAAAACATCATCGGCAGTAGTTATTCTAGGAGTTCCATCTACTATAACTGTCTGTTCATCTATTGGATGTTTCTCGAAAGCTATATTTCTGTTTTCTTTGATAACCAGATAAGTAGCCCAACCTTTCTTAGCTCTATTTTTACCTACCTTTGCCATAAAAGGTATCCAAAAGTTAAAACTCTTTTTCTTTTCTTCTTTACCTGCGAGTTCGTCTAGTTTTTGTTCTATAACTTCTAATCTACTTTTTTCCATTTTTATCCTCCTTATAATTATGATTTTTCATTTTCATTCTCCTCTTTTTTCTTAAACCATCCAGCGTTTAGCTTTCTTTTCTTTGTTACATCTGCGACTTGTTTCGTTTGAGTAGTTGCTTGTTTTATTAAAAATCCTTCTTTGCTTAATGATGTTGATGTTAGTATTTCTGATTCCTTTTCAAAATATTCTTTAAAGAAATCATTACCGATTATCTTCTCTGATATTAAAGCAAACTCTTTAGAAGCTCTGAGTGGATGTCTTGGAGTTCCGAGTTCTTCTTCTTTAAGATTTCCTACCTTAGTAGTATCGTCGGCAGTCGCTACTCTATGAAGGAATAAATGAACATTATATTTCTCTTCTGGAGTTGGGAATGATTGATTTTTACTTAGATAATCAAAGACTGCTTCTTTCTCTTCAACACTTAATTCTTTTTCTTCAGTCATTTAAGTACCTCTTTTCTAAATCCTTGCTTTTGTTTATATAACGGAACATATCCCCATTTCTTTAAATCTTCAACAATATAATCTATAATTTCATTTTCAGTATTAAATGAATTAATCTTATCCTTGAATCGTTTAATAGATTCTTCTCTCCAATCTTCTCTATCTTTAAGGTCTGGATGTTCTTTAATTGCTCCTTCCTTACTTAATTTAATACCTTCAATAGAAGCCATTAGAACATCTCTACCAGTCTTACTACCAAACGTAATATCTTTATCTTTCACTCTTACGAGTATGACTTCTCCAAAGTATTCTAATATTATATCTATCATTATAATTTCTTATTAATTTGTTCTAATTTGTTAAGGATTAAAGCAATAGCTTCTATCTGACTTATTGGATTTCCTTCGTAGAATACTGCTGGTGCTGTTTCAGTAACTACATTCCCAACTTTAAAAGATAGTTCTTCTTTCTTTTCCTTAACTTCTTTTTTATCTTCCATTTTTTACCTCCTATTTTAGTTCGTCTATCAACTCTAACCCTGCTGTAAGAGCAAATATCGCTCCTATTGCTATGGTTACTGCTGAAAATGCCTGTGTCATAAAGTTTCTATAAATATCTATTCCGTTTGTTGTAGTGTAAATTCCTAGAGCCATCATAGCCATTCCACCTATTACTGCGACCCATATATTTCTTCCAAAGAATCCAAAGAAGGCAATACCGTATACTACTAGAATTAAAATTATAGATAATCCTAATACTCCTTTATCTCCTGAAGGAGTTATCTCTCTACAAATACTTCCTGTTTCGAGATTGCTCGAACTATCTGAACAAGTTATCCCATGACATACTGCTCCTAAGATTGTATAGTTCCCTGCTGAAATTGTTTTAGAGAAGTCTTGCCCCACTTTATCTAACTCTATATTAAAATTAGTCTTAGTGTTGTCTGCATACTGAATGTAAGTTAAATTACAAGTTGATGCATTATTACTTGAAGCTGTTAATGTAAATGGAGTGCTATATTCATGAGGTAAATAAGATTCTCCAGATGCACTAACTAAAGGTAAAATCATCAAAGCCATTAACATTAAAACAATAAAATTCTTCATTCTTTTTCTCCCCTCCATAAATTATTATATTTCATTCTATTTTTACTCCTTCAACATCACTTAAAT
>Ga0247841_10005017_pt1 | contig 21957 bp, 21 predicted proteins | sample LaCruzMarch2015__2_FD_192410 | JGI IMG/M metagenome (GOLD analysis project Ga0247841, IMG submission 192410) | Freshwater microbial communities from meromictic Lake La Cruz, Castile-La Mancha, Spain - LaCruzMarch2015_18m | ecosystem: Environmental > Aquatic > Freshwater > Lake | place: Spain... | reverse complement strand
TAGAGCGGGTTATGCCTTATCTTATGGATCAGCGAGTTATATGCTTTATACCGACATTCAAAAAAGACTTGAAATTCAAGCTCAAGCTTCGGCTTAGAAGCGAAGTAGAAACGGACATATAATGGAAAAACTGACACCCATGTTGAAACAATATATGGATGTAAAGAAAGAATACCAAGATGCTTTGGTTATGTTTAGACTGGGCGATTTCTATGAACTCTTTTTTGATGATGCCAAGATCGCATCCTATGAACTTGATCTGGTATTAACCAAAAGAGCGGCTGGAGAGGGTAAGTTTGCCCCAATGTCTGGGGTGCCTTATCATGCAGTTAGTCAATATATCCAGAAATTAGTCTATAATGGCCATAAAGTAGCGATTGTTGAACAAATGGAAGATCCAGCCATAGCCGTCGGATTGGTTAAACGCGATGTGGTTAGAGTGATTACACCGGGTACGGTAGTTGATGAATTAAGTGAAGACCAAAGCAGCGTTAGAATCGCATCCTTAAGTGTGTTTGCTGGCAAATATACGCTTGTGATGGTTGATCTAGCGAGTGGTGAAAGTGAATGTATGGCATTCTATGCCAATGATAAGGACTTAAAAGAAGCCATTGTTAAGCATCGAATCAAAGAATTGGTTATCTCTTCCTCAATCAATCAGACCTTACTTAAAACTCTCAGAGAGTTTGGTTTAACGTTATCTTATTGTGATGTGGTGGATGAACACTTAGAATACAAAGACTTACTATCTCTAATCAAAGATGATATTAAAATTGAAGGATTCTATCGTTTATTAAACTATCTACTAATTACTCAGAAGCGTTCCGTTAAACATCTACAGAAAGTACAAGATGAAACAGATCAGTTGAGTATGCATTTGGATTATGCAAGCATCCAAAATCTTGAACTGATTGAAGCGCTGAATAATCAAAGCAAACAAGCTTCTCTATTTAGTTTTTTAGATGAATGTCAAAGTACGATGGGTTCTAGAGTTTTAAAGCAATGGATTATTAAACCTTTACGTGATATCCAAGCCATTCAATTAAGACAAAGTCAAATTCAATATCTAGTACTTCATCATATGGAGAAAGAGACTTATCGCAGTGCTCTTAAACAAATCTATGATATGGAGCGTATCATCGCTAAGATATCTTTTAAATCAGCCAATCCTTCAGATATAGTGCGTTTAATAAAGACTCTAAATCAAGTGCCTATCATCTTGAAATTGTGTGATTATGAAGCTTTTAGACCATATCAAGTCAATCAACTGGATGAGCTAAGAGACTTACTCAATAAAGCCATTGATGAGAACTCAAATGCAACTTTAAAAGATGGATTTGTCTTTAAAACAGGATATAATGCAGAACTGGATGAATATCGAAGATATCAAACTGAAGGCCAATCTTGGTTGCTTGAATTTGAGAATCAAGAGAAAGAAAGAACACAGATAAAGAATCTTAAACTTGGTTATAATCGAGTCTTTGGTTACTACATCGAAGTCTCTAAAGGCAGTTTAAATCTAGTTAAAGAAGAATATGGTTATACTCGCAGACAAACCCTCTCAACAGGAGAGCGTTATATAACCCAAACTTTAAAAGAGAAAGAAGAGATCATTCTACACGCTGCGGATAAGGCCTATCGTTTAGAATTGAGTCTATTCAATGAACTCTTAGAAACGCTTCAAGAATCTCTAAGAGAAATGCAGGAACTGGCTAAGACACTGGCTACCATCGATGTTCTTCAAGCTTTGGCTACCATCAGTGAAAATCCTAAATATGTTCTTCCTGAATTTCATACAGGGTTTGAATTAAATATTATAGAAGGCAGACATCCTTTATTAGAATTAAAGACGAGTTATGTTTCCAATTCTACCAACTTTAATCCCAAAGAATCCCTCCATTTACTAACCGGTCCTAATATGGGTGGTAAGAGTACCTATATGCGTCAAGTCGCATTGATCTGTATCATGGGTCAAATGGGGATGTATATTCCAGCTGATAGCGCAGACTTATCATTGTTAGATGCCATCTATACTAGGATGGGAGCCAGTGATGATATTCTTCAGGGTCAATCAACCTTTATGGTTGAAATGATGGAAGCCAACAATGCCTTACAAAAAGCCACTAAACAATCTTTAATACTATTTGATGAGATAGGAAGAGGAACCTCTACTTATGATGGGATGGCTCTGGCTCAGTCAATTGTCGAGTACATCGCAACTGCCATACAGTGTAAAACGATCTTTTCAACCCATTATCATGAACTAACCAATCTTGAGACAGTTTTAGAAACCCTAAAGAATACGCATGTTGAAGTTTATGAAGATAAGGGAGATGTCTGTTTTCTCTATCGAGTTAAACATGGCAGTGCTGATAAATCCTATGGAGTCAATGTAGCTAAAATAGCACACTTACCCAATTCAGTCTTAGAAAGAGCCGGTCGATTATTGAGTGAACTTGAGAGTAAGAAACGAGTGGTTCAACAGACTTTAGACATCGTAGAAGTCATCCATATTCCAACTTATATTCAACAGATTGAAGACATTCTAAAGAGTCTTGAGATTGATGAAACCACACCTTTAGAAGCCCTATCCTATCTCAATGATTTTAAATCTTTGCTTAAGGAGTCTTTAAAACATGGGAAAAATTAGACGTTTAGATGATCATCTAACCAATATGATTGCGGCAGGTGAAGTGGTAGAGCGCCCCAGTGGTGTTCTAAAAGAATTGATTGAGAATGCCTTAGATGCTCATGCGAGGTATATTGAGATTAAGATTGAGCAAGGTGGCATAAAGAAACTTGAAGTAATCGATGATGGAGAAGGTATGGATGAGAGTGATGTTAAAATAGCCTTTGATCGTCATAGCACCAGTAAGATCAGTCAAATCAGAGAACTCTTTGCGCCTTTAACCTTAGGTTTTAGAGGTGAAGCACTGCCTTCCATCGCATCCGTAAGTAAAGTAAGTCTAAAATCATCCAATGGAACCAGTGGAGCAAGCATCATAATCGATAATGGTGAGATAGTATCCTACCATCCTCAAAGTGGACCCAAAGGAACCAGCATCATCGTTGAGAATCTATTTCAAAAAGTACCCGCACGATTTAAACATTTAAAGAGTATTCAATATGAAGCATCTCTATTGCTTGATTTGGTTGAGAAGTTTGCCTTAAGTTATAAAGATGTGGCATTTAAAGTATCCAATGAAGATAAAGTATTATTAAAGACCTCAGGTAATGGATCTTGGGAAGATGTGATAGCCTATATTATGGGTAATCGCTTAGCGCAGTTAGCCCATACCTATAAACATGAAGACCATGATTTTAAATTGGACGTATGTTATTTAGAACCCAGTGAGCATCGCTCTAATCCTAAGAACATTTATCTATTCATCAATCATCGAATCATTCGACATTATAGTATTCAAAAAGCAATCGTCGAAGCCTTCAGCGCGTATCTTCCTACTCATCGATATCCCATTATCTGTATCAATATCAGTATGGATTCAACCTTGGTCGATGTGAATGTTCATCCTTCTAAGTGGGAAGTTAAACTTTCTAAAGAGCAACAACTAAGCTATTTGATTTATGATAGTTTAGTCAAACAATTTAAAACTGAAGGTAGTATTAAAGATCATACTCTAATACCTTCTTCTGAATTAAGTGTGCAAATTCCTTTCTTTGATACTTACTCATATCAAGCACCGCAAGAAAATGATTCTATTATAGCTGAAGTTAATTCTACTCACACATCTTTTCCAGTATTGGATGTGCTTGGACAGTTGCATGGTCAATACATTCTAGCGAGTAGTCCTAGTACCTTATATATCATTGATCAACATGCGGCTAAAGAGCGCATCAATTTTGAATCCATCCTAAAACAAATGACCAATACCAAACAAAGAGACTTACTCTTGCCTTTAATCATTGAAGTGAAGCCTAGTTTTAGTCAAAGAGTGGATGATTTTAATCAAGCCCTAGAATACTTAATGATTCAAGTTGAACCATTCTCAATCAACAGTATCATCATACGTAAACTTCCCTTATGGATATCAGTGGATAATCAAGAACAGTTCATTCTAAATCTAATCGATCGATTCTTAGAAGATAAACCATTAACAATGACTGAAGTTAGACATAGCACAATCGCAACGATGGCTTGTCACAAATCGGTTCGATTCAATCAGAACTTAAGTCATTTAGAGATGAAACATATCATTGAAGAACTCAGCCAATGTGATCAACCCTATAATTGCCCCCATGGTCGACCAACCCTTATCAAGATTGAAACCAAGGATCTATGGAAGGACTTTGAGCGATGATTAAAGTACTGGTTATTGCTGGACCAACCGCTACAGGTAAAAGCAAAATGGCAATCGAATGTGCCAAACGGTATGGTGGAGAAATCATCAGTATCGATTCGCAACAAGTTTACCAAGAGCTCAATATAGGGACTGCTAAAACCACTGATACAGAATCGATTAAGCATTATGGGATTGATTTAATATCTTATGATCAAGCTTTTAGTGTGGCTGATTCTCAGAAGTATGCCCGGGCTTGTATCGATATAATCCATCAGAATCATCATTTACCCATACTAGTGGGTGGAACAGGTTTATACATCAATGCCATCCTTTATGATTATGTCTTTGATCCTCAAACCAAATCACTGAGTCATTTAGAAGAATATGAAACCAAACAACTCTATGAACGTCTTTTACTCATCGATCAAGTGAGTGCCTTACAAATTCATCCCAATAATCGTAAGCGAATCATCAGAGCACTAGAGATATCTGAAAGTGGGCAACTTAAATCAAGCATTGAAGAAGCACAAAATCATCAGTACCTGTATGATGTGTGTATGATCGCTTTGAATTATCCCAGAGATATCCTTCATCAACGAATTGAAGATCGTGTGGATGACATGTTTAAAGCAGGCTTAGAAGATGAAGTACTTAAGTATTTTAGTGCCAGTGATACTCAAAAGTATCAGAGTTTTCTAGCCATCGGGTATAAAGAGTTTAAGCCTTATCTAAATCAAGCAGCCAGTTTAAGCGAAGTCCGTAATCAAATCATCTTTCATACAAGACAGTTCGCTAAAAGACAAATCACTTGGTTTAAAAATCAAAATACAGCGCTTTGGGTAGATATGAGTGATCAAGCTTCAATTGATCAGATGCATACAGTCATCGATCAATGGTTAAATAAGGAGACCTTATGAAAAAGATAGTACTAGCAGGTGGATGCTTTTGGGGAGTTGAAGAATATTATCGACGTTTAAAAGGGGTAGAAACCACACGTGTGGGATATGCCCAAGGGATTAAAGCCAAACCCAGTTATGAAGATGTATGCAGTGGTGAAACCAATCACGCTGAAGTGGTTGAGATTGGTTATGATGAGCAAGTCATTAGCTTAGAAATGCTGATCAATCATTTATTTAGAATATGTGATCCATGTTCACTCAATCGTCAAGGACATGATGTTGGAACCCAATATCGAGTTGGCATCTATTCTAGTAATCAAACAGAGTTAGAGGCTATTAAAAAAGTGATTCAGGCTAAACAAGCCTTATACACCAACCCAATTGTTTTAGAAGTCGAGATCTTAAGAGATTTCTATGACGCTGAAAGCTATCATCAGAAATATCTAGTTAAGAATCCGGGTGGTTACTGCCATGTAAATATGAATTTAATCAAAGCTGAAGAAAAGAAATAGGAACCTTAATGAATCCAACATATAGAATAGTATGTTGGAAATCATCAATATCAGTAAACAATACAAACAAACACTGGTTTTAGACCAGTGTTCTTTATGTGCCAAACCTTACCAGATTATAGGAGTTTTAGGTTTAAATGGTTGTGGAAAGACGACTCTATTCAAGATAATCATGGGATTAATTCCTGCCAGTCATGGAGAAGTTTTGCTTGATAAGCAAGCTTTAGATACCCATCTTGTGGGTTATATGCCAGAACAGCGATCATTATATCTAGACTTGAGTGTATTTAACTACGCCATGTTTATTGGACGTTTAAAAGGTTTGAGTGATGATTATATTTATAGTCAATTATCAGACTTACTCACTCTTTTTAAGATTGATCACTATATGCATACGAAGATTCGTATTCTCTCTAAGGGTAATCAACAAAGAATTCAGTTTATCTGTGCGTGTCTGCATAATCCATCCATCCTAATATTAGATGAGCCATTTAATGGCTTAGATTATAACAGCCAATTGGATTTCATGAAGATGTTGAAACTATGGGCTAAACAAGGTAAGACAATCTTAATATCATCGCATCAACTAAATCTAATGGATGATCTATGTGATGAAGTTTTAATCCTTAAAGAAGGTAAAACGATCTTAAGTGGATCGATTGCGATGATACGTAATACTCATCAACAATACAGAGTTAGTGTTAATAGTGATAGTCGTTGGAAAGAGATGGAAATTCCTTATAGTTCAATCAATGCCTTAATCGAAAGAGTTCAGTTTGAGTTCAGTACTTTAAAGAATGCGAAAAGAGCGATTCAATACTTTAATAAAGACACCAGTGTATATCGCTTAGAATTATCGATGGTTCCCTTAAGTGAATTGGTTAAGTTATGAAGACCCTAATCCTATTCTCATTAAAGCGTCGTTTCTTTAATAAAATATCAATCTTACTAGAAGTCTTATTCATTAGTATCATCGTTATCTGTTTCAATGCAGATCGAATCATTCAAGCTTTAAATATCAATATCTATCAACCAATCGAGCTATATGTTTCAACAGAAACCAGAAGTGTACTGATTGATGAAAGTTATTTTAATGATGCAGGCTTTATCTTTACTGATGAAAAACAAGACACTCAGTTGAATTATCAAGATAATCAATACTTTGTTTATGGGATAGATAACAATATGAGTCGAGCTAAACTATATGGATTATTACTGAGATCTCATCAAGCCATCATTTTAAATAGCAGTCATCCCAGTGTAGAGGCCTTCATTACCAATTTCAATTCGATTCAAGTTAACTATGATAATGAAATCAATGATATCGATTCTTTGAAGCAAACCATTCTATTTATGCTGATTACGAGCGTATATTTTATGATGCTAAACTTTATCTCAGTAAACTCTAACGAAATCATTATGGAGAAGAGCACGAATGTCTTAGAGACCATCCTCTGCTCAGTTAGTAGTTTCAAGCACTTTATGGCTAAGATTATTCTAGGAGCCCTAACAGTCGCCATTCAGTTGTTTACTGGTCTAATCTTAATTACTTTGGTTATTTTTCAAAGATATCAGTACGATCAAGGTAAAGGACTACTAGAGTTTATCTTTAAATACTTTAATCTCCCATTTAACTCAATGTCCTTTTCAGACTTATTAAACTTACTTGATTGGAGTAGTAAAGAAATCATCTTATTGGCTCAATGTTTACTCTTTCTATTTATTGGCTTACTCATCATTCAAGTTTTAATTCTAATGATGTCTAGCAAAGTTAAGACAATTGAAGAGTCTTCGTCTATTCAAGGCCCATTTTATTTAGTACTACTGGCCCTTTACTATCTAGCTTTAAGTCTAAATACCCCGGATCAGATTTCAAATGGTTTGGCTTATATCTTATCCTATGTTCCAATCGCATCGATGTTGACGATGGGAATGCGCTTATTGAGCACACGTGTCATGCTAAGCGACATACTTTTCTCTTTATCTCTTAGTGTTCTTTTCCTATTTGGATGCATCTATTATGGCTTCCCGTTTTATAAAAGAGGTTTAATGAATGAAAAATAGAACTTGTGAAATATATAACATAATTATACAAAGTTTTGGTAAATGTGTCCAAATTGTGAAATCTAACATAGAATAAATAGTCATTTAACTTGTTAATTCTTGCACAAATTGTATTGGTTTTCTATAATATGGTTGTATAGGAGGAAAGAAAGATGAAAAAATTAATAGTATTATTGCTTTGCTTAACAATGTTATCTAGTTTAACTGGATGCGCTGAAAAAGCTGTAAAAGTATACCAAGGTTTTGGTATTTCAAACACAGCTCGTAAAGGCCCTGGAACAGATGATACAGGAACTCAAGTATGGAGTATCAATCAAGTTTTTGCTGATGTGTTATTTGATGCTGACGGCAAAATCGTATCAGTCTATGTTGATCAACTAGAAATTGCTACCCCAAACTATGATGGATCCGGAATGCCTCATTTCAGTGGATTCCCAGGTCAAGGTGGCTATAATTATGATGCCAATCATGATGGTGTAGTTGATAGTGTTACTTTAGGAACTGAAGCTAGTTTCACTGAAGAAATCGCTGCTTGGAAGACTAAGAGAGCTCGTGGTGCTGAATATGTAATGACCACAGGAACTTGGTCAACTCAAATGGATAGATTCCAACAATTATTCGTTGGAAAGACTGTTGCTGAAATTGAAGAATGGGCTGCTAAATATACGTCCGATCTAAATGGAAGACCTTTAAAAGAAACAATGACAAAGCCTGAAGACATCGCTAAATATGCTACTTTAACAGCAGATGACAAAACGATGTTGGCTGATGTTACTACTGGTGCAACCATGAGTTTAAATGATTCACATGGTAATATCATTGCTGCTTTAAAAACAGCTTATGAAAACAAAGTTCTACGTGAAGTTAAGAAAACTGCATTCCAAGGTTTAGGTACCGTTAGTATGTTAAGAAAAGGTCCTGGCTCAGATGATACAGGAACCCAAGTATGGAGTATTAACCAAGTATTCGCTAATACATTATTTGATAAAGATGGAAAGATTCTATCCTTACACATTGATCAAATCGAATATGCTACACCAAACTATGATGGATCTGCAATGCCACATTTCAGTGGATTCCCAGGTCAAGTCGGCTATAACGACGATGACAATCATGATGGCGTTGTTGATGGAGTTCAAGCCAATACTGAAGAAACCTTCTTTGCTGAAATTGCAGCATTTGCAACTAAGAGAGATCGTGGAGCAGAATATGTAATGACAACCGGAACTTGGGCATCACAAATGGATTACTACGAAACATTATTTGTAGGCAAGACAGTTGAAGAAGTTCAAACTTGGTTTGATACATATACTTCTGATCTAAATGGAAGACCTCTAAAAGATACCATGACAAAACCAGAAGATATCGCTAAATATGCTGCATTATCCGCTGATGATAAAGCAATCTTAGCTGATATTACAACCAGTGCAACCATGAGTCTAAAAGATTCACATGGTGATATCCTAGCTGCTATCAAAGCATCCTTCGATAACAAATTCGCAGTTGAATTAAAATAGAATCACTTAAAGTAAAATCCCTGGATAAAACCAGGGATTTCTTATGAGTAAACAATACCCATCTTAATCTAAGATGGGTATTTATTTCTTTGTCTTTAAGGCTTTGATATCTTTAGATCGTTTGATTCTATTGAGTATCTCAAGATTACTCTTAAGAGTATTTTCGTACGGACTGCTTGAGTTGGGTTGATAGAAGGGTAATCCATTGGTGTTATCCGGAAGATAGTCTATCAATGGCCAAATATCAGGTCTACCATAATCATATTTATCAATCTCTTTCATATTAACAGGGGTTAACCTAAGGAATGAAGGAACAGGCAAAGGATGATTTTTGACTTCATCAAGGGCACGTCCTATGGCTTGGATTCCACTTTTTGATTTAGGCGATAGAGCCAAATCAATAACCATTACCCCCAATGGAATCACAGCTTCAGGAAAACCAACTCTCTTAGCACTATCCATAGCAGCGATTGTTCTAGCGATGAGAGCAGGATTGGCTAAACCAATGTCTTCATACGCTATCACCAATAATCTTCGCTCTATACTATCCAAATCTTCGGCTACAATCAATCTAGCTAAATAGTACAGAGCTGCATCGACGTCCGATCCTCTAATTGATTTCTGTAGAGCACTTAAGGCATCATAATATCCATCATCATCGTGATCAAAGGCTAAATTACTACTAAGATTTAACTCTTCTAATTCTATTAGAGTAATTAACATATCTGGATAAACAAGAGCTAAGATATCTAGATAATTATAGAGAACTCTAACATCCCCATTAGATAAGTGAATTAAGCGCTGTTTAACTGCTTCATCCAACGAAATATTGTTAAGTTTACTATCAGGATGAGTCAGAGCTCGATCGAGGGCTTGAATCATTGAGGACTCATTTAACTCTTTGAACTGTACTAGAATGCATCTTGAACGAATGGCTGGATTGATGGCGAAGTAAGGATTAGATGAAGTTAAACCAATCATGATTACACTGCCATCTTCAATATAAGGGAGTAATAGATCTTGTTTATCTTTATTTAAACGATGGACTTCATCTATGATGAGAACCAACTGTTTAGCCAACTTAGCTTCTGTGAAGATCCCATCTAGATCTTTCTTGTTTCCAGTAACAGCGTTAAATAAGTTATATTGATACCCGCATTGTTTGGCTAATATCTCAGCTACCGTTGTCTTACCTGAGCCAGGAGGCCCAAAGAAAATCATCGAGAAAAGACGCTTCTCAGTAATACAGCGCTTTAATAAGCCAGATTCTTTGATTAGGTGATCAATACCCAATACTTCATATAAAGATTGAGGTCTTAATCTATATGCGAGTGGTTCATTCATTTTATGCCTACTCCTATTCTATCATTGTCTAAAACAATGTAGAATAGATATGTTAAGATAAGTCAGGCATTTAAATATGTGTCAATTAAATTGGACAGATAGAAATGAGTTTAGTATTATATAATGGATTCAAATAGAACGGTCTATAAGTTCTTATAATTTAGTTTTAGAGTTGTTTACTAACTCATAAATAGGTCTGGGTGTGATTGGAAAGTCAGGTAAAGCCATGCAAATACTAAATGGGAAAGAACTATCCCTAAAATTAGAAGAAGGTATAAAACAAAGGATGAATGATATCCAAGCTAAACAGGGACGTATTCCTAGTTTAGTGGTTGTTTTAGTTGGAGATAATCCCGCATCGGTAGCCTATGTTAATAATAAAGTTAAATCCTGTGCCAGAGTAGGGTTCATATCTAACTTGATTCATAAAGATGAAACTTGTACACAGGATGAGTTGTTAGGGATTATTCATACACTCAACCATGATCAAAGTGTGGATGGCATACTAGTACAATTACCTCTACCGGCTCATTTAGATCCTAAACCAATCATTGAAGCGATTGATCCAAGCAAAGATGTTGATGGCTTACATTCATCCAATGTGGTGCGTCTATATCAGAATGATCCCTTATTTATACCCTGTACTGCCAAAGGTATTATGACTCTATTGAGTGCCTACCAGATAGATTTAAGTGGTAAACATGTGGTTGTGATTGGTCGAAGTCCATTGGTTGGTAGACCCGTTGCCCAACTATGTCTAAATGCCAATGCGACAGTGAGTATCTGCCATTCTAAGACATTAGACATTTCTCAATTTACTAAACAGGCAGATGTAATTATCGTTGCTATCGGTAAACCTAAGTATTTAAATGCATCACATTTATCTAAACAAAGTGTCATCATCGATGTTGGAATATCTAGAGTCGATGGAAAGTATAATGGAGATGTTGATTTTGAAAGTGTTAAAGATAAGGTATCAGCCATTACGCCTGTTCCAGGAGGGATTGGTCCAATGACGATTGTTTCATTATTAGAGAACACTATGATTGCGTATGATAAACATATGGAGAAAAACCATGGTTGAATATGATTTAAACTATATCGTTGAGATGAAAAAGGAACATCCCTGCCACAAGAGTACTGAATGGCGGATTATTAGAATGGGTGCTGATATTAAAATCAAGTGTTTAGGCTGTGGAACAGCCGTTATGTTAGATCGCAGTGATTTTGAGAAGAAACTAAAGAAAGTGGTTCGCCAAGCTGAACCAAGTGAGAAGTAAACATGCCCCTAACCGCTGGAATAGTTGGAATGCCCAATGTTGGTAAATCCACCTTATTTAATGCCATAACCCGCTCTCAAGTCGAAGCAGCCAATTATCCTTTTGCGACGATTAATCCCAATGTAGGTGTGGTTGAAGTTAAAGATAAAAGAGTGGATGACTTAGTTAGAATATTTAAGCCTAAGAAGACCGTTTATACGACCTTTGAATTCATCGATATTGCTGGACTGGTAAAGGGAGCATCCAAAGGGGAAGGCTTAGGTAATCAGTTTCTATCCCATATTCGTGAAGTGGATGCGATTGTGCATGTGGTGAGGTGTTTTGATGACAACAACATCATGCATGTCGAAGGTAAAGTGGATCCACTTAGAGATATAGACATCATCAATCTAGAACTAATTATCGCTGATCAACAATCGATTGAAAAGAGTATGAATAAAGTAGAAAGAAAAGCGAAACTTAAAGATAAAGACGGTATATTTGAATATGCGTTACTTGTTAAAGTAAACGAATGTTTACTAAAAGGTAACAGTGCACGCTGTCTTGATTACGATAAAGCTGAGTTAGAGTATTTAAAGCCTTATCATCTATTAACCTTAAAACCGATTATTTATATAGCCAATATGTCTGAAGAAGAAGTGCTTCATCCCAATGATAGTGTCTATTTTCAGCAAGTTAGAAAGTTCGCTGAAACTGAGGGGAATGACGTTATTGCCATTTCAGCTCGAATTGAAGAAGAGTTATCTGTCTTAGAGGAAGAAGAAAAGCAAGCCTTTCTAGAAGAGTTGGGATATAGCGAGAGTGGTCTAGATCAAATCATCAAGGCAACCTATCATCTACTAGGTCTATCAACTTTCTTAACCGGTGGATCTGATGAAGTTAGAGCTTGGACCTTTAAAAAAGGCATGAAAGCTCCAGAATGTGCAGGCGTCATTCATACGGACTTTCAAAAAGGCTTCATTAAAGCTGAAACCTATCATTATCTTGATTTAATGAAATATGAGTCTGAACAAGCTGTTAAAGATGCTGGTAAACTTAGAATTGAAGGTAAAGAGTACAGCGTTCAAGATGGGGATATCATGCATTTTAGATTTAATCTTTAGTGCTATAATATGGGTATAAGGAGGATCGATTATGAAACTCATTTTTGCGGTTGTTTCTAATGAAGATAGTCATTCACTCCAGCATGCCTTAACGAAAGTAAACTTCCAAGTTACTAAGTTATCCACAACCGGTGGATTTCTAAGAATAGGGAATACCACACTCATCATTGGAGTAGAAGACCATCAAGTTGAACAGTGTATCAGTATCATTAAGCAGGAATCAGAGCAGAGATCTGAACTGGTACCATCCAGTGCTTCCTATGATATGGGACGCTTTACCTCATTTCCACTTGAAGTTACCGTGGGTGGGGCAACCATCTTCGTTGTGGATGTCCAACAGTTTCTAAAAGTATAAAAGAGCCGCAAGGCTCTTTATTGTAGTGTTGCTATCACCGGATTATGGTCAGAAGGATAATGTTGATTGATTAAATCTGAGTCCACTTCATAGGATGTAAACTCTAATCGATTGGTATAAATGAAATCGATCACTTCGGTTTTACCTAATCCAAAACCATTAAAGGTAGTTTCATAAGGCTTTTCTAAGGCTACAGCACCTTCAATAAATACTTTGGCTAGTTTCTTATGGATACTATGCGTATACTCAGCATTGAAGTCCCCTAAGAGGATGGTTGGATAAGATGCTTCCTTCTCACATTGACGATAGTACTTTAAGAGTGATTGAACATTCTTCTGTCGATTGGCTTCAGAATATACCGCTAAATGAACATTCATGATTCGATATCGCTCATGAGTGGATTTACTCTCTATTTCAACGCGGGTACAAATTCTAGGAAAGATTTCCATCACATCCATATCCCCGGCTTTGTGTAGATGACCACTCAACCAGACTGTTTCACTGGCTATTACATCAAAGAGGGCTTTCTTAACAAACACAGCACTCTTTTCACCTTGATGATGGCGATTACGTCCATCTCCACATATCTCATAGTCAATAAAATAAGGGAATATATCAAAATACATATGATCGGTTAACTCTTGAACAGCTAAGACATCGGGATCATGTTTACGAATCATTTGCATGGCATATTTCATCCGTTTACTCCACGCATTGACACCATCATCTTCGGTATCATAGCGTAGATTAAAAGTCATGACTTTAATATCTGATTTCATCGTTTTGAATTCTTACAATAAGTTGTTTGACTTTGGCATCGATGATATCAATGACGCGCTTAAATTCAGCATCATCTTTTCCACTAGGATCATCTAGTCCCCAATCTTCTCTAAATTTACATGGTAGATATGGACATTCGACATTACATCCCATGGTTATAACGATATCGATGGGCGGAAGTGTCGCAATCAGTTTAGAGGATTGATTCTTTTCCATATCAACATGATAGAGTTCTTTGATTAATCTAACCGCATCTTGATTAATCTTATCTTTGGTTTCAGTTCCAGCTGAATACGCTTCATACACATCTAAAGCATAATGCTTAGATAATGCTTCAGCAATTTGTGAGCGACATGAATTATGAACACAGATAAAGGCTACTTTTGGCTTGGTATTTTTCATATAGATTTATCATAGTTAGGAATATGTATTCTGTCAAATGAAGTGAAGATAAAATGGTATAATATCCCTATGAGAATAGGGCAATCTACAGACATTCATCCATTAGTAAAAGATAGGCCTCTTATTTTAGGTGGAGTACACATTCCATTTGATTTGGGATGTATGGGACATTCGGATGCGGATGCCTTAACCCATGCGATTGCTGAAGCCATATTAGGCGCACTCGCCTTAGGTGATTTAGGTAGTCAATTCCCCGACAATGATCCTAAATATAAAGACATCAGTTCTTTATTGATTTTGAAAGAAGTTATTTCTAAAATGAAAGTTAAGCACTATACCATAGGCAATATTGATGCCTTGGTTTTAATTGAAAGGCCAAAACTGGCTCCATACATTGATCAAATGAAGACCTCACTTTGTGCAGTCTTAGAGATCAATCTAGATCAATTGAATTTAAAAGCTACCAGAGGTGAAGGTTTGGGTTTTATAGGTAAAGGAGAAGGAATTGTCGCTCAAGCAGTGGTAATTCTAGAGGAAACATGTTAAGAAAACTAGATGAAGTTAGAGTCATGCGTGATCCCGTTCATGAGTATATTCATATTGAATATAAAATCATATGGGACTGTTTAAATGCGCGAGAATTTCAAAGATTAAAACGCATTCATCAACTAGGAACCACCTATCAAGTCTATCATACGGCTGAACACTCACGTTTCTCTCATTCATTGGGTGTCTATGAGATAGTCAGACGGATGTGTAATGAAATTTATCATGTGGATAGTATCCTGACTGAAGAAGACAAAGTGATTGTGATGTTGGCGGGTTTATTACATGATGTAGGACATGGTCCATTCAGCCATATCTTTGAATCCATCACCAATGTATCACACGAAGACATCACCCAAGACATCATCTTAGGAGATACTGAATTGAATCAAATCATAGAATCTTATGAAGAAGGTCTAGCTAAAAAGATTGCCTCGGTATTAAATCATACCCATCCTAAAGCAGTCTTAAGTGCCTTGATCTCTAGTCAATTGGATGCAGATCGAATGGATTATCTGCTTAGAGATGCTTACTTTACTGGAACTTCGTATGGTCACTATGACTTAGAGAGAGTCCTTAGAACACTTAAATTGAGTTTAACGAAGGTTCTAATAAAAGAGAGTGGTATTCATACCGTGGAAGACTATATCATGGCTAGATATCATATGTATTGGCAAGTATACTACCATCCCGTCTCACGTAGTATGGAAGCCATTCTAATTGGTTTCTTCAAACGTCTAAAAGATTTATATAAGACAGACCCTAAGATACTTCAAGCTTATCCAATGTTTAAGATGGTCTTAGTCAGTCCATTTACCTTAGAAGATCAATATATCTTAGATGAAAGTGCATGCTTCTATGGATTTCAATGTGCGACTAAAGATGATGATGAAATATTAGCTGATTTAGCTAAGAGGATTCTAGATCGACATCTATTTGATTATTGTGATTATGTCTCTAATCGTCAGGTTAGAGACATACAGAAGACCGTTCAAAAGTCTTATGATACCAATTATTACTTCTATCAGGATACTCAGAGTAATCGACCTTATAGTCCTTATGATGAAGAACATGACTTAATATGGATCCTTATGGCTGATGGCAGTGTTCATGAACTATCCGATGTATCCACCATTGTTAATGCGGTGGTTAAAGCCAAGTATAAAGTAGAGAAGAAGGTTTTCTATCCCAAAGGAGTATGAGTATGAGTGAACAAGTCAAATTAAGAAGACAACAGATTCTAGAAAACATGCCCAATAACAGCTTAGCTGTCTTTTTCGCATCCGATCTAGTACGTCGATCAGCCGATGCAACCTATGAATTCAGTGTCAATCGTAACTTCTATTATCTAACGGATTGTGATGAAGATGGATTGATTCTATGTTTGATTAAGACAGAACACGGCAGTACTGAGCGTCTTTTCATCAAGGATTATAATCCAACCTATGAGAAGTGGATTGGACGTTCACTTAAAAGTGAAGAGGCAACCAAACTCAGTGGGATTGATAAAGTATCATTTATATCTGAGTTTGATGGTTTCTTAGCCCATAACTTAGAGCGTAATCCAATCTCTACCATATTTATTGATGCCGAAAGAAACAGTTTGAATAATCGAGATATTGAAGGTGAGAAGTTTGCCAAACTGATTCATAAAACCTATCCAGCCATTACAGTCCAAAATATGAACCATACGGTTAATGCGATGAGGACAATCAAATCCAAAGAAGAAATAGAGAATCTCAAAAAAGCCATTCATATCACTCAGAAAGGCATCGAAAGATTACTCAAAGATTTAAAGCCTGGTAAATTGGAATATGAAGTCGTAGCTGATTTTAATTACCAATTGGCTTTAGATAAAGCCGATAATGCCTTTGGAACAATCGCGGCCAGTGGAGCCAATGCGTGTATCCTACACTATGTCAACAATGAAGCTAAATTGCTTGATGGAACTTTAATTCTATTGGACTTAGGTGCGGCTTATCACCATTATAATGCCGATATCAGTCGTACTTTCCCTGTTAACGGGAAGTTCTCTGATCGTCAAAGAATCTTCTATCAGATCGTCTTAGATGCCCAAACCGAAGTCATCAAGCATATCAAACCGGGTTTAACCACCGGTCAATTGAATGAGATCGTTAAAAAGCATTATGCCAAGGCATGTGTAGAAAACGCCATCATCGCATCAGAAGAAGAAGTCTCCAATGTTTATTATCATGGGGTATCTCACTTCTTAGGACTAGATACCCATGATGTGGGTCAACTTGAGAGTATCCTATTAAAACCTGGGATGGTCATTACGGTTGAACCAGGTTTATATAGCAGTCAAGAAGGGATTGGGGTTCGAATTGAAGACGATGTCTTAGTCACTGAAACAGGCTGTGAAGTACTATCCAAAGGTATCCTTAAAACAATCGAAGAGATTGAACAATTTATGAAATAGAACTAAAAGGCGTAGGTTACGCCTTTTAATATGGTTATTTTATGTGAAAAAAGTATTACTACTTGACATTCTATGTGGTTTTCATATAATGCTAAAGATAAAGATGGGGAGACTATGACCAAAGATCTTGCCTTGCATTTATTCATCACGAACCATCTGGATAATTCTACCAGTGACTATGAGTGTTTAGCTCAAATTCAAGATAATCATTTGATTACTTATTTAGAAGAAGATCAAAGCAGTAAAGTGAGCTTAAATATAGAAAATCATTCACTCTTATTGACTAGACAAAATGAATCTAAAACCCAAGTCCATTTTCAATTAGATAAGAACTCAGAGTTCTTCATCGAAACAGAAGAAGGAAGAATACAGGGTTCCGTTATTACTTCAGTCTTAGAGTTAAATCTTAATCATATTCATATTGAATATCAGCTTATATTAGAGGGTGAAGTCATTACCCATCAAACGATTCATTATTACCTAAAGGAGCTCATGGCATGAACCCAATCGAGCACAAGCTCAAACAATCCATCCAAGACGCAGTTAAAAAAGCTTTTGAAGTCGAAATATCTCTAGAAGACATCATCATAGAAGTACCTAAATACGCTGAATATGGGGATTATTCCACCAATGTGGCGATGCGTTTAAGTAAAACCTTGAAACAAAATCCAAGAGGCATCGCTGAAGCCATTATTTTAAATCTAGATAAAGCCAATATCGAGAAGACTGATATCGCTGGAGCTGGCTTTATCAATCTCTTTTTAAGTAAAACAAGCATCAGTTCGATCATTTCTACCATCATCACTGAAAACGAAGCTTATGGACAAAGCATTCAAAGTCCCCAAGTTCATTATAATATTGAATATGTTTCAGCCAATCCAACCGGTGATCTACATCCCGGTCATGCCCGTGGTGCAGCCATAGGGGATGCCTTAAGTCGCATCATGAAGAAGGCAGGTTATCTTGTAACCCGTGAATACTACATCAATGATGCGGGTAATCAAATCAACAATATGGCACTGAGTCTACAAGCTCGCTATCTTCAAATCTGTGGTTTGGATGTATCTGTTCCAGAAGATGGTTATCAAGGTCAGGACTTAAAGGATATAGCGCATACATTGTTTACTGAAGTGAACACCAAATATAAGGATATTACTTTAGAAGATAGTTTACCTTTCTTTAGACAATATGGATTAAGAGCTGAAACAGCTAAACTCAAAGAAGATTTAGAACTATTTAGAGTTGAATTTGATGTTTGGACTTCTGAGCAAAGCCTATATGACCAAAATCTGGTTCAACAAACATTAAAACGATTGACAGACTTAGATAAAACCTATACTCTTGATAATGCCGTATGGCTAAAGACAACTGAATACGGTGATGATAAAGACCGAGTTCTAGTTAAAAGTGATGGATCTTATACGTATATCCTTCCTGATATCGCTTATCATCTCAATAAGAAACAACGTGGATATGATAAGTTGGTTGATTTATTGGGTGCCGATCATCACGGATATATCGCTAGACTTCAGGCTGCATTTCAAGCCCTAGGTTATCAAAAGGAAGATCTCAGTGTTGATATCATCCAAATGGCTCGTATGATTAAGGACGGGGTTGAATTTAAGCTCAGTAAGCGTACAGGTCAAGCGGTTGCCCTTAAAGATTTAATTGAAGAAGCTGGGGTTGATGCAGTGAGATATTACTTTGTCTCTAAGGCATCCGATACTCATATGGATTTAGATTTAGATATGGCTAAGAAACAATCCAGTGATAACCCAGTCTATTATGCCCAATATGCGCATGCTAGAATGTGTGCCATTCTAAGACAAGCTGAATTTAATCTACCAGAAGACTTGAGTCATCTTATTCATCCTAAAGAAATTGAATTACTTAAGATTTTAGCAGATTATACCCAACTGATATTGGATGCGGCTAACAGTCGTCAACCACATAAAGTATGCTTATATATTCAAAAGATTGCCACGGCTTTTCATGCCTTCTATACCGAATGTCCAGTACTACAAGTTGAATCGCCCTTGAAAGAAGAACGTTTGGCTTTAGTTAAAGCCACTCAAATTGTATTAGCCAATGCTTTTGACTTAATCGGTGTGAATGCACCAGAAAAAATGTAAAAGGGGGATTTATGACAAGTCGGTCGATGTGTGATGTTGCGTTTGATTTACTCGCAAATCAAAAGAAAGAAATGCCTTTTAGTACATTATGGGAACAAGTGGTTAAAGCAATGGGCTTTACCTCAAATCAAGCAGAAAACAAAATAGCTCAATTCTATTCAGCTCTATTGTTGGATGCCCGTTTTGCACCTCTAGCGGAGAATGTATGGGATCTTCGTTCTAGACGTAAGTTTAATGAAACGCATGTGGATACATCAGCCATCATCTTAGAAGATGAATATGTTGGTAACGATGATGACAATATCTACTTGGTTACAGAAGATGAAAAAGCCGAAGAAAAGGCTGAAGATGATAGTGAAACAGATTGAAGTTTATAGAGGTCTTTGATAGAATGATAAAGGGCAAAGATGCCTCCCTAGCGGAAGCATCTTTTCTTTATATCTAAAAGCGGAAGGAGTTGAGGAAAATGACGAAATACGTGTTTGTTACTGGCGGTGTAGTCAGTGGAATAGGTAAAGGCATTACGGCAACTTCATTGGGTCGCTTACTAAAAAACAGAGGACTAAAAGTCTTTATGCAGAAGTTTGATCCCTATATCAATGTGGATCCAGGAACGATGTCTCCTTATCAACACGGCGAAGTTTTCGTCACCAAAGATGGAGCTGAAACCGATCTAGATTTAGGTCATTATGAACGCTTCATTGATGAAGAACTCACTCAAACAGCCAATATTACCAGTGGTCGAGTTTATATGAATGTCTTAACTAAAGAAAGACGAGGCGACTTTCTAGGCGCCACAGTCCAAGTAATCCCACATATTACGGATGAAATAAAAGCCAAAGTCTATGCTGCGGGTGAAGAATCCCAAGCTGATATCGTCATCACTGAAATCGGTGGAACCGTAGGCGATATTGAATCCTTGCCATATCTAGAAGCAGCCAGACAAGTTCACTCAGAGAATGATCGCGATGATGTGTTATTTGTACATATGGTGCTAATCCCAAAAGTACCTGGTAGTGGTGAATTAAAAACCAAACCAACCCAACATTCCTATAAAGAATTGATGTCTTTGGGCATTAAACCCAATGTCATCGTAACGCGTTGTGAAGAACGCATCACTGAAGAAATGCGCAAGAAGATTGCCTTGTTCTGTGATGTTAGACCCAATGCAATCATTGAATCCGTCAATGTTGAGAATATCTATGAAGTCCCATTGAGTTTTCAGCAACAAGGCTTTGATGATTATGTCATCCATAAATTTAATTTAGATTGTCCACCAGCCGATATGACTGAATGGAAAGCTATGATCGATAAAGCCAATCATCTAGAAGATAAAGTAACAATTGCCCTAGTAGGTAAGTATGTTCAACTTCATGATGCATATCTGTCGGTCAGTGAATCCCTCAAACATGCGGGATATCCTATCAATGTTAAAGTTGATATTCGCTGGGTCAACTCAGAAGAATTAACTCAAGAAAACCTATTAGATAATTTAGCTGGAGTCGATGGAATCTTAGTTCCAGGTGGCTTTGGTGGTCGTGGTATTGAAGGTAAGATTATGGCAGCTAAACTCGCTCGTGAAAATAAGATCCCTTATTTTGGGATATGCTTGGGTATGCAAATATCGATGATTGAGATCGCTCGCAATGTATGTCATTTAGAAGGTGCCAACTCAACTGAGTGGGATGAGAATAATCCGCATCCAGTCATACATCTTATGCCTGATCAAAACGGGGTAGTTAATATGGGTGGAACTCTACGTTTAGGTAACTGGCCTTGTAAACTAACAGAGAATACTAAAACCATTAAAGTTTATAATCAACCTTTTATCCTAGAAAGACATCGCCATCGTTATGAATTCAACAATGAATATAGAGATATCATGATGAAAAATGGCGTTATCTTCAGTGGATTTAGTCCGGATGATTACTTAATCGAAATTACGGAATTGAAAGATCATCCTTGGTTTGTGGGATGTCAATTCCATCCAGAATTTAAATCGAGACCCAATCGTCCCCATCCATTATTCGCTGGATTCATCGAAGCCGCTTACAATTATCAAAAACTAAAATAGAGGGAAACCTCTTTTTTATCATCATAGTTTTATAATCATGGGTTTATGCTTATATGATATGATAAATGAAGTTATGAGACACCATCCTAAGAAAGGGTTTATCTTAATCCTTGATAAAACCCATCCATTAAGCAATCCTTTTCATCGCGATATTAAACTCAGAGGAATCCGCATTCATCGCAATAAAAAGAAGTATAACCGTAAAGCC
>Ga0247841_10005016_pt1 | contig 21962 bp, 34 predicted proteins | sample LaCruzMarch2015__2_FD_192410 | JGI IMG/M metagenome (GOLD analysis project Ga0247841, IMG submission 192410) | Freshwater microbial communities from meromictic Lake La Cruz, Castile-La Mancha, Spain - LaCruzMarch2015_18m | ecosystem: Environmental > Aquatic > Freshwater > Lake | place: Spain... | reverse complement strand
CCCCCATTTGCTCTATCCACGCTTTTATTTTTTCTTGCACAACCGCAATAGCGTTTTTCGCCCAGTCTATCATTGCGCCCTTGTTTTGTTCTACAAAAGTGCTGACGGAAGCTATCGCATTTTTTAAAACATCTAGCATTCCTGAATCCGTCGCAATACTCGCTAATGTCATACTCACATTGTCTTTCATTGTTGACATCAATCCGCTAAAAGTTTTTGACTGTTCGTCCATTCCTCCCGCAAAGTTTGTTTCCCCAAGTTTTATTAAATAGTCCTCAATTTCTTTTGAGTTTTTTCCGACCTCTGTCGTAACGCCCTTGAAAGTAAATTTAACTCGATTGCCCTCCGAAGAAGAACGAATACCAAATTCTTTTAACCTTTCAAATTCCCCAGTCGCAGCATCCGCCACCGCCTCTATCATTTGGTTGAGCCCCTTTCCCATAGCACTTGCCGTGTCGCCGTAGCTTGTCAGCGCTTTCTCGCTAGGGTCAAGACCCATATTTTTTAATTTTATAAAACTATTCATTACCTCGCCCATTTGGTAAGGAGTTTTCGCAGCGAATTTTGTGATCGTGTCAAACGCTTTTCCAGCAGCGCTTTCGTCGCCACCCATAGCAGTTTTCAAAGCTACGCGCATTGTTTCCATATCGGCAGCAGCGTTTATTGAAGCCACTCCCATTGCCACAACTCCACCCGCTAAAAGTCCAACCCCTGCCGTCGCCATTTTAGCAGCGCTAGTTATCAAACCAAACTCACTACTAAATCTACTTCCTATTCTGCTGAATGTTCCTTGTAAGTTATTTCCAATATCGCCCATCTTTGAAAGGTGGCTATTGACCCCTGTTATTTTTCCGCTCAATTCGTCTTTGAGCTGAAGTATTACATCTAGTTGAGTTTGCTCATTCATTGCTTTGGCTTTTACGTTTTAAATTCCTTGCTATTTTCTCCGCTTCTATACAGTCAAGTATTTCTGCTATAAAAAATGAAGGCTGGGACATATAAGTAAAATAATCCCAGCCCATTTCCCTGCAAATAAAATATCTTGTATATTCTCCGGATAGGAACTCGCCTTTTTCGGGAAACATCAAGGCTCTAATTATTTTGCCTCTGTTTGTTTTTTTTTAGTCGTTTCATTTATGGCGTTCGTAATTACAGTTCCGTCAATTTCGTCCAAGAAATCTCTAATTGATTTTGTCGTAGCCTCGTATTCCGTTCCGTCAACATCTATGAGTTTTACTATTGCCATTTCTCTTGCTAATCCGTCGGCAGTAGTCAACTTGTCAAAATCAAACTCCATTTTATTAAACGCTTCTCCACCATTATCCTTTCCCATTTTTCCCAAATCTTCTCCTCTTACCTTTTTTCCCTCTAGCATAAGTGCGCCTAATTTTTCAAGTTCGTATTTTGAAAAATAAGAAATTATCTCTACTTTTTTACCACTAGGCAAATCTATAATTTTTGTCGGTCTTTTATATTCCCCTTGCATATAATTTTATCTTAAATTAATTAATAACTTGCACCAGCCGTAGAGTTTATCAACGAAATTTCAATAGCTTTTGCATCTCCGTTGTCGTATTCCACGAAATAATCAGTTTCGTCATAGACATACTCGCCACTCTTGATCTTGTTGTCGGCTTTCTTTGCTTTAATGTTATACAAAGTAATCGTTAGTGAACTGTAATAAGTCGTCGCAATATTGTCGCCCGTGAATTTTATAACACACGCTTTTTTTGCGATGTCATTGTATTGCTGTAAGTCGGCAGCGTTTTCAAAAAGTTTTTTGGTCGTCAATTCCGCATCTCCGATTCCAGTTATAACCAACGGGTCATTTTTTCCGGAAGCATTTCTCTGCACCGTTCCTCTTTCGATTGTCAATTTGAAATCGTCAAGCGCAGTCGCCAAAGCGTAAGAAGCAACATTTGCCAAAGCAGCCGTATCGTCCGCTCCAAAGCCCACTAGGCACTGTCCAAGCTTGAATGGGCGCTTTATCGTGGCGTAGCTAGGTGTTTGCCCTTTCAGCGTAATCAACGCCCCTGCAGTCGCTGTGATAGCTGTAGCGCTCATTGTAATACTCTTGTTTCCTGCTACTATGGTCGCCACCGTCACATCAGTCGCTACACCTGCCTCCCAAACTTGAATTACATCAGTCGCCACCAGTCCGAAACAAGGCTCTGGGTCATATTGTTCGTCGAATACAACCGCAACCATTCCTGCGCCAGTCAAAGCAGTTTTCAAAGTTCCATAATTGAATTTGTATTTGGCAACTATTTCGGCTTCCGCTATCAAATTTCCGTTCTCAAAAGAAAATACCAATTTGTCAATTCTGCAACCAACATATCTGTGAACTGCATTGCCTTTTAAAACTTCTATCGTGTAATAGTTCGGAGTATCAACTGTGAACGGGTGGGTATATCCCACGCTTCCGCTTCCAGTTGAACTTCCAATTTTCATTGCCATATTCAGCAAGTGTCCAATGTTGTCGGGGTCGCAAAGTATCTTAATTTTCCCCCCGTGCTTTCGTTGCCCCTGTAAAATCAAATTGCTCTTCCACTCAATTCCCACAATTTGCTTTACCCTCTCATTATTTAAGTCAGTGCTTAAATCTTCTTCAATAAATGGCAAAAACACATTCGGTTTTACGGCTGTGTTTTCATCAGTCTGAACCCCTATTGCTACATACCCCTTGTCTGATAGATAATTCATATTTTTTACTTAATTATTTATTATCCTTTTTTTCTTCCCCCAAAAGAATAAAGTTTGAATTATTAAAATAGCCCTCGACCTCTACTACTTCCCCCGCCTTGACAATTCCAATTCCCGGAATAGTCAAATCTTGCTTCGTATTATTTTTATACTTTTTTCTCGTTGTTTCTTTTGACATATTTTTTAAAATTAATGCCTATTAATGAAATCTCTAATTCGTATTGTGAACTCTGCGAATATAAACGGCTCTTCTATAAGTATATCATAAAAATTGACAGGAAGCACCTCGATTTTTTGGCAAGCGCCTCCTAAGTCCTGATCCTCGTCAAAAGCCTCCATAACTTTGTCAACCGTAGTGTCCAAAATAAGCTCTGCATCTTTTCTTTCAGTCAACTCGTCGTCGAAATTATAAATCAGTAAAAGTGTGTATTCCCAAATCCTTTCCGTCTTGTGCGTATCGGCAACTTCTCCACTTCCAGCTTTCTTATAAAATTCAGCAGTCGGAAATCCCTCGAAATCTTTTTTGTATCCGTATCTGACTTCCTTAAACAACAAAACACCAGTCGATTCTTCCAGCGCTTCGAGCTTTGCTTTTAATAATGGCGTATATGTTGCAAACTTTGACATATTACTTCATTTCCTTAGTTAAATTTGTTAATAGTTTTTGCATTTCTTCCCTGATCCTTTCTTTGGCAGCGTTGTAGCCTCTCTGCATAAATTTCCAATCTCCAATAGCGTGTCTTGCTTTTCTTTCGTGGACATAAATTGCATATTCAGTGTGCGGACTAATTACCACGTGGGGTTTTGTTCTCAGTGCCAACGAACTTGAAACACTTATGCTATCTCTTAATCTTCCCGTCGCCACTGGCGTTCTCAATTTCGCCTCACGTTCTACCAAATATCCTGAACGCATCAAAGCATCGTTTGTCATTTTCTGAATCTTCGCAGGAAGTCCAGCCCAACTCGCCTGTAATCTTTTTAATCCTCGTATTTCAACTTTTATTTGCATATTATTGCTTCGCTAGTAGTGCTTCAAAATGCGGACTAGACCCAAAGTTGAAATCCTTGATTGACTTTACTGTATAATTCTCTCCAAGAACAACAACCCTGTCCGCAGTTTTTAAATCAATCCTAGTCGTAAATAATCTAAACATCTGCCCCACTCTGTCATTGCTGATTATTTCCTTGTCCTGATATGGTTGCAACATTCCCATTTGGCTCGATAAATTCAACTGATAATCTTTTTTATTAGTTGTGCCAATGGCTTCTAGCCGATAGGTGTCAAATTCAGTTGTAAGCAATGCTTCAAACGACATCGTGTTTTGTAAAATTACCAATTATCTCTTTTACTTTTTCTACGTCTTGCTGTTTGTCCTCTCTATAACTCACTGAATATTCTCCAATGGTTTCGCTTTTTATTTCCCCGTCTGATTCATTGCTGAAATTCATAATCAAAGAAGCAAGGACTGTCGCAGCGAATTTTATTTGTGCCGGAACTGCTGTGGAATATCCCCACTTCGCAGTTATTTTTACATTCCTCGTTCCTTTCAAGAAAAGCATTGAAGAAGTATATTTTAAAATAAGTTTTCTAATCGGAAAATTATTGTAGGGATAAATTTCAAAGTCCACTCCCTCCGCCATTGTGTATTGCAAATCTCCGTTTGAATCGTAAACTAAAACTTCCGTGATATCTACATTTTCGTCAACCACCATTTCCTCCTGACCGCTTCCGTCAAACCACCTTGCAGAAGCCGTTGAATCCGCTATAAAACTTCTTTCAGTTTCCTTGTCAATAATGCCCTCCGCAACTTCTATCCATTCGTCAATTTGAGTATCAAAACTCGCATCAATTTCCGTGAGATTATAATTCACAATATCGGTTTTATCGCAATATCCTTTTTTAGCCATATGTTTAGAATTTCCTCAAGTAGGGACTCGCTTTCCTACTATACGGACTTACCTTTCTAGTATAAATCTTAATTAGTATTTTCGCAATAGAATCGACGCCTTGTCCAGTGTCGCTAATTTGAATATTTGCTAAAATGCTCAGCGCCTCTGCGCCCAATGCCGTTTCTTGAATTTGCACCTGTGATAAAATATTTTCTACATCAGTTGCCAAGGCTGAATCTGTAATTGTGAGTTGGCTCAAAATGTAAATCAAATCTTCTGCCGTTGCCGTGTCAAAAACATTTATCATTTTAAAAACTTCTAGATATGATTCAATTCCTGATCCGCTATCGCTAATCTCAACCTGACTTAAAATATCAACCACATCAGCCCCAGCCCCAGTGTCCTGAACCTCTATGTTTGCCAAAATACTCAGTGCATCAATAACACTAGCGCTGTCCGTAATTCCAATTTCTGAAAATACCTCAATAGCCTCTGTCGCAACTGCGCTATCCAAAATTGCCAATGAATTTAAAATTTGGATAACCTCTGCACCTGTCGCCGTATCTGAAATTCCTATCTGACTTAAAATATTTACCGTATCCGCTCCTACTCCTGAATCACTTGCTAAAATGCTATTTAATAATTGCAATGTTTCAGTCGCACTTCCCAAATCTGCAATATTTACCTGCGAAAGAATATTTAAAACTTCTACTGCCGTTGCCGTGTCCGTAATATTTAAAAGCGCCAATAATTCTGATATGCTGTCCTCCCCACTTCCTGAATCTAAAACTTCTTTTACTCCCAAAGCATCTATGCTCTCAGTTCCCTCCCCAGCTTCCACTATCGCAATTTCCGAAAGTATTGACAAAACATCTGCGCCACTTCCTGCCTCTTGCAATTCTATCGTGGCGCTCACAGCTACGTTCTCAGCCCCACTTCCTACCTCTTGCAATTCTATCGTAGCGCTCACAGCCACGTTCTCAGCCCCACTTCCTGTGTCTTGAATTAAAAGCAACGCCAAAACTAAAATAGTTTCCGCCCCTGCGCCCGTGTCTGCAATGGCTATTGAATTTAAAAGTGAAATAATCTCTGCTCCATTTGCCGTATCGCTAATAGTAATCTGACTTAAAATTGATTCTACGTCTGCACCGCTTCCGCTATCTGTTATCTTGTGCAATAAATTTAAAATAGTTTCTGCATCTGATCCGCTTCCTACATCACTTGCCGAAATACTATTTAGCAAACTCAACAAATCACTTCCGCTTCCCGTATCTGAAATAGTCGGTGGAATAATTAAGTTGCTTTTAGTTTCAGCACCGCTTCCAGTATCGCTTACTGAAATAGGAGTTATTACCAATACTGCTAATACTGGTTTGTTTGAAGCCGCGTCTGAAAAATTTATTGAGACTTGATTATATCCAGTCGCCGGAGCAAAGGCACTATTAATCATATCGTGTCCTTCCCTTGCTCCAATTTTCGTATAGCCCGTCTTTGATATTCCAGCCAGTCCAGTTGAATTTAAAGTAAAACTATTATATTGGCTTGTTGTTAAATCTCCAATGTCAATATTATTTGTTATCGGGGTTGTGCTTTGCGCTGTTTGGTAATCGCTTGTAGCTATTGCAGCTGGGTTTCCCTGTGTTGTAAAAATTATAGCTACATAATCATATCCGTCATTGTCGTTATCTGTCAAACTGTAAATATAAACACTCAGTGAAGCACCTCCTATTATACAATCGTCCGCTAAAGCACTTGTGTCGAATGGCAACATCCCTCTTCTTATAATGAATAACCTCCCAGGATCGTTGAAAGCTCCAACAAGGCACAAATTATAAGGAGATTCATTATAAGAATAATTACCATCTCCACTCTGACAGTCCGACCAAGTATCACTAGCATATCTTGAAGTAGTGCCGTCGCCTCCTGCATTTGAATTAAAATCTGTTGTCGCAAAAAATATAGGAAAATGAATGCCTATAAATCCAATCAAAACTGCAAAAGCCAACTGATAGGCTGGTTTTAAATTTACGCCCTGAAAATAATCCTTAACCGGAAGCCAAAATAAAACCTGACTTACTTTCAAAGCGTATTCTGGTCTTCCAAAAAATTGGTATTTGTGAATAGCTTTTATCCCCTCGTATTTCTCAAAAGTTTTTATTCCATTTGGAAAAAGCTCAAGTATTTTCTTTCCCTTAGCCCTATGCCCCATTTTTTCTACCCCAAAAAGCCACCTCCCAATTTTTGTATTGATAATCCAAAGTAATTGCTTCTGATATTTTTTGAAAAATTCTTTGTTTATCATTTTTATGAAGCTATAAGATAATTGTTAAGAGGCAAGATTTTTTATCCTGCCCCCTCGAATTAGCTTACTGTAATTTCGAGTGTTAATCTCCAAGTTTGTCCTGATGTTTTCGTTCCCTCCGCTTCCACTTTTCTATTCAACATAGCTCCAGCAGCAGCAGCGTTGAAAACTGCAAATTCAGCCCAAGCGAAGTTAGCAACCGCAGAAGTGAAGTCTGCCTGAAAAGTAATTTTCTGATCCGTTCCATAAGTTGGAAAATTTGCATTCATAGCTACGCGCACCTTGTTCGTAGCAGCCTGTAAATCAGTTTGTGCAGCCCCAGCAGCCGTTGTGCTATCTCCTACTCCCAAATAAGCGTTGGCGTTTCCAAAATTCGTTCCACCTCCACCTGCCAATAAAGTCAATAAAGCGTTAATCCCTGCATTGACTAAAATATTCGGCTCAAATTCTTTTACTTCATAAGCCTTTCCAAGTTTTACGGCTTCGTCATTGGCAAATTTTTCTATCTTCCATTTTGCCGACCACTTCCCCTTTTCTTGTATTCCTTTATTCATATTATTATTTTACCTTTTTTAATGATTCCTCGTAAGCCTTGTCTTTGGCTTCCTCTATTTCAACAGCCTCGACTCGCTGTTTTATTTCCTCAACTCCCTCCAAAAACTTCTGCGCAACGCTCAACGGCACTTGGCAGTAAGCATTGGCGAAAGGATTGAAGATTGATACCATATTCAGTTCGCAGATTTGCCCGTCAGGTGTTGTTTCTTCCCCGTTTTTTTCATTGCTCATACATTTGTAAAACTTATTAATTAATATATCGACTGGGGCAGAACGAAAGGAGAACTACCCCAATCGTCAACCTTATTTTTTCCTTGCTGATCGTCGTCGAGGTCGTAGCATTCTATCCTTTGGCGCGGACTTAATCTCTCTATCCTCTATCTTTTCTTCCTCGACTTCGGTTTTCTGCACCGCTATTCTCGCCTCTTCGGATTTGCTAATTTCCTTAACGCAATTTTTTTCTTTTAGTGTGTCAAATTGCTCCGGAGTTAATTCGACAACACCTCCTTTCTCTTGCAAAGTTCCCCCAAGATAGAACTTGCTGATAACTAATGCTTTTGACATAGTTTTATATTAAAAAATTAATTAATACACCCCTTTTTTCTCAACAACTCCTTATCTTCTAAAGCTACATCGACCTCGTTCCCCTCACCGTATAGCTTTCCCTTGTAGTAGAACTTTGTCTTTGCAATAAATCTTGTTAAAAAATTTACCTTGTCAATTTTGCTTGATTTTTTCTCTCGGTCAAATTTCATTTTTGGCAATTTCTTTCCCCACCTCTTTTCGCAAATTTCTTCCATTTGTCCTGCGTAATCAAATCTTCCCTCACTCTTGCTAAGAAAATGCACCATTGGATTTTCAACATATCCGAAAGTCATACCCATTTCATTCGCCCGTAAAAACAAATCTCTATCCTCGCACCCGTTTTTAAATATCTCGTCCAGTCCTCCCAATTTTTCCCACGCTTTTCTTTTGACTTTAAAACAATATCCTGACGGAACATCTACATCTACCAGAAAAGCTGACAAAAACGCTTTCATATTATTCTCCCGATTGTGTCCTATCCCGTAAAATGTTTGTCGCATATCAGGAATGAATTGTGCTACGCCTGTAATATCAGAATCTTCCTCAACCATTGCCTTTAAAACATCTTCTATCGGCTCTGTGTCGTCGTTTAGGAATATAAGGTTATCCGTTGTCGCTATCCGTGCGCCTTTGTTGCAATTCTCTGCGAAAGTTCCTCCGGAAACAATTATTATGTTAAAATTCCTATTCGATATTCTTTCTAGGCAACCCCACAAATATCTATGCTGATCGTGGTGTGGGATTATTATATCCGCTATCTTTACTTTCGAATGTTTTGCAAATAATTCTTTTTTAGCATCCTGATGATTTTTACCCATTGAAATTCCGTGTGGTCTGTTTTTTGTTTTGAATAAAATCTTATCCACAAATACTGGCATAAATCCCGCCCGTGTAATTCTTATCCACAAATCCCAATCGTTGAATCTATCTCGGCTTTCGTCAAATACTGGTTTGACTTCGGCTCTCATTAATGACATTGTGCTAATCCCGCAAAACCATTCCATAAAGTTCTCACTCCACTTGTCCTCAGGCATTGCGCCTTTGTCTTTGTTAAATTCAACCTTGTCTATTATAAATCTTCCAAATGCCCAGCTCGCCTCTTTATTCTCTTTCAACGCATTGTATAAATTTTCTATGCAGTCTTTTTCTAGTGCCAAATCATTGTCGCAAAAAAATATGAATTTCCCTTTCGCTTTTTTCATTCCCGTATTCCTAGCCCAACTTGCACCTTTCTCGTCTTTGTCTATCACTTCGATTATCTGTAAGTTTTTATAGGTTTGTTTTTTCAAATAAGGTAGCGATTCATTTTTTTCTCCTGCCCTATTTGGAATTATCACAGATATTAATTCTTTCATATGCTTTTGCGACGGGGCAAGTATATTGCAACTTGCCCCAGCCCCTATATTAAGTTTTTTATTTTTCTAAACTCCTCGACTAGTAAGCGGACGGGATATCAAGGATAACAGCAGCTTGTTTCATAGCCATATCTCCGTCAACTCTCTTGACCAACCTGATTGTTATTTCGTCGTATCTGAATCTATCGTGAATCGAAGCATCTACGGTAATACCCTCTCTATCTCCAATGTAATACCAACTGAAATCAACCAGCGCCAAATCTCCCTTATCTCCCAAGTCAGAACATTTTTCAGTTTCAATGAATGGCTTACCTTTCAAAGTAACGGCAGCCTCGGACTTCAAAGATTCTGAAAGTAAAGGTCGTTTGTCAGTCGTGCTTACAGTCAATCCGTCGATGTATTGGATAGCACCAGTAGAACCAATCCAAATCGCTTTCTTTCTGAATACAGGTTTCAACGCATAGAACATATCGTTAATATCTTTTCCTGAAATTTGGTCGGCAACTTCACGATTGATAACAGCTATGTCGGCATCCACCAAAATTCCGTTCGGATGCGCTCCACCAACACCAGTCAAAAATTCCTGATCCTCGAAATATACAGCAGCTCTTCCGAAAATATTGACCACATAGTTTGCGAAATCAATATTGCTGTCTGACAAAATTTCTCTCGATTCGGTCGTAAGCATAAGCATCTTTTTGGCAGTCAAGGAAATCTGAGTAAGTGTAAATTTCTTATCAGTCGTAGTTTCGCTTTCTCCAACCCAAGAAACAACAACGCCACCAAATTGACTTGCGGACTGGTCGAGTTTTCCACTCTTCCAAGTGTCGGACTTCATTTTGATTATAGTCGCTCTCGGTCTTACGATTGCTTCTTCTTCGATATAGCTCAAAATAGAAGCTTCCAATTCTACCGGAACTGTATAACCTCCGTCAGCATCAGTCGTTTCGTTAAAAGCAGCTTTGTCAACAACTTGTGCGCCTCTCAACATAGCTTTCATATCTTCGCAAAACTTTTCCATTTCGCTACCCAATTTCACGAAAGGAGCTTTCACTCTTTCAACTTTCATTATTGACTTCTCTCCAACTTCTACAGCCTTTATAATTTTTTCGTCGCCTTTGGTTTCCTCTTTAACGATAGCTTTTATTTCGTCCATTTTTTTGGAAACAGCTTCGCTAACGGCTTTACCAATGGCTTCTAATTGTTCTTTTGAAAACATACTAATAAATCTTAATTAATTAATCCCCTACTTTTTTCTCAAATTTAGCAATAGAGATTCTATCGCCTTGTTCGCAATTTTCGCAAGTGTCGCAGAGTCCAGCTCGGGAGCTTTTTCTGCGCTAGGGGCTTTTGTTCGACCTTGTTCTGCATTCACTCCGGACTTGTCGTCAGCTGATTCATTTGTAGCTTCCAACAAATCGTTTAGTGGAGATAGCGCAGCCTCCATTGCCCCGATTGCACTAGATATCAAATCACGATTTTTCTTACTCAAAACTTTTCCTGCTTTTACTTCCATTTCTTTCTTAAAATTTTCTAATTCACTTTTTGTGAAAATAACTTTTTCCTCATCGTCCTCTTCGTCTTTCTTTTCCTCTACTTTAACACTTTTATCATTTTTCTGCAAATCCAATATTGACTTCATAACCAGTCCGCACTTCATTTGCTTTGCCCCAGTTAAAAGTGCTTCGGCATAGGCAGGAACATTGACCCAACTCACTTCCAATAATTCCTGCTTCAAAAAGTCAACTCCACTGTCATTAAATTTATAATCCAATGGTCTGAATCCAACTGAGAACGCTCTAAGAAATCCATTTTCCGCAAGGGTCTTAATTTCTTGTGCGAATGGTGTCGGCGCAAATTCCCCTTTCATTTTCAATTCCTTTCCCTCAACCCACGTCTTTGTCGCCCGTCCGATTGTCGGAGTGTAGTGGTCGTGCGCCCAAAGAATAACAGGGTTTTTATTAAACGCTTTCAGTTCCCACCCAGCAGGGTCAATGGTGTCGCCGTATCTGTCCGTCTTAATACCAGAAATGACGGCTTCAAAAGTTCCGTCTTCATTTACCCCTTTAAAAACTATTTCCCCTAGTCCAAAATATTTCTCTTTGATTTTCATATTCTTAAATTAAAATAATTATTTAATTACTGGTAGAACTGTGCATCTACAATTTATCGTATTTCCCGCACTTCCCGCAGGGTCGCCCGGATAAGAGAGTTCTTCCCCGTCAACCTTAAACTTCTTGTCTAAGTCCACTTTCTGCCCGTCAGCCCCAGCGTGGGAGGCTCTGCACTTACTGTCGAGCGTAGCCAACCATTCCTTTTGGTCAACTACTCCGCTTTGCTCATATCCGAAAGTTGTCCCAGCATTATTTGCAGATAGCACTTCCGTTCTCGCAATAGTTTTGGAACTGCTCAAAATTCTCATTTCATAAACAGCCACAACTCTCTTTGCCAAATCTTTTATACTCTCTCCCTCCAATACTCCCTCAGCCAAAGTTGTTTTCAATTTTCCGATAGTCGTTTCATTCACTTCTTCCGCAAATTTCGTGGACTTCATTTTTATAAATTCCGCAGTAGTCGGGTCGCTAATGTCGAAATCTTTTTTGATAGATTTTTCGCCCACCTGCGCCAAAGCATTTTCCCCAGCCTCTTTCACAATGTCAGTAATTACAGGTGTAGCTTTCTTTATGAATATTTTAACCTCTTTTTCAAAATTAAGCAATTCCAAATCACTGCCCTTGACAGTTTTTCCCAGTCCAGATTTTTTCAAAGCGTCAAGCGCCCTGCCTTGTTGATCCTCGAAAAGTTTTTGCACTATGCTTTTAAATTTCTTTTCCCAACCAGTAATGCTCTTGTCAAATTCGTGCCACAATGTTTCTCTTTGCTCTTGCGTAAATTTAGCTTCGTCCTCAATTTTCTTTTCATTATTCTCTTTGGCAAATTTGGTAATTGTTTTTACAACCTCAATAGTGATCTGGTTTATCAAACTTTCTCTGAGCCTCAAAGTTTTTCTACCGCGCATTGCCCGTTTGTAAATTGCTTTTAGTTTTAATTCTTTTTTCTTGTCATAGAAATCTTTGGCTTTAACATTACCTCCAATTTTAATTACCGCCATAGTTCCAAGTTTGACAATGGACTTCTGATCGTCCGCATTGCTGTCCCCAGAATCAAAATCAGAACCAATAGGCATTAAATTCAAAGGCTGATAAATTACATCGCCCCCGTCTATCGGGTCGTAGCCCTCTTCCATTCGTATTTCGTTTGTAGTCATCCATTTATTATGAGCCTTTGTGTAATGGTCGTCTTTGGCAGCGTTATCGTCGGGTGTCGGGTCTAAGCTCATCAATAATAAATCTTCTCCAAAGTCCGGAACTAATCTTACATTCAAAACATCTGTCATTTTTTCCATTTTTGGTCTGATAGTTTCCGAAAGGAAAACATAAAGCCCAGCATCAGCGTTGGCTCTGCTAACATCGTCCGTAATTGCCATAACCGCTTTGCTAGTTCCAAGCGCCATTAAAATATCGTCCCGATTTGCAATTCGCATATTTGCGAAATCCATATCTTTCTGATTGACGCTAACTTGTTTGTAATCTAGCCCGTGCGAAAGAACTGCCACACGACTGGCATTTTCCCAACCCCCGTATTTTCTAACCCAATTATTTTTAATTTCCTCTCTGTCGTCTTTTCCAATTTTTTGCTCTGTCGTCAAAATAGCATCGGGTCTTGCCGAGTTATAAAAAAATCTTGTATTCCATTTTTTAGAATACACATCAGCTCTGATAGTTTCCATTACGGACTGGACTGCGCCGTATCCGTAATAATCTGAAAGTGGGTCAGGCTCTTTGAAGTGGATAACATCTTCCGCAGGAAATCTTTGTTCCTTTCCTCCATTTGTAAATTTATAATATGCAATACTCCCGTCGGAAGCCGGAACTATTTTTGTCAGGTCTGGTCGCATCAGCCAAAGCTCAATAACTTTTCCTGCGCCATTCCTCGCCTTATACCAATAGCACTGCCCAAGCAATGCCAAATAAATCGCTGTAATTTCTTGAAGTTGTGATCCTGTCATTATCGGACTTGGATTTGATAACAGGTCATAAATTTCGTGCTGTTCTACTTCTCTCGCCTTTAATCCTCTGAGTTGGTATAACTCAAATTCTATCGTGGACATTTTCTCCCCGATTTTTTTTGTGCAAGAGTGAACCAACGAACTTGCTCTAAAACTTTCCAAGTAATCTTTTGTCTGCGGAGCCGGAACTTCTATCCCAGAAATGAACGAACTCCCAAGCAATAACTTTTCTCTTAATCCACTAAGTAGTCTTTGTATAATTCCCATAAGTTTTTTTGATATCGCTTAACCCCTAGACAATTATTGATATCTATATTTTACTAATTATTTTAAATATCGTCAATGTCTTCATCCTCGTCGTCGTCCCCAAACACTTCGACTGTCGGTCTTTTTTCTTCCGCAAAAGTTAAGCTACCTGCATCTATCACGTCCGGACTTGTCGAACCCAATCTTGTGAGTTGCGCTCTTGCCCTTTTCATCATATCGTCTTTCGGCTCAACTTTAAATCTGCTTCCACTATCTACTTTCCATTTTATTTCATAAAGGACTAACCAATGTTCGGCTTCCTCTAATTTTCCACCCTGCAAAATCCACTGCCTAAAATTAAAAAATAGCTCACTTCGCAAATTGCTCCACCTGTTCTTATCACTGGCGCTCTCTCCAAGCCCCACAGCGACCACAGGTATGCTCAACTCTACGCATCTGTCCGTAACGCCACCACCAACTCCCGTATCGTCTATGAAGCTCACATCAGCCTCAGCATCTTTTATTTCTCGCACGTTTGTCATTGTGTCATTGCTTTTGTTTTTTCCGTGAAGCCACATATACTTATCGTCCCTGCCAACATAGGCATTGTAGTTTCCACCTCGTCCAATGTCCGCTCCCAGTCTGAATCTTCCATAAATAAAGTCCGGAATAACTTTTACCATTGCTTTTCTGATCTGCGGAAGTGTCAATAATCTTCTATATCCTTTTTCGTCTATCTCATTCGGCAAAGGAAATTTACATTCATACAAAACATCAAACATCGGCTTTCCTATTGCCTCGTCAATAAATTCCTGAGTGTAGCGCCCCTCTCTTAATGCTTGTTGGTAATCAATAAAAATCTGCAAATAGAACGGGTTGTAAGTTGATTTGTAAAAATGCTCGTAAGGCGGATTGCTATAAAAAGGGTTTCCGATTTTAATATAACAAGCCAGTATTCCTTTTCCTGAAATCATACGGAATATAGTCGCTTCAATTTCGTCCGGAATTAAACAAGCCTCGTCGATTATTACAATGTCTGCGCCCTCTCCCATTGCGCTCTCAATTCCTTTCTTTGAATTTCCTGCCTGAGCTGACACTGTGTAAATTCCCCCGTTGTTTCTTAAAATAATTCTATCCTTGCTTTCTTCTTGTCGTAATCTTTCCAGTTTTGTATTCGCTTCCAGTTCTTTATAAAAAAGAGGACTATCCCCCAGATGTTCCAAATAGTATCGCATTATCAATTTTGTTTTCGGATTTGTCGGCGCCAACACCGCCACTCTCTTTCCTTGCAAACAGGTTATGATAATACAAGCCAAAGCAACTGTCAATGACTTTCCATACTGAGTGCAACTAACAATGTTTATTCTATTCCAAGGTCGGAAACATATCGCATAAAATATTTCTAGTTGTCCCTCTGTCAATGCCTCACTTCCTTTCTTTTCGTCAACCGTAAATAAATCAGCTAGTTTCCTTGCCCTTTTTAGTTGTCGCTCTCCCAGTTTTAATTTCTTTTGCAATTCGTGAAGCGTCGTCTTCATCTTCTTTAAAAATACTATTTATTTTATCTTTTAATTCTTGCATCATTCTGTCGTCTTTAACATCAACGGGTTGAGTTGCTTTTCCAAGCGCCCTATCCAAAATTTCTTTCGACGCTCCAAGCCTGACGTGTCCCTGATTGCCGGAACTCATTAAATTAACCTGTGTCATAGCAGCCGTGCTAGTCGCACTTTCTAAAATCCTCCGAGCTTCCTCAACGCTTTCCTCTGCAATCAATTCTGCGTATGCAACATATTGCTCAAACAGTCTGCCGTCTTTGTAAAAAAGAACTCTTAATTTATTATCTGAAAATTTTTCTTTTTTCTTAGCCTTAAAATGAACACTCAATTTCTCAGCAACCTCTTTGTATTTATATCCAAGAGTTCTCAAATTGATAGCTTCAATTTCCCAAGGCAATAATTTTTTGCTTAGTAATTCCCACCTTTCTCTTTTATTGCATTTTGTATCTTTTCGTTCCGTCATATTTTTTAAAATAAATATTGCCTTTCTATATTTTTTAAATCAATGTATTTGTTTATAAAAGCGTAAGCGTTCTTAGCAATAGCCAGTCTTTCTTTTTCGTGCTCACTGTAATATTTAATCTTTTTAGCCAAATCAATTATGTTTCCTCTTTCCGCAACTATAACACATTCCTTTGGAATTTTGCTATTTTTTATCATAGTGTCCCAAACAATTCCTACGCAACCAAAATACATTCCCTCTAGTGTAGTCCGATTGAAATGACCATAATACTTTTCACTCAACCCCGTAAGGTCTAGCGACATCTTTGCTCTCTTTAATACTTTTGGAATATCGTCATATCCAACAAATCCCATAATGTCAACATTCCCTTTTCCTTTTTTGTTTGCTACAAAATCGTTTCTAATAAATTCTTTTACATCTTCCCTTTTTGAAAATTTGTAATACTCCCTGCCCATTCCATAAAATTCGTAATTGTATTTTACCAATCTAGTCGCCTCCAATGCGTGTTTGATTCCTTTCCAACCTCTCCATTGGTTAGTCCAAACTATCAAATCTTCTTTTTCTTTTTCGTGTAGTCCGCTTTCCTTAAAATAAAATGGGGTTATTGCTAATTCTGCATTTATTTTTTTGTGCTTTATTAAAAATCTTTTGACGGCGCTGTTTATTCCAATGAACTTGTCAATATAAGGAATCATATCGTCAAATTCCCTGTACTGGGTAGTAATCGTGCATATTTCCAATAATATCCTGAAATAATGAATCCTTAGGGCATTTCATTGCCAATACAATATTCCTCTCTCCAGTTTCTACGTCAAATTTTTTTAATTCAAATTCTTCGCCCCCAACATAAACCCCCAACATCTCCCTCCCACATTCCGAGCAGTATTCTTTTTTTAATGTTCTAAATGGAACATTTATTTTGTATATTTTCATAATTTTATATTTTACGAAAAGCAGCAAAAGATTTTTTCTCGTAGATAATCTTTATTTGCCCAATTCCGTATTTATTTCTATTAGTCATTATTTCTGCTACTAATTCGACCATTCCCTTGTATTGTTGATGTTCTAGACTGTGCGAATATCCAGCACTCCAATCTTCAATGATATACCACCCACCACTTTTGACATATTTCCATAAAGCGTTAAAAGTGTTTGCGGTCAATTCTCTGATATGGCTTCCGTCATCAATGATTATGTCAAAATTTCCATACTTGCTTCCGATTGAATCCAAATCTTTCATACTCGCCTGATCCACTTTCCCGATAAGCGTTGCCCCGTCCAAGTCCAAAGCCTCTTTTTGCAAAACCTTGTCCGCTCCGTATATCTCGCCCTGCTTGAAAAAGTTTATCGCCCACTCAATGCTTCCGCCCTTTAAAATTCCTACCTCCAAATACCTCATTTCATTGTCCCTCAAATCTGCAAACATTTCTTCGTAGCGCTTTAGTAATCCACCCTCTAATTTGTCTGTGTAGTGCTTTAGTTCCATAGTTTTTTTTAAATGTTTAATTTTTATCCTCTGCTCAATTTCTTTTTCAAACTCCTCAATGTTATCGCAATAATAATCGAAAATTTCAACCTTTGAATGTTCCCCGTGCCAAATAAATGTCAACATATCCTTTTCTTCTTCTATCCAAATTCCCAAAAATGCTCTGCCCGGAGCGGTTTCTATTTTTATTTTTCTATTCAGATTCATTTTATTAGCTTGAAAAACAGAACCACAACATCAGTCAGTTTTTCCTTTTTCTTCAAATGCCCGATAACTTCCTTTAGCGAATCTTCCCCGTCAAATTCCTTGTCCATTTCCAGTATAGCGTTTCCCTCTTTCAATAAGAAATGATTTTTTTCTTTTCTTGTTCCCCTGAACGAGAAAAAATATGTGTATTTGTCTTTCATATTGTTGCTTTTTTATAATTATAGAAATAAACCGCATCGCCATTTTTGTCCTTGCCTTTTATTTCCAATACCCCCTCGAAATATCTCTCGAAAAATCCCTTGTTCCATAACCTGATAAAATACTGCTGATAGCTCATATCCTTTACTCGGCTTCGCTTCTTTCCAATATTCATAAAACTTTCAACTTTTGTATTTTCCCTCCACGCCATTTCTGATTTGTCCGCCTCCGCCAATGCTTCGCCCAAAGTCAATGATCAATTTTTCTTCGTCCCAATTACCAGTAATTTTATTCAAAGCAAGGTTTAATTTTTTCTCAGTGCGCTTGTCTAAATTGACCACCGTGCACATTGTTTCGTCCACATCAAATTTGTCTAGCAACACTCTCAGCCTCTGGTGTCCTCCAATAACAGTCATATCTTTGTTGACCACTAATGGCTCTACTACCCCCCCCATTTCAATACTGGCTTCTAGTTCTGACAATTCCGCTTCCGTCATAAAGCGTGGATTGTATTTGGCTGGGTTTAGTTTTGAAAGTTTAATTACTCTGTATTCAACTTTAAGCAATTTCTTTTTTTTGACTTCTTCTTTTTCCTGTTTCTTTTTAGGCATATTTTTATATTACTTTACGAATTATATTTTCAATCGCAGCCCAATTTGATTCTTTCCCAAAAGGTATCATAGCCATAACCTCGTCGCCCTCTTTTAATTTAAAAAACTTTATAGAATTTTCCAATATCATATACATCTTGCTTTCGTATTCAACATAAATTTCCTCATTCCCCTTGCTCTCTCTTATTTTCCCAATAAATTGTCTGCGTTTAACTGGAAGAACCTGCTTGAAAATAAATCTCCCGTCCTCAGTTATTATAAGTTTTAATTTATCCCCCTCAACCAGTCTTGATTTTGAAGCGTAGTTTCCCGGAACTGGATAAACTTTAAAATCGCTTCCTACCATACTCTGACCGTTGAAGTGTCCATAAATAATTTTGTCCCCGCTAGTGTATTTGTCTAGTGCCCCGTCCAAGGCTTTTATTTTTCCAAACATCTTTTTGTATTTTAATTTTTATAATTTTATCTCTTTGCATTCCCAGCCAGTTTTTAATTTTCGCCAACCGTGAACTATTATTTTCCAACCCACCGCTTTTACTTGCGGATAATTTTCGTGTGCCAATATTTTTTTAACTCTCTCACTTGAATTTCCGCCAGTCTTGTCGCTAGTGGTCTGTATAGCCAATACTTCTGATCCTCGTATTGCCAAAATGTCTATAAATCCAAATAAGTCCTTTTTTATAAAACAATGCGGAATAGTTTTTTCAACTATCGCACAGTTCCAGCCCTCACTTCTTAATTTTTTTAGTGTCTTTTGAGTTGCTGACACTGGCTTTTTCCTTTTCTTTTTTATTTCCATTGCTTTTTATTTCTCTGCTTATGTATTTTTCAATGCTATCATTTTCAACTTCCAAAAACTCTCTTGCCATATCGGCTGTTTTGAAATTGTCGAAAACAATCCAAGAGCTTAATTCTTCGACCCAAATTTTTATAGAAAAAGGTTTTGGATTCAATTTTTTATTCCTGCAAAATACAAATGTTCGTCTGTTTTTAGTTTTCATTTTCGTAGTCTTATTAAATAATAATTATCTACTGCTCTTAATTTCCAATCAGTCCTGCCCTCCATTCCGTCAAAGATAATTCCCCTGCTCCAAAGTGTTTTTAAAATCCTCAAAAAAAATCTAGCTGTTTTGTAGTTTGAAAATCTCAATCTATAAAACTTATCTTTTTCTTTTTCCATTTTGTTTTAGGTAGCCTGTAAAAAGCAAAAACCAACGCTCCATAATGGCATTATACGTTGGCTCTTTTACTAGTTTTTTGAATTACTTTTTGCATAGCTATTTTTTGTTAATCCTTACTTATAATTTTATACTAGTTATCAAATGTTGTCAATAGAGAAAAAAGAACTAAGCGGGGGTTGGATAAAAGGCAATTTCCAACCAATAAAACAAGTATTTAATACGCCCCTGTTTTATCTCGGACCCGCTATTCTTCTCCCCTAAGCTGTAAAAATACTTCCTCAGTCTTTTCCTTGCTTACCTCTATTTCGTTGTGGCACGCCTGACAAGCGATTACCCACTGCTTTTTATCTGCCAATTTTTCAGCATCGCCATTGTAGTAATCCCTCTTGTGCCTATGCGCCGGAGCTAGTCCGAAAGTCCTCATACAAATATTCGTGAATTGTATCTCGCAATAGCAAAGGTTTTCGGCTTCGCAAATTTCGGCTATCTTATTTCTCGATTCCCTATTTGCTTTCCCCCTCTTTCCTATTTGGTTTATTCTACTTATTTTCATTTTGGTATTTCTATTTTGTCTGCACCTTTAAAAAGTTTTCCGACCTTGAAAATCAACCTTGGAAAAAATATCCTCCCCAAAACATAAAAGTAGCATTTTAGTTCGTTCGCTATCCACTTCGACCTTTGCCAATAATAATTATCCAAAAGCCAAGTGATATTATTCATAGCGTGAAGTTCGCAATAATGATATTTGTCTTTCATACGCGCATTCAGCATAAACCTTGTGTCATACCACAGAAAATCTTTGGCAGCGTAAGCCGATAATCTTCCGGACTTTTTCGTTGAATCGCAAATCCACCATTGGTTTTTTTCAACCGCTTCCTTGTCTGCTTCGGGTGGCATAACCGCTTCGCTTTTCAATGTGCATAATCTCAATTCGTATTCTATCCCGTGAAATTTTTTGACTTCTTTTCTTATGTCAATATACTCCTCTAATTCTTGTTGTTTTTCTGTCATATTTTTTTGTTAAATTTTAAATTGTATTTAAAAATTAAGCCTTGATATTTTTTCCCATAGTGGCAAGAAGTGTTTGGTATCTCGTATGGGTCTAAGCAACATTCCCTGTCGTAATGCCACTTTTTATTTTGAGTGCTTTTTGCAGGTTGGTCGTTCTTTCTATAACAAGCCATTTTTATTCCCTGCGGAGTTTTCACCAATCTTGTTTTGGCGTAAATCATTTTCGCATTTGCAACTCCAAAGGAAAATGAAAAAATTAAAATTGCCGTGATTATTGTTTTCATACTAGTTTATTCTTAATAATGATTTTATAAATTCCCAAAGATTTTTAAATAGCCCGTCGCTTCCTTTGGTTGACTTTCTGTTTCCCATTACAAAACTCGTTCCTACTTTTTTTCCACGCCTCGTTTCTTCGGCGCTTGTAATAATAGTCAAGAATTTCGTCGTCTTGCATTCCTAGTTTTGCAACTGCAGATAGCAAATCTTTTGGATAGTATTTGTTGTTTCCCAACAAAATCCCTCTGCGCCATTTTAATAATTGGCTGACGTTTGCACAATGACATAGATTGCTCATTTCTTTTTATTTTTAATAATTATTTCTGTTAAAAAATTTATTCTATCTATCGCCTCGTTTAGTTTTTGCTTCAAAACATATAGCTTGGCATCTTTCCCAAGATTGTCGCACATAAATCCGTCGTCAGGCGTATTCGTTATCCAGTCCTCTTCCGATTGGTAGGGTGGATTTTCGTTTATTGAAATTTTTGAAATATCTTTAATTTTTGTCATACATTCATTGTGGTTTGGTTTGGGTTTCCTACTGGATAGCCAATAAAACTTCTCCATTTATTTTCCTCTATTCCTCGCTTCTTGGCAACCTCCCAACTGGTCGGCAAATATCTTCCCTCATAATTTTGAATGGTTGCTCTGATCCGCTTGATATTATCCTCTCTCGGCAAATCAAACAAGTTTTTTAATTCTATGCAAGAGCCGTGATTGAATAGGTATTTTTCGTAAAAACTTTGCCAAACTTTTATCGTTAGTTCGATATCGCTGTCCCTTGTTTCTTTGTAATTTGCAAGGACTAATTCTATTTGCCCTTTTAATGTTTCCAAACTTGCCATATTTTTAAGCATTACTCCAACACTCTACTTCTCCGTAAGAGTGTTTTTTCATTTCCTCATACCCGTCGTCGTCTGGGTCAATGTGAGTTAATTTTACCATTGTTCTATAAAAATCTTTTTCGGGTTTTACGCCAGTGTCTTCAAAATAATCTCCACCAGTTTCTTCTTTGTAAAATTTAGCAACATCTTTTATTGTTTTGGCAAACATAACCGGAACAATAAAAGCACCGTCCCCGTCTGAAAATGAATATCTATTTTCAGATAACTTTTCTCCACAATTACAATAAATTTCTTTTTCCATTTTATTTTTGTTATTTTTTAGTTTAGAAAATCAATGGACTGGTCGCAACTACTTAATCGACCTGCGTAGTTGTCGCCGTATTCAATTTATTCAGGCGCTGACCATTGATTCCCCCTAACTAT
>Ga0247841_10005014_pt1 | contig 21964 bp, 17 predicted proteins | sample LaCruzMarch2015__2_FD_192410 | JGI IMG/M metagenome (GOLD analysis project Ga0247841, IMG submission 192410) | Freshwater microbial communities from meromictic Lake La Cruz, Castile-La Mancha, Spain - LaCruzMarch2015_18m | ecosystem: Environmental > Aquatic > Freshwater > Lake | place: Spain... | reverse complement strand
AGATTCCTGTATTTCTTTTCGGATTGCAGGCGTGGTCTTGGCGTTAGAATGCAATATATTTCCCATAAATTTGTCTCCTTTATCTCTTTATAGCATAAACCATGAGAATTTGGAACTAAACATCTAATAGCTTACTAATTGAATTATTAAATGTAATTCGCACAAATAAAAACGTCACCTCATTTGCAATCTGTGGACAAATTATCCAACCGACAATTCTTGAAGCGTTAAAGAATTTAATCACAGACAACTCGACTTTAAGCGACTTGCAAATACGCAATGTAAAAAACAGAACATCATACTACCAAGACGAAGCTTCAAATTGCCTCACCCAAGTTTTTAATGCCATACCCAAAAACAAAACCCTAAAAAGCTTACAACTAAGCACTACAGGTACCGAATTAGAGATACCCGAATCGCTAGCCGCCCCCTTGTGTAAGGCAATTGCAGCATCAAGTTTAAACGAATTTTATATATTTCAATTTAATTTCGGGCAATCTCTTGGAGATGAATTTAAGCAAGTATTACGCAATAATCTTCATCTAACCAAAGTTAATATATACGGCAGCAACATAAGCATTCCGCAAGAAGAAGAGTTATTTGAAGCAGTCGGCAAAAACGCAATCTACTTACAAACCGGAAAATATTCGATTGATTGCGACGGAATATGCCCAACAATAAAGAATAATATAATCGAAGCCAAACGCTTGGGTGATTTAATCTCCAATTCGCCAAACATCGAAGATATTAGTGATGAAGACGCAAAAGAAATTCAAGCCAGACGTTACGCAATAATCGCAATGCGTAAAGATGAACTACAAGGAGAATATAACAGAAAAATATTTCTTACAGAATTTTCTCAAGTTCAAAAAAACTTTTATAACTGCGATGAAATAAAAGAACTTGAAGCCAAGATCGAGCAAATTATTGCCGCCCATCAAGAATCGCACGCAAATGAAAGAGACTCCCTCAAGCACCTAAAGAGAAGTTCATTGGGAGTAAGATCTAAAACCGGCGGCGTTTTCCGAGTGTAAAACACGATTTCGTTTGCAGTTTGTCGCCGATTTGCATATTTTAGGATCATGCAAAGCCAAATCGAAAATATACCGCCCGAGAATCGCTTTATCAACCGTGAATTATCGTGGCTAGCTTTTAACGACCGGGTTTTGCAGGAAGCCGAGAATCCAAGCAATCCGTTGCTTGAACGGGTGAATTTTCTTGCAATTTCGGCAAATAATCTCGACGAATTCACCATGGTTCGGGTTGCCGGTCTCATGGATAATCTTCGTCTCAAATCCAAATTATTAAGCGACGACGGACTCGATGCAGCACAGCAGCTCGAACAAATAAATCTCCGCATCGTTCAAATCGCCGCCAAACAACAAAATATTTGGGATAATTTGCATCGTGAACTCGGCGAAAATAAAATTCATATTCTTGATCGCAATCAATTAAGCAAAAAAGAAATTACTTGGCTCAAGAGCTTCTTTACCGACAATATTTTACCGACTCTTACCCCGATTGCAATCGACCCTGCCCACCCCTTCCCGTTTCTGCCCAATCTCGGTCTTGCCCAAATATTCATGCTTTCAAAGGGCAAAAAAGAACGCACGGTTATCATTCCGTTTCCTCCAAAAATACCGAGATTTGTTGCTTTGCCGAGCCTCTATAAAAGCAAGCAGCAAGAAATTCGTCTGATTAAACTCGAAGATATTATCGAGCTTGAATTTGCAACTTTATTTCCGCAAAGCAAAAAAATTGCCTCAACTTTATTCCGCATCGTTAGGGATTCCGATCTCGACATTGAAGACGAAGCAGAGGATTTAGTTCGCCATTTTGAACGGGCGGTAAAACACCGCAAACGTGGTCGTATTATCAAAGTTAAACTTTCCTCGCCGACGCCGGAAAAACTTCTTACCTTCATCACCTCGCAAATGAAGGTAAAATCGCAAGATGCAATGCAAATGCAAGGCATGGTCGGATTGCCAAGTCTTAGCGAGATTTACGATTGCTACCGTCCCGATTTAAAATTTTCGCCCTATCACGCACGCTTCCCCGAAAGAATTAACGACCATAAGGGTGATTATTTCTCCGCAATCGAGGCAAAAGATATGGTCGTCCACCACCCGTTTGAGAGTTTTGACGTGGTCGTAAAATTCCTTGAACAAGCCGCAAAAGACGAAAATGTTATCTCAATCAAACAAACACTTTACCGCACCAGCCACGACTCACCGATCGTCAAAGCATTGATCGCCGCCGCCGAAGCAGGAAAATCGGTAACTGCGGTGGTGGAACTCAAAGCCCGCTTTGATGAAGAAGCCAATATCAAATGGGCAAGGGATTTAGAGCGAGCCGGCGTGCAGGTCGTATTCGGTTTTGTCCAACTCAAAACCCATAGCAAAATATCCCTGGTGACAAGGCGTATCGTCGGAGGTTTGCGATCTTACGTCCATTTCGGCACCGGCAATTACCACCCTGCCACCGCAAAAGTTTATACCGATTTATCGTTTTTCACCTGCGACAAACAAATTTGTAGCGACGTAGTGCGAGTTTTTAATTATCTCACCGGTTATGCAACTCCGAGATCGCTCAAAAATCTGGTTATTGCACCGACAAATATGCGAAAAAACCTGATCAAGCTAATTGAACGAGAAATTGAATTTGCCAAAGCAGGCAAGCCTGCAAATATCTGGGCAAAAATGAACTCTTTGGTTGATCCGCAAATTATCGATGCTCTTTATAAGGCATCAGGGCATAATGTTAAAATAGAACTAATCGTGCGAGGAATTTGCTGCCTACGTCCACAAGTTAAAGGCATGTCGGAAAATATCAAGGTCAAAAGTATCGTCGGCAGATTCTTAGAACATTCAAGAATTTATTGCTTCGGCAACGGTGCGACCATGCCCTCCGGCGAAGCTTTAGTCTATATCGGCTCTGCGGACTCAATGCCGAGAAACTTCGACTGGCGGGTTGAAGCAATGCTTAGAATCGACAACCCAACCGTCCATAATCAAATTCTCAATCAGATTATGCTTTCCAATCTCAAAGACGAAAAAAACTCTTGGATTCTCAAGCCCGATGCAAGCTATATGCGTTGCAAATTTGACGATAAAAGCTTCTCTGCACATGAATATTTCATGAACAATCCTTCGCTCTCAGGCAGAGGCAAGGCTAAACTACGCTAATATATTATTTCCGCCGTCGGCAGATATTTGACCGGAATAAAGGTTAGTATCGAAAACCGCATCTTTTTTGCCGATCTGCAAATCAATATGTTCCCAGACATCACGCATTTGCTTTAATTCGCCGATCAGATCATCGCATTCTTGTTTGGCAACGTCTTTTTCTTTGACAAAATTTAGCGACAAAATACGCATCGACATATTGGAATAAAATCCGTGCAATATACCCGCTATATCACCGCCGTTCTCAAAATCTATACTGCTTTGCAATCCGGTTATTACTTCCGTAGTTTTTACCAATAAACGATACCGTTCTTCGATATTTGCCACAGAGATTGCTTCGCCTGCCTGCTTCAAAAAACGAATCGCCCCGTCATAAAGCATTACGACTTGACGAGTTTTTGCAACCGTACGGGTTGCCATTGAATAAGCCTGATATTTTTCTGCAGTTACCATATATTTCTCTTTACGCAATATTAAGAATTGGTTGCCAATTGTTGGGCATTTAGATAATTTAAAGCACTATTTGCCTTGGTTACCGCAGCCTCTAACTCGCTAAATCTGGTTAATAACGACTCTCTGGTTTTGGCAATTTGCTCGTTAACCGCGGTAATTTGCTTTTGTGTTTGGGTATTTTTAGTTTGTAATTCCTGCCTGTCAATTGCAATCAAGCCTGTATTTTGTTCAATCGCTGCACTCAAATCTTCGTAAATTTTTGCGGCAATACCCTGGGTTACGCTAACTGTTAATCCGCTCACATTATCTGAAGAGCCGTAAATCAATACCAATCCCTCTAATACGCTGCCTTCAGGTCCGGTAAGTGAAACACCGCCGCTACCGAGAGAAGAATTTTCTAGGTTAATCGTTTGATCGACGTTATTTTTATCTTTATAAGTAGCAGTATAAGTTTGGGTGGTATTTGAAATATTTAGAGTAAAAGAGCTAACGCTTTGTTTGCTCGAGCCTTTATATAGCAATAGATTGCTCGATGAAGAGGTCAGATTATAACCGAATACATCGGCAATTTGTGAAAAATTCTCTTTTAATGCGGCCTTAAGAGTAGCACTATCTACCGATAAAGTATTGGAAACATCGGGTGCGGTCGAAGTTGCAGGAGTGTCGGTAAAAGTAATTCCTACGCTTGCCAAAGAGTCCGGAACATTATCCTCCAAACCGCTTACTATCGAAGATGCTTGAGCAGTAATTTTATTAAATATATCCCGTAAAGTCGTATCGGAATATAAAACAGCACTCTCCTTAGGGCTTCCCGTGCTTGAATCAATCTCGGTTTGTTGTGCATAGAAGGTTAAAAAACTATTATATGCAGCAGCAAAAACGCTTACCGCATTGGCTATATTATCGGTATCGGGAGCAACGGTGAGCGTAAAACTTGCACCGGGCTGGGTGGTAGTATCTTGCAACAAATTTAGAGAAACCCCGGAAACCAGATCGTTGATATTATTACTTGAACGTCGAACTTCAACCCCGTTGAACTTAAAGCTTGCATCATTTGCTTCCTGCGGATTGGCAAAAACTATATTTGACAAAACTCCAGAAGGATCTGCGGTTACCGTAGTGATCGACGCAAGATCAAAAGAATTGGCTTCTCCGGTCTCGGTGCCGGTAAAAATAATTTTATATTTTCCACTATCGGTTTGCAAAACTGTTGCTTGAATTCCGGTATCGCTTGAAACATCATTAAAAGCAGAGGCAACTTGGTTAAGCGTCTGCCCTTCGGTTAAAGTTATATCCTTACCGTTTACGGTAATAGTACCGGCCGTAAATTGATTTGCGGTTGAAGTTGCAGCAACCGCAACCGAATCCGCAGAGGCAAGAGTAAATGCCTGGGTAGTTTGTATTTTGGCGGTTGCAAGCTGTGAGATGTCGGAAATTCTATAACTTCCTGCAATAGCCAAGGAAGAAACTCCAGCACTGATAAAATTACTCGATGCCTGGGTGGTATTTGAGGTTACATCGATAGTCCTGACGGCAAAAATATTGCTCGTAGTATCGGGGCTATCGGGATTTGACAAGATAGATGCGGAAGATTTAAACGAGGTAAGCAGCTGATTTAAAGTAGTTAATGCCGTCGCCTTATTATTATTTAATTTTATTTGATCTTCCAAATCAGTAACTTGGGTGGTCTGTGCAGCTACTACTTGATCGATTATAGATTTAGAATCGATACCCGAAGAAATCCCGCTCAACACGCTCTGACCGCTTGAGTTCAAGAAGGTATTCCCGAGATTTATAGGTGATATCGCCATATTATCCTCATCTATATAACAAATTTAATTCCGTATATTCCGTACAAAATTATAAAGCAATTTACATGCCGGCTTACACATTTATGGAAACGCCGACGCTAGATGCTTTGTTGGATTGTATATGTTTTAACAAAACCGGTTCCGGAACATATGTAATCTGACCATCACGCAAGCTTATATAACGCGTAATAAATTGACCGGTAGAATCTTTAAAAATCGTGAATGTAGTATCACTAACGGCGTATGTATTCTTAAAAGACAAAGAAGCTTGTCTTATTGCCGCATCATATTGAATTTCTTTATCGTTATTTTGTTTTACCGGGATTGCATCTGCGGTGGATATTTTGGCAAAATCTCCCCCTGCAACATTCCCGCTTTTAGTTATCGGCTGTTGATATGTCGGAGTATTATTTACAATTTGATTTAAATCTATTCCCATAATCGCCTCCTAAGAAACGAAACCGACGGGAATAATTTCCCGCCGGCTCCGAATCAAATAACTTAACCTATCAATTTAAGCAAGTTTTGCTGTAACTGATTGGCCTGTGCCAACACTGCAATACCTGCCTGCAACTGAACCTGTGCGGTTGCAAATGCAGTCGAGGTTGCGGCAACGTCGGTATCAAGCAACGAGCTTTTCGCTGCACCCGAGTTTTGAATCGTGCTTTGCAAAGCGTTTGAAGCAAATGCGAATCTTCCTTGCAATGCACCGACGGTCGCACGAAGAGCAGTGATTGTATTAACCGCATCTTCCAAAATTGCAGATGCAGTAAATGCAGATTCTTGAGTTTTTACGTCAAGAACTTGACCTGCATATAAATCATCGGTCTTTGCACTGCCCAAAGATACACCTACGGTATCGGTAGAAGCAGATCCAACTTGGAAAGTAAGAGCAGAGCTTGCATTAGCCAAACCTACCGCATTACCCAAAGCAGTCTCGAAAGCCGCAGCATTTGATTCGCTGCTTAGATCAATCGTAGTACCCGATCCGGTAACACCCGATTTGCTGATATTACCAGTAGTTAATATCAACTTTTTATTCGGCTCGCTTTCGTTGGTCAAAGTTATAGTGTTATTAACCCCGAAAGTATTACCGATACCGGCAGCAGTGCTATAAGTTTCACCGTTTAGGACAAGCGATATTTTAGCATCGGTTGAACCGGTAGAAGGTGAAGAAACACTTACTTCAGATATGATCGGATTCACAAATTCGTTCGAATTGAAAGTCAACGAAGAACCTTGCAAAGTAGCAGTACTGGTACCGCTAACGGTTGCAGAATAGTTATTGTTGAAGCTCAAAACGTTACGATTTTGGTAGGCAGAAACCGAAGAAAGACCGGAATTGATACCCTCTGCAAGTTGATCGGCCTGATTTTGGCTGGTAACTGCAGTTTGCGGTTGCAAAGTAAGGGTAAAGCTTCCGCCTTCACTCGCAGTAGTAGTAGTATTGCTACCGTTGAAAGTAAGGGCAACCGGAGCAGTAGTGCTGGTCAACGAAGAATTGGTGATGGTGTTGGTGGTGTAAGTAACATCACCTACGACAACGCTAAATTGAACACCCGAAGTGGTCGAACTACCGGTGTTTACGTATGTTGAAGTAATAGCACCGATACTTCCAGATCCGCCGAATTCACCTACAAAACTTGCATTATTGGCAACACCGCTGAGATTAACCGCCTCACCGTGGTTGGTTGCAGTAGTTCCGGTAGAAGATACAAACAAATTACCGACTGGTAATCCGCCTGCAGCAGTAGTACCTGCACCGAGACCGACAACGCTTGTTGCAGCAATATTAGCACCGGTAACCCCGGCAAAGGTAGGGTTGGTTGCCGAAGTCAAAGTAGTGGTCAGAACCGAAGTACCGCCCGCACTATTTTGTGCCAACAATTGTGTTCCGTTGGTAGAGAATACCGCACTTGAACCGGTAGGAGCATTGGAATTTAAGAAAGTCACCAAATTTTGCAAGCTGGCTGCTAGAGTCGAACCAACCGCTACGGTTCCACCGGTTCCGTCACCGAATTTCACGGTATCGATACCAAGAGTCAAAACATTTGCACTAGCTCCTGCAGCAAGAGAAGAGAATGTTGCAAGACCTACGGCAGAAGTCGGGCCAGAAGTTATTGTGTTGGCACCGGTAGCACCAGACAATGCACTCGCTGTAGAGTTTGTAGCAATCAAATGCGTACCGTCGGTGCTAAAAGTCGCACCTTCAAGTGCAGTACCGTCAACTGCAGTTTGACCAGCAGTGCTGTTAAGGTAAGTAGCAATATTGCTCAATGTTTCGAAATTGTTGCTGCCGATATTGATTGCAGCACCGGTTCCGCCACTAGCAACAAAGGTAAGTGCCGCACCGCCGATAGTTGCGGTAGTAGAAGTAGTAAATACGCTTGAAGTATTGTTTGAGGCAGTTCCAACCGTAACAACATCACCGGTACCGATAAGTCCGCTAAAACCTGCAACACCCAACGCACTGTTAAGAGTCGCTGAAGAAGCAAGAGCAACGGTTGAACCACTTGGAGTTCCTGTGCCGAGAGTAATAGTAGGAGCGGTCAACTGCGAACCGGTATGGTTACCTACATACAACTTGGTAGCATCACTGGTGAAATTGAAGCCGGCAAGCGTACTAGTATTGGTTGACAGGTAAGTCTGACCGGTTGTGCTGTTGAGATATGCAGACAAAGCAGCCAAAGTTGCAGTATCGTTTGCACCGATATTAACCTGACCGGCACCAGCAGTGGCACCGTTAGGAATAAAGGTGATTGTTGCTCCGCCGATATCTACGGTACTTCCATTAGTGAAGCTTGAAGCAGCCGCACTTGAAGTAGTCAAGATCTTACCGCCTTGAGCAGTTATAGTGCCTGTAATAGCAACGGTTAAGCCGGTTATACCACTGCTTGTCGAGTTATCATAATTACCCGCACCGATGTTAATGTTGGCATCGGTTGAGTTAAAAGCAACAAGACTTGAACCGGATACTCCGAAAGTAACGCCAGCATAACCACTTGCAGTTTGACCTGCAGCAGTGTTTAAATAAGCTGCAATATCGGTAAGAACAACGGAATCGGTTGCATTGGCTTGAATATCAGTTCCGCTGGTAGCACCGGTTATAATATTAAAAGTAAGGTTACCGATTGTAATCGAGTCACCATTACCAGCATGGTTGGTTCCGTCAAATGTTACGATGTTGGTTCCGCCGGTGTTATAAAGTCCACCGCCTGTAGTTACATAACCGCTGTTACCGGAACCGCCTGTTGCACCAAGAGTTGTAGCAGCACCTGCAGATCCGATAATTCCGTTAGAAACAGTTACGGTTACGCCAGTATATGCCGATCCAGTACTGTTGGTGTTATTGGCATAAAGATGGGTAGAATCGCTGCTGAAATTTGCACCTTCCAACGCACCGCCGACAAGAGCGGCTTGACCGGGAGCAGTATTAAGATAAGCAGCAATATTAGTCAAAGTGCTTGCCAATGTACCGGTTCCGATCTTGACCTGACCTGCAGCAGCAGTAGCATCGTTTTGAATCAAAGTAAAGGTTGCACCGGCAACGGTTACACTGCTTCCAACCGCAAAAGTGTTGGCATCTGCAGTTACGATAGAAGAAGAAGCACTTGCAGTTTGCGAAGCACCGCCGACCAAAACGTTAGGCGAATTTGAAGTATAAGAAGTGCTAATCGTCGGAGCGGTAGAATTGCTTCCCGAATAATAAGCCGTAAGAGAAGTTGCAGCAGTATTGGTTCCGAAAGTAATTCCCGAAATATCGGTAAATCCTGCAGTTCCTGCAGCAGAATTCAAATAAGTTGCAAGATTTGCAAGAGCACCACCGGTTACTCCGCCTGTATCGGTAGAAAGACCAAGGGCAATTTTTCTGTTTCCTGCCGCAAAACCTGCAGTAACATCACCATTGGCAACCAAAGTAAACTCATGCGCACCTACGGTAATTTTATCACCCACGTTAAGAGTTCCCGAAACAGTTGCAATCGAAGTAGATGCACTAAAAGTTGCAGCACCGGTTCCGGTTACGTTAGTGCTGTTGCTGGTAGTAGTGGTAAGAGTAGGAATAGTAGATACCGAAGCAGTTTTGCCGGTATAATAAGCAGTTACATTACCCGAAGAATCTGAACCAAAATGGAAACCGGCAATCCCTGCAGAACCCGAACTATTTATTGCAGCAGCAAGGTTGGCAGCACTGTCGGCAGCAGTAGCACCGACACCGACTTGACCCGAAGAAGTACCAAAGGTAAAAGTAACGGCAGCCTGACCAGAAACCTGAAGAGTAACGGTTTTTCCGGAAAGAGCAGTATTGCTTGCGATAGTAGCAATTGTTGCAGAAGGAGGAAGAACGGTGCTGCCCTGAGTCGTATTGGTAGCCAAGGAAGTTCCGCCTTTGATAGAGCCGTTAATAAGCTTAACGCCGTTGAAGTTGGTAGAATTTGCCAACTGGTCAATTTGTGCGGTTAAGCTTTGAAATTCTTGATCAAGGAATCCACGCTGCGTATCGTTCAATGAACCAGACTGTGCAGAAGAAGCAATTGTTTGTTGACGCTGAAGAATCGTCTGAATCTGAGCCAAGGCACCGTCTGCAACCTGAAGCAAACTATTACCCTGCGAAGAAACACTAAGAGCAGTGTTAAGCGAGTTGATTTGACTTTGTAGACCTGCACCGATTGCAAGTGCCGAAACGTCGGTCGCTGCATTTACGATACGGCTACCGCTAGACAATGCAGTAACATTGTTACTCACTGCAGTTGTAGCATTACTAATATTTTGCTGTGCAACCAAAGCTGCAAGATTTGAATTTATGGAACTAATACCCATGACGGAACTCCTACTTGGAATGTTAAATATAAGAGGGCTACTTGCCCGGAAATTTGTCGACCTACATTCGTAAGCCACCTACCCGTTATACATGAAAAATATTAACAAAAGGTTAACAAGAACAAAATATTTTCCACATTACGCACATTAGATAGGTATTTTAGCCTTAACACTTTGTTTTACAGCCTGCAAACAAAATTTTCACCCAAGCAAAATTTACCCAAAACACCTTATTTTCTTGTCGACAAACAAAAATTTGCAATTATAATACCATACCTAAAAATTTGAAAGGGGGTAATTGCGTGGTAGAAGTAGTAGTTCGCGACAATAACGTCGACCAAGCTTTGCGTGCATTGAAAAAGAAAATGCAACGTGAAGGTATTTTCCGTGAAATGAAAATGCGTCGTCATTTTGAAAAGCCGTCCGAAGAACGCGTTCGCCGTGCAGCTGAAGCTGTTCGTCGCACCCGCAAACTTGCACGCAAAACTGCAGATAAAAACGACTAATTTTTATCTCCTTTAAAATTCGGGCGGTTTTTTAGCCGCCCGTTTTATTTTCTATACCCACTATATATACGGATATACAAATGGATCTCAGTCAAATTGAAATCGGAAAAAATCCTCCGCACGACATCAACGTCGTAATTGAAATTCCCCAAGGCGGCTCGCCGGTAAAATACGAAATCGACAAAAAATCAGGTGCATTATTCGTCGATCGCTTTTTAAATACTTCGATGGTTTACCCTGCCAATTACGGCTTTATCCCCCACACTTTGTCGGGTGACGGTGACCCTTGCGACGTTTTGGTAGTTACCAATATTCCCGTAATCCACGGCTCGGTTATCCGCTGCCGTCCGATCGGGGCGTTGCTTATGGAAGACGAATCGGGAGAAGATGAAAAAATCCTCGCAGTTCCGGTCGACAAACTCAACCCTTTTTACGGCAATATAAAATCATACAAAGATTTGCCGGAAATACTTTGCTCGCAAATCTCGCATTTCTTTGAACATTACAAAGATCTCGAGAAAAATAAATGGGTAAAAGTTATCAAATGGATCGATGCAGAAGAATCTGCACAAGTTATCCAAGCAGCAATTGCAAGAGCGGCAATGGCTTAAATTTACAAGTCTTGCTAAAAAATGAGGGGGATTCTTAACCGAATCCCCCTTTTTAATTATGCAGCCTTAGGAGAAAGCAATTCTTTCAATTCTCCGGATTCATACATCTCACGGGCGATGTCGCAACCGCCGATGAATTCACCGTCTATATATAATTGGGGAATAGTCGGCCAATTGCTGTATTGCTTAATCGCCTCACGCAAACCTGCATCGGCAAGCACATTAACATCGGCAAAATCCGCTCCGCAATTTTTAAGAATTTGCACTACGGTTGCCGAGAAACCGCATTGCGGCATCGCTTTGCTACCCTTCATAAAAAGCACGATCTTATTGTTTTTAATTGCGGATTCTATCCCTGCAATTTCTTCTGCATATTCCATATTTTTCCTTACCGAATTTGTTGATACTAATAAAACGCCGCAATTATAAGTCTTTCCCGACAATCATGCAAATATTTTATCCAAAACAAGCCAACAAAAATAATTGGTGCAATACAACATTTTATTGTTGACGCATGCAAATAATCAACTATTATGCACCTCGGTATATTAAGTCCACCCAAACAAACTTAAAAAAGGATTACACCCATGTCAAATAACCCATTCGCCGATTGGTCAAAAATGTTCGGAGATTTCAAAACTCCTGCAGTTGATTTCAACCAAGTAATTTCTTACTATCGCCGCAATGCAGAAACCGGTTCTGCCGCTATGCAACTTGCCGTAGAAAGCGTTCAAGCAATTGCACGTCGCCAAGCTGAAATCATTCGTTCAAATGCAGAACAAGCAATGAAAGTTTCGAAAGAAATCATCGGCAATGCAAGCCCTGAAAATGCAACTGCAAAACAAGCAGATTTCGCAAAAAACATGCTTGAATATAACGTAAATTCAGCACGTGAAATTGCTGAAATGAGTGCTAAATCGGCTCAAGAAGCTTTTGACTTGATCAACAAACGTATTGCTGAACAAGTTAAAGAATTCTCTGACGTTGCAAGCACTGCTTCACAAGCAACCAAGAAAAAAGCTGCTTAATATTTTAAAGTATTATACACTAGCTACGGAAAGCACCCCAAACGGGGTGCTTTTTTGTTTGACTTCTTTTATCTCTCGTTTAGTTTATTTGACGAAAACAATTCTTGAATTTGAGGGAGATAAAGTCACATGAATGCAAAAACATCGGATACGCTAAAAACCAAGAAGCAACTTGCGGTTGCAGGTAAAGATTATCAATATTTCAGCATTAAAGATGCTTCTGCCGCTTTAAATAGCGATCTTTCCCGCCTGCCCTTTTCGCTCAAAGTATTGCTTGAAAATTTGTTGCGTTATGAAGACGGCAAAACCGTAAGCGTTGAAGATATTAAAGCTTTTGCAACATGGCTTAACGACAAAACCTCGGAGCGTGAAATTGCCTATCGCCCGGCTCGGGTTTTGATGCAGGATTTCACCGGCGTGCCTGCGGTGGTGGATTTGGCTGCGATGCGTGATGCGGTTAAGAAAAAAGGCGGTAATCCCGATATTATCAATCCGCTTTCACCCGTGGATTTGGTTATCGACCATTCGGTTCAGGTTGATTATTACGGCAATGCAACTGCGTTTGATAAAAACGTCGAATTGGAAATGGATCGCAACGGCGAGCGTTATGCTTTCCTACGTTGGGGACAAAAAGCGTTTAATAATTTCCGGGTAGTTCCTCCCGGCACCGGCATTTGCCATCAGGTCAATCTTGAATATTTGGCACAAGTCGTTTGGCTTGACGGCGACGTTGCCTATCCCGACACTTTGGTCGGTACCGACTCACACACGACAATGGTTAACGGACTCGGCGTTCTCGGTTGGGGGGTCGGCGGAATCGAAGCCGAAGCGGCAATGCTCGGTCAACCCGTATCGATGTTGATTCCCGAAGTAGTCGGCTTTGAACTAACCGGCAAATTGCAAGACGGCGTAACCGCTACCGATTTAGTGCTTACCGTCACCAATATGTTACGTAAAAAAGGCGTAGTCGGCAAATTTGTTGAGTTTTACGGTGCAGGCTTGGATCATCTTCCGCTTGCCGACCGTGCAACAATCGCCAATATGGCTCCCGAATATGGTGCAACTTGCGGTATTTTCCCGATCGATAACGAAACTATCGATTATCTCAAACTCACCGGGCGTGAAGATGCACGGATCGCACTCGTAGAGGCTTACGCAAAAGCTCAAGGCATGTGGCGTGACGAATCTTACCAAACTCCAATCTTCAGCGACACTTTGTCACTCGATATGTCAAGCGTCGAGCCGAGCATTGCCGGACCGAAACGTCCGCAAGATCGTGTTTCGCTCAAAGATGCGACTAAATCTTTTGCTGATGCTTTGCCGTCACTTAACACCGGTAACGGAGCAAATAAACCTGCGAGCGTTGAAGGCAGCGATTATAATCTCGAACACGGATCAATCGTTATTGCGGCAATTACCAGCTGTACCAACACCTCAAATCCTTATGTGATGATGGCAGCCGGGCTTGTCGCTCAAAAAGCTAATGCACTCGGACTTAAAGCCAAGCCTTGGGTTAAAACCTCGCTTGCTCCAGGATCAAAAGTAGTAACCGAATATTTTGCTGCTGCAGGAGTTGACAAAGACCTCGATGCACTCGGCTTTAACCTTGTCGGTTACGGCTGCACGACTTGCATCGGCAATTCGGGAGCGTTGTTGGATCCGATCGAAAAATCGATTAAAGACAATAACGTAGTAGTTGCATCGGTAATTTCGGGGAACCGCAATTTTGAAGGTCGGGTTCACCCGCTCGTAAAAGCAAATTACCTTGCTTCACCGCCGTTGGTAGTGGCTTATGCGATCGCCGGAACCATGAATATCGACATCACCAAAGACCCGATCGGAACCTCCAAAGACGGCAACCCGGTTTACCTCAAAGACATTTGGGCTTCGACCGAAGAAGTGCGTGATGCAGTTGCAAAATTCGTCACTTCAACCCAGTTCAAAGCTAAATATCAAGACGTGTTTAGCGGTGATAAATTCTGGCAAGCAATCAAAGCTCCGACCGGCGACACCTACGAATGGGACGCTGCCAGCACCTATGTCCGCAATCCGCCATATTTTGAAGGCGACAAAGACATCGGCTTTAAAGACGTTAAGAATGCCCGTATTCTCGGCATTTTCGGCGACTCGATCACTACCGACCATATTTCACCGGCAGGCAATATTTCCAAAAACGGTCCTTCGGCGAAATATTTGGCGGCAAACGGGGTTGAAGCCAAAGACTTCAATTCTTACGGTGCAAGACGCGGTAATCATGAAGTTATGATGCGTGGAACTTTTGCTAATATCCGCATCAAAAACGAAATGTTGGGCGGAGTTGAAGGCGGTTTGAGCAAGCATTTTGCGAGCGACGAACAAGCCTCGATTTACGACGTTGCAATGCAGTATCAAGCTGAAAAAACCCCGACCGTAATTTTTGCCGGCAAAGAATATGGCACCGGCTCCTCACGTGATTGGGCTGCAAAAGGCACTAATTTGCTTGGAATTAAAGCGGTGATTGCCGAAAGTTTTGAGCGTATTCACCGTTCAAACCTCGTCGGTATGGGCATTTTGCCTTTATTGTTTAAAGACGGAACCGACAGAAAAAGTTTAAAACTAGACGGCAGCGAATCGATTGAAATCACTGGTCTTGCAGGCGAAATCAAACCTCGTATGGACGTAACCTGCACGATAACTCGCAAAGACGGTAGCAAAGAAGCGGTTTCGCTACTTTGCCGCATCGACACTTTTGATGAAATCGAATATTTCAAAAGCGGCGGAATTTTGCAGTATGTTTTGAATAATTTGACTGCTTAGATCTAATTTTTAATCTAAGTTGTATGACTATATAACGCCCCGTTAAAAATAAACGGGGCGTTATTTTTAGCAGCAAGATTTTATTTACGACAAACTCTCTTCTTGCGGCATCTTACCAATAAGAACCCTGTAATAAGCAATGCCGGCAAGGTAACATATCTAACAATACTCAAGGAATATTGCAGGTTACGCAAATCGCTATATACATATACTATATTATATAGCCCCGACAAAACATGTACTGCTCTTAAAGAATTAGGATAGTTCATTTAGACTTCTCCGATTTTATATAGCTTAATTTACCGAAAATTCCGTCTTTTTCATCATCGGGTCCGGCGGCAAAATAGAGTGAATTTGCATCGCCGAGGCTTTCTCCGTTACCGAATAATAATCCCCAAACTTTATCTATTTTGACGGGCTTACCTTTGGCATCACGCAAATAATCGACAAATTCATGCGTATAAGGATCAAAAGCAGCTATAGTTCCGTCACCGAAATTACCAACCAAGAGTTTATTCGACAAAGCTCCAAAATCGGAAGGAGAATAGGCAACTCCCCAAGGAGCGTTGAGCTTACCGCCGTCTTTCCAGATATTGATGAGTTTACCCGATTCGCTAAACTCGGCGATTCTTCCGTAACCCGGTTTTGAAGTATCTTCTTCACCGGCAAAAATTTCACCTTTAGCACAAGTTCCTTTTTTGATTTCTTCGCTCGGGCAGGCTTGCGTTTTTACATAAGCAACCAATATATGCTTCTCTCCTGCCGGATTTTGCATCGCTTGGACATTGAAAGGTGCATATTCGCCTGCATCGACTTGTCCGTTTTTGTTGCTATCGAAAGGATTGTCAAACTTCATATCAACTTGTTTAAATTCACCGTCGAACACTTTTATTCCTGGTTTAGCCCCGAAATCAGCGGCATAAATCAAGTCGTAATTTGACGAAATTGCCAAACCAAAAAATTGTGATCCTTCTTTTGATTGATCGACAACTGCAACTGCTTCACCCGAACGTTCAAAGCTGCCGTCGTCATTTTTCTTTTCAGTCCAAGCGGAGATAACTCCGCCATCGGAAGCAAACAAGAATTTTGCCGGAGCTTTTATAGATTCACCGTTTGCCACAGTTTGCGTAATTACAAATTTATCTTTACTATCGGAGAATACGGTGCCGGTGGCAAATTTATCATCGCCGCCGACCGGTAATTTAACGATTTTCAAAGCATCTTGGTGAATTTTCTTTAGGTTCTCGTCGCCTGAATTAGTTACGTCTCCGACATATTCATAGCTCGCATCTTTTGCGGTCACCCAGAAATGTCCGCCCGCACCTTTGGGACGGATTGCAATTCCCCAAGCATTTAGCATGTCTTTTTCAACTTGCAAAGTCGGTGAATATTTTGCTTGATTGGCAACAAAGACGGTTTGCAAATAAGTGTTCTTACTTTGCAAATTATGCTCTGCAGCAGACACGGAAAAGCTAACGGCACATGCAACCAAGCATGTACCCAACAATAATTTTCTCATTTTTACTATCCTATATTATTAGAAGTTAACGGTAAGACGGGTGCCGAGTATCAACGCATTGTCGATAGTTTTATCGGTTCCCGGATTAACTAAGTATTGAACATCAGGCTGCACCGCCAACCAAGGGGTGATTTTGTCGGAATAGGTAAGTTCAAACGTGGTTTCGGCAGAATCAACCGGAGTGCCTGCAGCAAACGAAGCATCTTTAAATTCATTGCCGTTATGAGCCCCGGTCATAGCAAAGCCCAACTGCCCTTCGTCTCTGCTCGGAAACAAACCAGTATAAACCATACCTGCACTCCAAGCATAATCAAATTGATTAACCGATCCGTTTGCAAAGCCGAGCCTTCCAAATAGAGTTAAACCTTGATCACCCTGCTCATGGTAAACTTGTTTTTCCCCGATAATATATGCTCCTTGGCTATGCTTTTTGAGAGGATCTCCGTTAGAATCGACTAAAGTTTGGTGATCGAATTTTTCGCTATAATACCATTTTCCTACTGCCAATTTTGCTCCGCTCGGAGTATAACCGGCTTCGGCAACCCACAATTCACCGTCATTCTCATCTAAGTTGATATGGGTTCCGTTGAGATGATCAACATCTCCCGGAACTGCATCTAAAACCGCAAACTGAACATATGTATCTTCAGTAGGCTTAACCCGAACTCGCCCTGCAAGCGAAGTAAACGGGAAGATAGAAGGTCCGTTCTGCCCTGATTGTGCAATATCGGTACCGATTCCGAAAGTTGAATGAATAAATAATGCACTCGAATCGGTAAGGTAAAATTCAGAATTAAGATCATATAGACCGGCAAGAAGCGAAATTTTATCTTCAAATAAATTTTGCTCTATAACCGCTTGATATAATTTCCCGGTCGATTGGGGTACTTCTATATTATCGATGCCCTGACCGCTACCGACCAAATCGGCATCGGGAGTGCCACCAAAATTATTAAGCAATTGAATTTTTGCACTTAAGCCTTTTACGCCGACGATCTTTTCACCGTCAAATCCGAATATTACATCAAGATTATCCAACGCTCTTGTTCCCTCTTTAATCCCTCCCGAAACATTGTTCATAACGTCAAATTTATAAACAACTTCGGTCGAAATTCCAGCATCTTCAAGACTTGTTCTTGCTCCACCCCAATTTCCGCTTAAATATTCCGAGTAATCTTTTGTTTCTGCATCTGCGGCAAAAGCACCGGCGAAGCTAACTGAAGAAAGTAATGCAAAAGAAATTGCGGCAAGCTTTTTTTTCATTGTATTTATCCTTATAAATATTATTAGTATTATAACCGTAGCAAATTATGCATAATAAAATAATTATGTCAACTGCGAATAAGAATCATTATCAAATGTAACATTTTGCAACAAAGCGTGATTTGCAAAAAACCCGAGATCGAATTAGGTTATCATCAAGATTAACCTAAATATAAGTAAATTTTATGAGCAACAACTCGGCTTTTTACTCTTCTTACCAACACACCATCGCCGGCAAAGTTTCCTGTGCAGGCATCGGTTTGCATAGCGGAAAACAAGTAAAAATGGTTTTATACCCAGCCGATGCCGATACCGGAATCCAATTCGTCCGTCTCGATGTTGACGAAGAAAAATCGGTAGTTGCCGCCAATTACCTAAATGTCAGCAAAACCACCCTCGGCACTACTATCACCAACGAATACGGGGTTAGCGTCAATACGGTCGAGCATCTTACCGCTGCTTTGTGGGGCATGGGGATCGACAATGTAATCATATCGCTTGATGCCGCCGAAGTTCCGATCATGGACGGCAGCTCTGAGCCATTCGTATTCTTGCTCGAATGTGCTGGTACAAAAACTTTGCCAACCCGTCGCAATGCAATCGAAGTTATCAAACCGATCAGCGTTAAAGAAGGTAATTCAACTGCGAGCATCACCCCTTATGACGGCTTTATGCTTGATATTGCGATCGAATATGCCGGCAGCGTAATCCCTACCCAGCGTGCAATCTACGATTTTAGCAAACAAAATTTCAAAAATGCACTTTGCCGGGCAAGAACTTTCGGTTTTGCTTCCGAAGTCGAGCAATTGCAAGCTGCAGGCTTGGCTCGTGGCGGCTCGCTCGATAATGCTATCGTTGTCGGTGAAGACTCGATTTTGAATCCGAACGGCTTGCGTTTTACCGATGAATTCGTCCGCCATAAAGCACTTGATTGCGTCGGTGATTATTTCCTTAGCGGATTTTATATCAGAGGTGCGGTAAAAACTTCACGCCCTGGACACGGCATCAACAACAAATTGTTGCGTACCCTTTTGGCGGATAAATCGGCATGGAGATTTGCATCTTCGGCTGCCCAAGTCGGTCATAACGTCTATGTACAAAATAGCAATTTTGCAGCCGCATAGGCGGAATAGATCAACAGCGTTTGTCTCTGATTTCGCTAGAACGCAAGCGAAAATGTCGGGCTTACGAGCATCGCAACGCAGCGTATATTTAATACGTGAGTAGCGAAGCGGAGGAAATCGGCATTTGCAGCAAGTTCTAGTAGAAATCAGTTCTCAAAAAGCCGGGTATTTTTCGGACGCACATATATATGATCGTGTTTATTAAGTGCGAGCATATCGATAACTTCTTTGGGAACTTCGGCAGTTAGCCCCTGCCCGCTTGGGCGTTCCATCTCGACCTTAACCAAAGACCCTGCCGGATTGATATGAATAATCTCGGCTTTAACATAATCATGCAAATCAGTAGGAGTGCGGCTTAAAAACAATTCATGCGGACGGGCAAACAAGGTGACCTTCTTTGCCGAATCAGGCGAAATAGGAGCTTTCTTTTTACCGCCTAAAACCGGAATTGCCGCAGCACCCGGCACCAAAGAAGGCAGAACCTTATTCAACAATCCGCTGATTTCAGGGTAACGAGTTATCCAATTCGGCTTGGCAGGTGCAAGCTGAGTAGGCAAAAGAGCCTCCTCTTTTTTAGCTTCGCATTCAAGCAAATGAGTATTGCCTTCAGAGTCAAGCAAGCCTTCAAATACATTGTAATTGCCGAGAAAATCATAAACAAACGCATTGGCAGGCTTGTGATAAACTTCGCCCGGAGTGCCGACTTGCTCGATCTTACCGTTGCTCATCACAACCACACGGTCGGAAACTTCCATCGCCTCTTCTTGGTCGTGGGTAACGAAAATGCTGGTGATTTGAATATCGTCGTGCAAACGCCGCATAAAACGTCGCAACTCTTTGCGAACCTTGGCATCTAAAGCACCGAAAGGTTCATCGAGAAGTAATAATTTAGGCTCAACCGCCAAAGCTCTGGCAAGGGCGACACGCTGCCTTTGTCCACCCGATAATTGGGCAGGATAATGCGAATGAAATTTATCAAGATGAATCAGCTCAAGCAAACGCATAACTTTACGGCGGATTTCCTCGTCGGAAAAACGCTCTTTTTTAGGACGTACCCGCAAGCCGAAAGCCACGTTTTCAAACACGGTCATATGCTTAAACAAAGCATAATGCTGGAATACGAATCCTACTTTTCGCTCACCGGCTTTTTGGTCGATTGCTTCGTTACCGTCAAGCAGAACACTGCCCGAATCGGCAAATTCCATACCGGCGATTATACGCAGCAATGTCGTTTTACCCGAACCCGATGGCCCAAGCAAAGCAATCAACTCACCCGATGCCACTTCGAGATTGACATTGTCTAAAACCGGATTATCGCCGAATTTTTTATATATATTAGTTACTTGTATGCTCATATCTGCTCATTTAGAAATTTTCCTTCACCCAACGCAATGTCCGAGACAAGAAAGGTAGCGAATTTTGCTTGCCGATATCCCTACGTTCCTCGAGCATACGCCGACGGGCATATTCGATCATGCCGATCGGGGTCGAAAAAGCCGCACCGCTGACTGCATCGGCAAGACCGACAATCGGTTTGGGTTTGGCAAGCCGCACTTGTTTGCCGAGAATCCGAGTTGCCAATTCACGGGTTCCAAGCAATTGGCTCGCTCCGCCGGTGATCACCACCCTACGCCCTGCGACTACGTCCATACCCGCAACTTCAAGTTTATTGCGGATTATTTCAAATAATTCTTCCATTCTCGGGCGGATAATCCCCACCAACATCGAGCGAGGAATAAGATTGCTGCCGTCTTCGTTATCTTCTTCGCCGAGCTGGGGAACGTCGATCATCGCTTGGTCGTCCAATGATGAAGGAACCGTACTACCATGTAGGGTTTTTAAGCGTTCGGCATGAGCAATCGAGGTTGAAAGCCCCTTTGCTAAATCTCCCGTGACATGCGATCCGCCGATCGGCACAATATCGGTAAAGACGTTCTTGCCGCCGACAAAAACCGTAATATTAGTAACTCCGCCGCCCATATCGAGCAATGTCACCCCGAGATCCATTTCGTCTTGCTCTAAGCAGGCAATCGCCGAAGCATGCGGAGAAACCACGAAATCGGCAATATTAAGGTGACAATGTGCCAAGCAATTAGAAATATTGCGGATCATGCTCAAAGGTGCAGTGATAATATGGAGTTCCGCACTCAAACGCTCACCGAGCATTCCCCTAGGGTCACGGATATTTTTAACGTCGTCGAGAGTATAATTGATAGCAAAACAATGGATTGCTTCATTATCGTCATTTTCAACGCTGGCTTTACCTTCGGCGATTATGTCCTGCAAATCCCGACTGCCGACACTCATTCCCGAAACGCTCAACTCAACCGTAACATGATGCGAAACGATGCCGCTACCGGCAAGATTAACCACGACATTATCGATAGTTTCGTCCGCCATTTGCTCGGCGGCATGTACGGCGGCGATTACCGAAGTCTCGGCTTCGATAATATCAACGATATGCCCGAGGCGAATCCCCTTAGAAAGTTGATGCCCGATGCCCGATATTTTCAAGATTCCGTCAACGTCCAACCGAGCGATAAAGCAAGCTAATTTGCTACTACCGATGTCCAACACCGCTATGTTGCCGCTAAAATTTCTCGGTTTTTTCTTCATACTAGTTTTTTAGCAGAAAAACCGACTTAAGCAATCATAGAATCAATTTTTTGTTAGAGGCGGCAAAATTTGCAAAAAAGCGGTCACAAAAAATTCACATAAAACTTATGTAAAAGTTCAAACAGATGTGAGATTAAATCTGTGGATAAATGCGAAGCGAACGCACAACCCGTTATAGTGCTGTAGTGAAGCGAGCAATTATCCATAGATTTAAGAAAGAAAAAGCCCCAAGAT
>Ga0247841_10005013_pt1 | contig 21966 bp, 26 predicted proteins | sample LaCruzMarch2015__2_FD_192410 | JGI IMG/M metagenome (GOLD analysis project Ga0247841, IMG submission 192410) | Freshwater microbial communities from meromictic Lake La Cruz, Castile-La Mancha, Spain - LaCruzMarch2015_18m | ecosystem: Environmental > Aquatic > Freshwater > Lake | place: Spain... | reverse complement strand
TCTGCGGTTCCAGCATCGGAGCGCTTATCGCCAGCCTCTGGGTGACCGGACGCTCCAGCAGCGAAATACTGGAGATTGCCAGGGAATTCAAAGAGCCGAAATACATCTGGAGCATGATAGACCTGACTTTCCCATTACTGGGATTTATAAAAGGCAACAAGCTCTATAATTTCTTAAAGAGATACTTGGGAAACAAAACATTCTATGACACAAGGCTTCCCTTAAAGATTATTGCCAGCGATGTTAGGAAGAGGGAGACAAAAGTTTTGGACAAAGGACTGCTTGTAGATGCGATTATGGCGAGCTGCGCCATGCCCGGAGTCTTCAAGCCTTTTAAATTTAAGGAAGAGCCGCTTCTTGACGGGGGGGTGATTAACCCCCTGCCGACAGAACCATTGTTAAAAATGGGAGTGAAAAAGATAATCGCCGTCAATGTGACCCCTTCCAGGGAAGATATATTGAGGCAATATGAAAAGTTAAAGGAACAATTTGCCATGGAAGTGCCCGGCGTGTTAAAGAGGAAAGAATGGTTTAATTTCAGGCAATATTTCAGGGAGAGCTTTAAAAGCAATATACTGGAGATCGTATTCAGCAGTATTGAGTTGATGCAGTCGGAAATGGTAAAAAGAGAGGCGATGTTGGCGGATGTAGTATTGCATCCTGATACGTCGGGATTGCATTGGCTGGAGCTGCATAAGGCAAAAGAATTTGCCAAAAGGGGCGAAGAAGAGGCCCGGAAGAACCTGGATAAAATCTGGCAGGTCATAAACGAATAAAAAGGAGGCATGATGGGTAAGCTGGGGGGAAATTTAAAAATATTACTGATACTTTTGGTTTTGCTGTCCGGTTGCGCAAATATTAAAGAAGGGGTCAAGGGATTTGCCGGTATCTCCACAAAGGCCATTGAAGATAACCGTAAGAGTGCCATGGTCAAAACCTTTAATTACGGATACGATATCTGCTATAATAAGGCCTTGAAGGTTTTAAAGCGCATGGGGACTTGTATGTACGCCGAGGACAAAAACAAAAAATTAGTGGCGGTATATCTTTCCCAGGAAGATACTACTCCGGTGGGGGTCTTTTTTAAAGAACTGGATGCCAATAATACCCAGATCGAGGTATCTTCGCCGAGTACTTTTGCCAAGGAATTAATGGGTGCAAGGTTTTTTAAAAGATTAGAAAATGCTTTGGAGGGTAAAGAAGAAAAAGAGGAAACCAATGATAAAAAAGAAGACAAAAAATAAGGCCAAGAAGGTAAGTGAGTTTATCAAAGAATGCCATCATGTCGCCAGGAGAAAGGGATGGTGGGAAGACCCGCGTAACGATGGTGAGCTGATTGCGCTTATGCATTCGGAGCTCTCCGAGGCCCTTGAAGCAATGCGTAATCACGGTAAGAAAGAAGATATCGCCGAAGAGTTAGCGGATTGTTGTATCCGTATATTTGATTATTGCGGCGCAAGGAAGATTGATTTAGAAAAAGCCCTCCTGAAAAAGATAGCGTACAATAAGACTCGCCCTTATCGTCATGGGAAAAAATTCTAATTTCACAGGGAAACAGGGGGGGATTAATTCGCAGACGGCCTTGCGGCCTACGACTTATGTCGCTAATGCTCCATAAGTCGTCTGCTCATTAAAGAGGAGGAAGTTATGCCGTATGACAGCAGTTTGGATGAACAGTTGTTTACCAAATTTTGGGAGAATGAAGCAGGTAAGGTAGTGGTAAGTGTTTATTCCTATAATAATGGGGCTAAGAAGCTGCAGATAGTAAGAGAAGTCAAAGATAGAAACGGAGAATTCAGCTTTGCCAAGCTTGGCAGATTGACTAAAGATGAGTTGACCGGCATCTTGCCTTTGATTCAGGAAGCTTTAAGCGTTATGTAAATATGCTGGTTGATTGGAAGGCTCACCTGAAGGGTAAAGTTGTTATCTTAGGTATTGGAAATACTCTGCGCAGCGATGATGGAGTGGGTTCTATTTTGGCCTCCCGCCTTAAAGATAAAGTTCCCTATCTTGTTTATGATGCAGGCCAGTCTCCGGAAAATTACCTGGGAAAAATTGTCAGCGAAAAACCGGATAGCATGGTGATTATTGACGCGGTTGATTTTGGCGGCCAACCCGGAGAAATCAGGGTAATTGACGCGAAAGGCTTAAAAACCGCTAATTTATTCTCCACCCATAATGCCTCTATCCTTTTGACCATTAACTACTTGAAAAATAATTTAAAGCTGGATATAATAATTTTAATTATCCAGCCAAAGAGCATCGCTTTCGGGGATGTTTTAAGCCCGGAAATCACTAAAACGCTGGATAAGCTAGAGGATTGGTTTTCCCGCCTCGCAAACGATGTCAAACATTAATCGGCTCGGGCGGGATTTCGCTGAATAAGGACTTAGGGTGCTCAGCAGTGAAGCAGGGAAAAAAGAGGGATAATTGGGGTTCGCGGTTAGGGATTATCATGGCGGTGGCCGGTTCTGCCATCGGGCTGGGTAATTTTTTACGTTTTCCGGCCAAGGCCGCTACCAATGGCGGCGGCGCTTTTATGATTCCCTATTTTGTGTCTTTATTACTGTTAGGCATACCGCTGATGTGGATAGAGTGGACTTTGGGCCGATACGGTGGCGGTTTCGAGCATGGCACAGCCCCGGGGATATTTCACAGTATCTGGCAGAAAAACCGTTTTATTAAATACTTTGGCGTTATCGGTATCTTCGGGCCGCTGGTCATATTTATATATTATACTTTCATTGAATCCTGGACTCTGGCATATAGTTTTTTTGCCCTTGTCGGTAACTATAGCGCGATAACCGGACAGTCGGCAATGCAAAGTTTTCTGCGGGGTTTTCAGGGGCTGGAACATAACCAGTATTTTAGCGGCCTGGGTACTGCCTATATATTTTTTCTCATTACTTTTGCCTTGAATATCTGGGTGATTTATCACGGGATAAAAGGCGGGATAGAAAAGCTTTGCAAGTGGGCGATGCCGCTTTTATTCATATTTGGCCTAGTGCTTTTATTTAGGGTCGTGACTTTAGGTACTCCGGATTTGGCCCGGCCGGAATTGAATATTTCTAACGGGTTTGGGTTCTTATGGAACCCAGACTTTCAAGCACTTAAGTCAGCGAAAGTTTGGCTTGAGGCAGCCGGGCAGATATTCTTTACTTTGAGCGTGGGTATCGGAGTCATCCTTACCTATGCCAGCTACCTTTCTAAGGGCGATGACGTGGTATTATCCGGGCTTACCGCCGCGAGCACCAATGAAGTTGCCGAGGTTATCTTAGGCGGAAGCATTATCATCCCTGCGGCATTTGTTTTTTTTGGCCAGGCAGATTTACAGGCCATCGCCCGTTCAGGAGTGTTCAATTTAGGTTTTGTGACTATGCCTTTGGTTTTAAATAAATTACCCCTGGCTGCGATATTCGGATTCCTCTGGTTCTTTTTATTATTTCTGGCGGGGATAACTTCTTCAGTATCGCTGGCTCAGCCGGCAATAGCATTCTTGGAAGATGAGTTTGATATTAACAGGAAAAAGGCGGTATCGATATTCGGCGCAGCCACCTTTTTGCTCTGCCAGCCGGCGATTTTCTTTTTGGGCAGAGGAGTGGTTGATGAGTTGGATTTCTGGGGAGGGACTTTTTTCCTGGTTTTGTTTGCCACTATCGAGACGGTACTTTTTGTCTGGGTATTCGGGATGGATAAGGCCTGGGATGAGATACATAAAGGCGCGGATATGCGCATACCAAAGGTATATAAATTTATTATCAAGTACATCACTCCCCTGTTTTTGTTTATTATTTTAGGGATGTGGTTTTGGCAGGAATGGCTGCCGATAATATTTATGAAAAATGTCTCTTTCGTCGACCGGCCGTTTATTGTGGCTACAAGGATAGGCTTGGTGGTGATCTTTCTGACCCTGGCGGTCCTGGTCAAGATTGCCTGGCGAAAGAAAAAATTGCAGGTAGAGAGGATTAGATGAATTTTGGCGGTTGGGTATTCTTAATCGTTTCCTGGGGAATTATTATTGGGCTGGCTTCGTTTTGTTTTATAAAGGTATTTTCAAAAAAGGAAGTGAAATGAAAAAGATAATTCTGTATTTATTAGGCGTTATGTTTTTGTCTTGCAGTTGTTTAGGCTGCCTGCCTTTGGTACTCGGCGGGGCAGCAGGGGCTTTGGGAGCTGTCGTGGTTACTAAAGATACTATCCAGGGAGAAACAGATAGGTCCTATGATAGCCTCTGGAGTGCGGCTATTAGAGTAAGCAGGATACGCGGCACAATAAAAAATCAGGATAACCTTAAAGGGACGCTCGAGCTGGAGGTTGAATCAGGGCGTATCTGGATCAGCCTAATCAGGCTTACCTATGCCACTACCAGGCTGAAGATCTCCGCGCGTAAATTCCACTTGCCTGATTTAGGCCTGGCCCAGGAAATATTTGTGAAGATTATGGATGAAGCAAGATGATATTTTTCCTTTAATTATCAAGAAATTCGTGTAGAATATATAAACCTGGCAATTAAGCTCAGGATTCGCCTAGATAAAAGATTTAGCCGAGGTAGCTCAGTGGTAGAGCGCGGCCCTGAAAAGGCCGGCGTGGGGGGTCCGATTCCCTCCCTCGGCATTTAGTTTCTTCTCCTCGGCACCATATAAAAACGAGAGGTTTTCACAAGCCTCTCGTTTTGCTTTATTTAGGCGTAATTGCTTGAGTTATGAAGCGGTTACGCCCTTTTTATTCATTTGGGGACGCTTGGAGAGATTTGTAGGGTTTTATAAAATGTTAATTCTTAATGGCACGCTAATGGCACGGAAATGGGGGAGAAGAATTAACTTTCAATTTATTTTATGGTGGAGTATAATTCTTTCATCTACCCTAAAGGAGTAGAGATTAATATGAGCGAAGAGAAGAAACTATTAGCTTTAGATTTATTTTGTGGAGCGGGCGGGTTATCTTATGGCTTTCAGCAGGCTGGATATACGATAATAGCCGGTTTAGATAATAATATATTCGCGCAGGCCACATATACTACTAATTTTCCCAAAGCTAAATTCTATCCAGGAGATATTAGGAAAATAAAACCCGAAACAGTTATGGCCGAATTAGGGATTAAGCCAGGAGAATTAGATTGTTTAATTGGAGGGCCTCCATGCCAAGGGTTTTCAGTTAAGGGCAATATGGATTTGACTGATGAGCGAAATTTGCTATTTAAAAATTTTATGCGTTTCGTATTTATCTTAAAGCCTAAAGCGGTACTAATAGAAAATGTTCCTCCTATTCTAACGCTAGGCGAGGAGAGATTCCAGAAAGGCATTCGCCATTTATTTAGAAGATATGGATATAGAGCTAGATTCAAAACTTTAATGGCAGGTGAATATGGGGTGCCTCAAAAGCGAAAAAGAGCTTTTTTCCTCGCCTTAAGCGACCACAAAGAGCCAACATTTCCTTCCCCTACCCACGCTATGCGCGCAAATAAGAAGAAATCGTTATCGCGTTTTGTTAAAATTAGAGAAGCTATTGGAGATTTGCCCCCATTAAGAATAGAGCAACAAGTAGACACCTACACTAAAGAACCGCGTTCGGAATATCAGAAACTTATGCGCGGAGACCAAGATAGGCTATATAATCACGACGCGAAAATAGAAAGCGAAACAAATCTTGAAAGGATACGTTATTTAAAACAGGGGCAGGGCATAAAAGATCTACCCAGCTATCTTCAGCCCAAATCTGGATATAGCCAAGCTTACGGAAGATTATCTAATAAGGGGCTAGCGACTACTATTACTGCCAATATGCATAATTTAGGATCCGGCCGCTATATTCATCCAACTCAAAATAGGGCCATTAGCGTGCGGGAAGGAGCGAGATTGCAGTCTTTTGACGATAAGTTTATATTTTATAGCTCAAGATATTCTCAATGTCACCAAGTCGGGAATGCTGTTCCGCCTTTATTAGCTAAAGCCATCGCTACTCATATAAAAAATAATCTTTTATGAATACTAGGAATAAAAAGCTGATTGCGAGGCGATTATTAACTTGGTTTGATAATCGCGGTAGGAAATACCCCTGGCGCAGAACCAAAGATCCTTATCGAATATTTGTCGCAGAAACCCTCTTGCAGAAAACAAACGTAGAGAAAGTCCTCCCGGCCTACCGAATATTAATTAAAAAATATCCTAACGTAAAGAGTCTTTCTCAAGCTAATCTCAAAGACCTGAAAAGAATTGTGGCCCCATTGGGTCTAATAAAGAGAGCCGGCTTTTTAAAGCGAGGAGCGAAAGAGGCAGTCCGTAACTTTAAATCGAAATTCCCGAGAACCAAGAACGAGCTGAAGAAAATAATTGGCGTGGGGGATTATCTCGCGCACGCAATTTTGAGTTTTTGTTTTGGGCAAAAGGTTCCGCTGGTAGACACAAATGTAGCCAGAGTATATAGTAGAATCTATAATTTCAAGGTTTCGAAACTTCCTTATGCTGACAAAAAGCTATGGCTATTTTCAGCCGAAATGCTCCCACAGCAAAGATTCCAAGAGTTTAACTTAGCGCTTCTCGACCTATCGGCTCTCATTTGCCGCCCGCGAAATCCCGCATGTTATCAATGCCCCTGTCAAAACCTATGTTTTTATTCCCACCGGTAACCCCCAAATTCATGTTGACGTAGAATAAGCCTAAACATGATTAATACGTTAATCATATCATTAACGTAAAAAATACTTGACAACAACCTATTTTATGCTAAACTTACAATTAATGACGTTATCTACACATTAATAACAACACTAAAGGAGAATTTATGAGATATCTAATCGATATTTCCAACGTTCAAAATGAGAAGATAGGTAATTTAATTAAGCAAGGAAAATACCAAAACATTGCCGCATTCATTTATAGTGCCTTAGAGAATCAGCTATATTTAGAAGAGTCTCCGGGGGGGCCTTTGTTGTCGGTCGAAACACAGAGTCGTGAAGCAGGATCGCAACAAGCAGAGGTATATAATAAAGGTAATAACGAGGCGAGTCTTTTATCTTTATTGGCAGCAGATATAGGAGACGTTACCATTATAAAGCCGCCAATGGAATCAAGGATTATGTTTATGGCTGGAAAAGATTCAGATTGTCGTTTTTGGGTTTGGGGGCAGGTAAATAGAATATTTCCATTGAAGTTTAGTCTTAGGGTCTTGGCCAATTTATTAAAGCAAAATAAAACAGGCGTGATTACTTTAAAGATGTTTAAAGATATCGCCGCGTCAAACGCTAGGATTTTTGGTCAAAAACTTATGGCGATTGAGAAAATGAAACAATCTAAGCGCGCAGAGAGGATTTCTCCGGGGTTGCCAATTGGAGAAGAGGGGTTCAAAAGCGAAGCTAGGTTTAAATCTCATTTTTTAGTGACCGTGCGCATGACGGATGATAACAGGCCAGTATTAGATGGGGCTTTAGCAAAATATATGTTCGCTAACATTGAGGGGGTGGATAAAGAAGAGAAGATAGGGATAACTAAGGCTGGGCTGGAATTCGCCCAATTAGAAAATCCAATTTTAGATAAAAACGAATATGATTTTACCCTCTCGGAAGCTGAAATCGATTACTATTTGAGGCATGTTGCTGAGCATGTTCAGGGTGAATACAAGGCTATTAAATTAATTATTTCTATAATTAAGAAAGGCACTAATAGGCGCGAAGATATAAATGAGGCATTAATTAAGTACTGTCCAGAATGGAGCCCTGCAATCAGGAATACTCAGAGAGCTGGTCTGATGTCTAGAATGTTTGAATTAAAATTATTAGAGCGGGAACCCGATGAAAAAGGCGTAGGGGTTACATATAAGATATCAAAGAATGCTGAAGATAAAATTCATTAGACGGTAGATTTAGGGCTAGAGGAGATTATTATGAAAAAATGCGCTATTTGTGGTAAAGATTACGATGAAAATCAAGTAGTTTGTCCTGTTTGTATGCCTTCTACGAACATACGCAGTAATTATGAAGAATGGATAAACCAGGTAGAGTTAGAGTATAGAGAGGTTTTTGATGTTAATTACTTAATGGAAGGATTGCAGAAAGATGCCATACAAAATTCATGGGGAGCCAGAATCGATAGAAGGCATGCAAAAGATTGGGGTTTTGAGTTTGAAATTATAGAAGACAAAGGTAAGACATTTTTGATATTAACGGATAAGGGGTGCTTTGGGTTAACCGGGCCTGATTACAACACGTTTCCTCCCGTAACTCTTAAGGAAGAACTTAGGAAACACCCCGAGTATAGATTGGCACGCTTTAGAACTATGCATTATTCGGGTGACAACGAACAGGGCGGAGGAAAATTTGGTCGAGGAAAGACCTTATATCTAGCTGCTTCAACAAAACGACATTTTTTTTGGGATTCCTTTACATATGGCGAAAACGAATATAAGGCTGGGTCAACACATCTCGCTGTCGATGAACTGAAAGTTTCAGATGTTATTACGGGAGACCGGGCTAAAAAGTATATGACAGACCATGTTTCCAGCAAAATTAAACCACTCACCACTTATGGTACTAGAATAGTTATTATGGAGCCCCGCGAAGAATTAATTAAAGCAATTGAAGACGGCTTGCTGCTTGTAAGCGTAGGGGATACCTGGTGGCCCGTGATCAAGAGAGGATTAAAAATATCGATAATTACGAAAAGCAAGCAGCATGACGCAAAAGTGCCTGAAGAATTCTCTGACTTAGAGGCTACCGATACAAAAGTCAGAAAAATGAGGAATCACGATAATGTAAAATTTGAATATAGTAAAACCTTATGTAAATTTAAGCATTTTAGGCTATTTGTATCTAATAAGAAAGCAGTCCCAGAAGAGATGAGAGGAGTGTATTTATATAGAAGGGATATGAAAATAGCGCAAATCGAACGACTAGATATACACCCTCAGATAGAAGAAAGATTCTATGGATATATTGATATAGAGCCAGGATCGCCACTTGAAGACTACTATATATTTGAGGGCGTAGAGGGATTACAGCACGCTTCGTTTACTACGGGTTATAGAGGAGTATTAGGAGCGATTAAGAGATGCGTTGATGAGAAATTCAGAGAACTAAAAAAAGAACTAGGTCTTGATGACGCCGGCGTGAGGGATGAGCAGGAAACTAAAGAAACAATGCAACGGGCCTTAGCAAGGTTTCAAAAGCAATGGCCAGAATTGCAAGGCATAGGGCAAGGGGCAAAAATTAAAGTTGAGAAAAAACTAGCGATAGAATTAGAGTCTTTGCGGTCTCCGCACCCCGAAGGCTATGTTAATGTTGGCGAAGATTTAACAGATATAGTATTTAAGATTACTAATAATCATTCTAGTGACCTAAAAGTTAATATTTTAATCAAAACGATTAAGGAGGACGGAACATTAATTGAAGATCTAGTAAAGTGCGGAGCTGATATCCGATCGAACGCATCCTTCAAGACAAAATCGTTTGGATTCAATGTCGCCACCGCTAAATATTCTCTATCCGGGTTCTACGTAGCGTGTTTATGTGAAAGCTCGGATAATCGTTTCAAAGATGAGTATAAAAAGTATATTTACATAGGAAAGCCCGCGCAGCCAACTCAAAATGAGCCAGTCTCAATAAGAGTCATCCCCATGAACTTTCCAACTCCTGGGAAATATAGGGCTGATTTTGGTCAAAAAATAACAAACATCGAGTACAAAATAATTAACAACACGTCGCTAGATATAAGTGCACACTTTAGGTTAAGAGCCATGGATAATTCTAGGTCTCAAGAAATTGTCATAGAAGGAAGAGATATTAATCTAAAGCCAAATGGTGAAGAAATTATTAAGCGTGCCGATATCGAAATTAAAGCGGACGAGTATAGAAAATTATTGGAGGGCGGAGAAAAAGGATCCGTTATTTTAAGAGCTACTGTATCAAGCTTGCAAGATTTTTCTTACAACAATAAGAAATATCAACGAGCTGAAAGGCTTGCTCGATGTGACGTTAAGTTCTGGATAAATTGTGACCCAGGGAAAGGCATTTTTACAAACGAAGTATCTTGGGGCGGTACAGAAAATGGGCCTAAATCAAAAATAGAAGGCTTAGAATTCTGGCTGAATATAGACCATCCGGAATATAAATACGTAAAAAAAGATAAGGATCGTAGCAGGCTAGATGACTATGTAAACGAACAAATATGCCGACAGGTCTTAATGTTGGTAATTAATGAAAATGCATTAGATAAATGGCCGGTACACCCCACTGAGCCGGGGTACAAAAATAATCTAAAGAAGGACAATGCATCCAAAGAAGAGATCGTAAAGTCATTTATTTCAACTTTGGATTATATGCTTACTGTTTATTTTAAGTAAACAGCTACGAAGGAGATATGTTATGACAGTCATTATAAGGATTTCGAAAGATGGGCCTGTATTTAACAAATTGACTCCATCAGATGATGAGAGAAAGCAAGCGTTAGACCTTCATAATAAGTTAAAAACATTAATACCGGACCTAGAAAAAGAATACGAAAAAGGTAAGATTGAGACTAAAAGAGGATTTCGGGTAGATGATAAAATACCGCGCCTAATAGGAGAAAAGCTTAGAAAAGTTCTTTGCGATGAGTACAATGTTACCGATGAAGAGTTAGATTGGGTATTTAAAGCCATAAAAGAAATATACTCAACTCAGGGAGCTATAAACGTTAGTCAAAGACGAGACATCCTTAAATATATGTTTGAAGCAGCTAAGCTGCCACTAGCATTCTATTCCAGCATTGGGTGGGATGGTTGGCGTCGGCTAATGGATTCTCCAACGGTTCGAAAAGAAAAAAGATTTCTAAAGTGGTTGGAAAAAAAATATAACAAAGAAAAAGGTATTCAAAAAGGCTTTATGAGAGATTTTATAAAAGAGACAAATGCCATATTGAATAATCGTGACACTTTTATATTTACAGATGATAATGAATTATTCGCTATCTATGATAAAGCTTGGGATATTACGCTAAAGAAGAAAATAGGTAAAAAAGAAGATAAGTAGATCTGTTGATTATGAATATAGGAGGCCATTATGTTACGGGAAATATTGACAAGGATAATGGATGAATATCCCGTTGCTCGGACACAACCTTTCTTGGGCAATAAGTTTGCTCAGTTTATTCGCCAAGATGTGCCAGAAAGGCTTAAAAGACAATTTGAAAGTTTCACGAATATTATTTGGGTTGGTTCGGCTGGTCAAGGCAGATGGGCAGATGCGCCATGGATAGCGGCGTTAGACTTATTGGTTACAAATACACCGCAGGACGGCTATTATCCAGTTTACTTGTTTACTAGGACACTCGATTCAGTATATTTGTCTTTAATTCAAGGGATGACTCGTTTAAGGGCAGAATTTGGAGCAAGCCAAGCCAAAGAGATCTTATCAAAGAGAGCTTTAATACTTCGGACAAGGCTTCAAGAAGAATATTCTACCAGATTTAGCAATGAACCTATTAATTTACAATCTTTAGGTCATCACAGCAGGTTGGCATTTTACGAATCCAGTCATGTTTTTGGAATTAAATACACTAAAGCAGCATTACCTGATGATGCTCAGTTGATGAATGATTTGAAAGCGATGTTATCTCTTTATCGGGTGGCAACAGAACGAGGCGGTTTTGAAGAATTTGACACTAGACATTCTCTTATTGAAGAGAATCATTCGTACGAAGCGGAAGCCTCTCTAGATGAAAAACGGCGCCTGCGTCTTCATTATGTCATTGAGCGAAATTCATATTTGTCTAAATTAGCTAAGAACCACCATGGATATAGATGTCAAGTTTGTAATTTTGATTATGAAAAAGCATATGGAGAACTAGGGAGAAGATATATTGAAGCACATCATCTTACTCCTCTGTCACTGCTTCCACCGAATACGCCAGTTAAGCTTTCAGCAGTTGCAGATTTTGCTGTTTTATGTGCTAATTGCCATAGAATGATTCATCGAAAAGGAGCTCCTGATACTTTCAAAGGTTTTCGGAGTATGTATCAATCTTTAAACTCGCATTTATCTTAGCTATAGATAGCTAAATTTAAGGAATTTTTGTAACTTATCAGGGAGGAGAAAATGGCAAAAACTTTTAAAGTTGCGAGAAGTGCAACAACGGGGAAGTTTGTTAAAAAATCTTATGCGAAGGCTCATCCTAGGACTACAGAAGTAGAAACAATGCGAAGAAAAAAATAATTAAAATTTTAACAACTCGGCAGGGTTTAATCCAAAGGCTTTGGCGAATTTTTATAGGTATTGATTTATGCATTAATTGAGGTAAAATTGCTTTAGAAACAAAGACAATCTGGTTTATAGCTCTACCTTAAAGAGGACATAGGGCCTCTAACTGTGAAGTAAGGTAAGCTGCATCACTCCCCGAAAGGGGAGGGGGAAATGCAGTCTTATCGGATTTACTTCACAGTTGCCGGTAGGAATATGCGCCCCCTTTTTGTTGGGGGCATACTAGTAGGTTCAGCATTAACGGACTCTTGAAAAATAAAGGAGAAATATGAAAAAACTAATCTATCTATTCATTATGGTAATGTTAATGAGTGGGTGTGCTCCTGCCCAGCAGCATTTGTCACATTTCAGGGAAGATGTCGAGCGAACAAATAAAGTAGTAGAAAAGGTTTTTGATTATCCCTATAAAGATGTCTTTTTGGCGATAGTTCAGGTATTGAATGATACGAGGGTAGTTATATATACGAAAGATTTTGATAATGGGATAATACTTGGTAAGAGTGCTTCAGGATTAGGCGATTTCCAAATGCCTTCTCATAATTTTGGATTTTGGTTGAAAGATTTAGGCAACAATAAAACTAAAGTTACATTGAGAATGGTAGAGCCGCAATGGCCGATGGGTGGAACGGCAGGAGATGAGTTCGACTTAATTAAGAATGAATTGGAGCTAAGAGTTAAGCTAAAATAATTATAGCTTGGGCAAGTGGCGAAAGGGTATGCAATTACCTCAAAAAGTTTTTGCAAAAATAAATGATAATCTATGAAAAATAGCGATATAGCAACTGGTATAACTTCATTAAGTTGCAGTAGTCGAATGAAATCCCCCGATTTATTCGAAAATTTCTTTTGTAATTTTTAGAAAATCCGTCATTTTAAAGGGTAGGCACTTGAACTCTGTCGGGGATAAATAGATATAAAGTTCACGCGTGAATTAGGGCAGGTCATTGATCCCCGACAGGATTGGCCTGCCCGTTTTATTTTCAGAAAGGTGGGCACCCCATATGAAAGTCGGAATTTATGCAAGGGTTAGCAGTCAAGACCAAAGAACGGATACACAGATTATTCCATTAAAGGATTACTGCACCCGCATGAACTATCAGATTACTCGCGAATACGTTGATCATGGTTTTAGTGGCAAAGACAATAACCGGCCAGCTTTTGAAGAGTTGCTGGGTGATATTCGCGCCGGGAAGATTGATTGTGTTGTTTGCTACAAGCTAGACCGCGTGGGCCGCAGCTTAAAGCATTTGCTTAATCTGTTTGAAGAATTCAAAAATCGTGGCGTTCACTTCATTTCTCTTTCCCAGAACATCAACACTAGCACACCGGAAGGCCGGATGTTTCTAAAGATGCTCATGGTTTTGGCCGAGTACGAGCGCGAACTCATTGTAGCAAGGACAATGGACGGCCTAGCAAGGGCATTAAAACAAGGAAAGAGGCTGGGAAGGCCCGTAGGAAGCAAAGATAAGGGCCAGAGGACTAAGTCAGGTTATTTCTTACGCTACGTTAAGGACAAAAAATCCTCCCCCCAAAAATTGGGGGCTTTCTAAGGGTGAAATTGGAGGACAAAATAACGTTCGATTGTTTGTTGGAGAATAGAATTAAAAAAGGAGGGTACAAAGATGAAAGTAAGAAAAGATGGGGCCTTCAGTGATACATTAGTATACGCGGGGTTATGTATATTAACCCTAGGATGTGTATATTTATTCCGTGTGGTTATTACGACAGCGATTAAATGTGCCTTTGATAACGAGAAGGTTTGAAGCCTATTAAAATACAAACGTTTTAAGCTACAAATAAATTTTTTTAAAAAAATAACTTGACAGGTTTAAATGTTGTTGTACAATAAGGTATGTCTCGCATATCTCGCGCATATAGAAGCCTATGAAAAATATTGAATTTCAGAAGATCGTTGAAGATTTCTTTCCACCCGAAGAAAGGCGCGTGCCAATTGACAAGGTTGTGGAGGGTTGCAAGCAGCGGAACATCAATATTAAACGAAGAACCCTTCAGGATTTTTCGACAAAAGGCATGCTTCCAAAGCCAATGCGAATTGGTCGCAATGTCTATCATGACACTGACATATTCGATAAAGTGGCAGCATTATTCATACTTAAGGACATATTTCATCTTTCCCATAAACAAATTAAGGACATGGTGCAAGGGGGTACTTCAAGTGTCACAGAAATCGTTGAAGTTTTTCACAAGGTGTTGTCGTATTATTTTAACTGGGCACAAAAAGGGGATAATCGAGCTCTAATTTTTAAAGTTGTTAATACAAAGAGGGCAGACGCCATTATAAAAAAACTTGTAGAAGAGATTTCAGAAGGCCTTGAGCCTTCTAGTATAAACGTGAAGGATTTTGTTAAAGAACTTAAGAAGGTAACAATTCAAGTAAAGGAGTAATTTTTTTTCCTTAATATGCGCAAGACATGCGAGATATACAAAAAATAGGAGGCCAAGATGTTTAAGTATCAAAAGCAGTTTGAAGAGTGTTTAGGGCGAGCGTTAAGGCCAAATTCAAAAGGGCAAGTTTATACTTTTTGTCCGTTTCATGATGATCGCAGACAATCCCTTTCGATCAATGTGGCAAAGGGGCTCTGGAAATGCCACGCCGGCGATGGTCAAGGCAGCATTGCCACATTTAAGAACCGTATGCGAAGGCGCGTGATGAGGTACTTATGAAGTTGCTAAATGAGTTTATCAAAAAAGCGCACGGTAACCTTACGCAAGGTCGGCGTAAATACTGGTATGGAAGAGGTTGTAATGATTGGGTCTTGGACTATTTTCAGATTGGCTACTCCCTGAAAAATAATTTTTATATATTTCCATATTTCAACACTCAAGGCGATTGTTTTTTGTATAAAGCAATCAGCGTCAACAAAAGGCACTATTGGTATCCGGCTGAAGGCGATTTTGTAAGGATTTTCAATATTCGGGATATTAAAGAAGCGCGTGAGAATAAGCAACCACTACACATCTGCGAGGGCGAAAAGGACACTTTGATTATGAAGATGAATGGATTTTTATGCATAGGCATTTCCGGGGCGAATGGTTTTAGGAAGGAATATCTCGATGTCGAAGTTATTTAAAGGAATATCTGAGATTATAGTATGTTATGACAATGATGATGCTGGCCAAAACGGCGCAAAGGAAATTTGTCGTTCCGTTGGAGCTAAAGCCAAAAAGATAAATTGGGAACCTGATAGAGCCAAAAGTTACGACCTCAATGATCTTTTTCTAGAATGCGGGTCAAAAAATGAGTTCTTGAAGGAGATTGAGAGGTATGCGAGAACTGCAAAGGCAGAGGTGGAAGCAATTCTGAAACCGAGCGCTTCGCTACTTGATTTATTTAAAGATAGAGTTGCTTTGGAATCAAAAAATGAAATTATCGGAATATCCTCGGGGTATTCTCGCTTCGATCGCCAATTTTCCGGGATGAGCGGGATTATACTAGTTGGCGGTATTCCAAAAGGAGGGAAGACCACATTTGTAGGCAATATTGCTATCAGGACGGCCGAACAAGGATACGCAACGATTTACATGGATTATGAAAATGGCCCCTTGAATCTATTGGGAAAGATACACACAAATATTTTTCATCGCACAATTGGTGAGATCAGAAAGGACTATAAGGATATATTTGATCCGTCAAAGCATAAACCGGAACACGCGCGGCTATTAAAAATACTGAATAACCTATATTTTATTCGGCCTTCCGCAAGGGATGTCAATGATGCTTTTGCTTCAGCTCAAGAAATATCTACTCAGATCCTTGAGAGATATACTGCATACCTTCGAGACGACCTGGCATATACCAAACCGATTCTATTCATAATCGACTCACTCCAAAAACTACCTGTGTTGAATACGAATGACAAAAGATCCAGCATAGATGGTTGGTTGCGTTCATTTGAGTACATCCGCGACCAATACAACGTGACGTTCCTTATCGTTTCTGAACTAGCGCGCGGTAAATATAACAAGCCAGCTCTTGAGATGTTTAAGGAGAGCGGTGATATTGAATATACCGCAGATTTGGCATTGTTTCTTGAGAACCAAGACCCAGTTATTAACCTGCAGACGGTTGCTAACCGTAATGGTGAAATTGGCGAACCCATTGTTTATATGGCAGATTTTAAACATTGGAAATTGAATGAAATGGACGATTATAGCATTCGCAAAAAATTAAAAAATGAAAAATAACAATATACAAATACCTGGTCACTATTTGGATGCGGCATTGGCTACGAAGGAGCATCTAACTAAATCAGAACATTACCGCACAAGAATATTTGCTGAAAATTTTCAAGGATTTGACTTAGGAGTCAATGGACACAGGGCTATGCTTGCTATTTTTGGCAAATACGGTGAAAAGGGATTTGATAAAAATGTATTTCAAAGCGGTGTAACATTTTCGACATATGAGTTCATGAAACGAATGGGTTTTAAACAAGACAAGGTAGGACGATTTGGAAGCAAAAGAATTAAAGAAGCCTTATGGGCATTGTTGAGCCTTTCTCGAAATACCGTTTCTGTATATTTTACTAAGTTTTCAAGAAGAGAAAAAGATGTGAATATCTATAGTGTTGTGGCAATTCCAAATTGCCATTTAATTGAAATTGTTTATTCTGCGTCTAATGTAACCGAAAAAGATTTAGAAAATGGAAGAGTCGAAGAGAAGGTTTCAAAGATACACGTGAGAGTATTTCCTAGATTTTGCAACGAAGGCTATTACAAGCTGTTTGAAGCCAATTTTTATCCCCGTTTAAAAACTTTGCTTGAACATTCTGGCCGTAGGGTTGGTAAATACCATTTTAATTTTGCGCTTTGGTATTTAAAGCAGAATAAAAAGCGCCCATATGTAGAAATTAATGTAGACAAATTGGCTCGACTGCTTAAAGTTCCATTTGATTCATTTCATGCGAGCAGGGCTAGGCAGATTGTGCGCGTTCTATATAAAGATTTTAAGAAATTAGGATACCTAAAGAAATATGCAATTAACGTTCCGGCCAAGAATAAAGCAACAAAAGATGTTCTCTGTTTTTCAGACCCAAATGGGTTGCGTTAACGGGGGGTAATGGGTTGCGATTACGGAGGGTAATGGGTTAACCTGATGCTGTAACTAAATGACAACATACGTGTTGCAGTACAAAAAGACTGAGTAGTTATTTATAGTAACACTATAGTGGGGAAGGCTTAAAAAGAGCCTTCCCAGTGTAATAGAAAATCTCGAATTATATCGCAACTTAATGAGGCTAATCGTGAACGGGGAGCGCGACAAATAGAGGCGGGGTGAAGGCGGGGGAAGGGGCTTTATTCTCGATAATCGAGGCAAGTAAGGCCCATTCTAGCCCACTAATCATGCTTCTTAAAGCAGGTTAGCAAGAGAGACGGTGAGGTTAATAATGAATGAACTTTTAAGCTTGCTAGATGTTTGTCAAAGATACGAAGTTAGCAAGTGGACTGTTTATCAGTGGACTTCAAAAGGCCTAATTCCTTACCTGAAAATCGGTGGCAAAATCCTTTTCAGGGCCAGAGATCTTGAGAAGTGGGAAGAGATGTCAGCGCATACGGTGAAAATTAGTTTATTATGAGAAAGCGAATTAGGGTTCCGGGGATATACAGGCGCGGTCGCTGGCATTGTTTTAGAACTATAAACAGCTTTGGCAAGCGCGTCGTAATCAAGTCGCTTAGCCAAAGAGAAGCAATGCTTAAGCGCGAGGGAATGCTCAAGCAGTTATTCAGCGCGGCATCCGAACAGCCGACCTATAGAATAGAGATAGGACAGGGCATAGATTTCTGGTTGAGCAGCAAAAAGGGCCGCATAGATGATTCCTCATACCTCAGATATAGAGGGTGTATGGATAACTTCCGGAATTTCCTTAGTTTAAGGCGGCCAGATTTGAAATATTTCGATGAAGTACTGCCAGAGTATATCAGGGAATTTATGGAATACCGGCTGTCAGAGAAACACCGGGCGACAAAGACTGTTAATGTCGAAAGGATGGCTATAAATAATTTATTCTCTGTCCTCATTGAACATAATAAAATCCCGGCAGATAATCCCGTAACGAAAATTAAACCATTCAAAGTAATCAAGGTTCAGAAGAGGCGTTGTCTCTCTGATGATGAGCTGGTTAAGTTTCTTGAGGGCGCCAAGGTAGAAAGTGGCAACATTGATTGGTATGCAATATATTTTACTTTATATGTTACCGGCATGCGAAGAGATGAAGTCAGGAAGCTGGAGAAGAAATACGTAGATTTGTCCAAGAACCTAATAACGATACTGGATACCAAGACCGATAAGCCGAAGATCATACCCATACATCCGCAATTAAGGCCTGTCCTAAAGAAAACAATAGAACAGCATAAAGGAGTGTTAGTGTTTCCTAATTCCGAGGGCAGGCTATTACATAAGAATAAAATGCGGGATAAAATGCATGAGATATGCGAGAAGGTTGGTATTGAGAAGGCAACAGTGCATGATTTAAGGCATACCTTTGCCAGCCGGCAAGGGTTACCGGACAGAGTTAAACAGATTATAGGCGGTTGGAGCAGCAAGCAGGTTATGGAAAAAACTTACATTCACACGCCGGAAGATTACGTTCGGGAGGAATATTTTAAGGTTGATTTCATACCTAAGCCTAAAGATTAGTGGCACCTTAATGGCACAAATGAGACTTGAAAACGCTATAACTTATGCTAACATGTTATGTAACAGAGGGAGTTACAGAGAGTTGGATTTAGTTTCCCTCTCTCGGCATTTTGTTTCCCTCCCTCGGCACCATATAGAAAGAGAGGTTTTTCATAACCCTCTCTTTTTGTTCTATTACTTTTAATTAAGTGGTATAATTATTACTATGGTTTTTACAGGTTTATTTATCATTTTAGCGATTGTGTTGTTCGCCCCATTCTTTATTAAGAGGATTGAGGAGAACCTTGAGATTTTCCTCTTTGTGATGGGTTGTATTGCAGTCACAATTACGGCTCAGTGGAGTGCGCCCTTAATAGAAGAAGCCTTGGTTGAGCCGATAAAGATAACCCTGGCGGTTTTTATCGCGGGTTTTTTATTTAAGTTTTTCCAGAAACCGATTGCGCAGAATGTAAATCGAATTGCCGATACAATCGGCCTGAAGCTGTTGGTTTTTTTGATAATAGTCATGCTTGGGTTTTTATCAAGCGTTATTACTGCTATCATCGCCGCGCTTTTCCTGGTTGAAATAATCACCTGCCTTACACTGGATAGAAAAAATGAGATCAAGTTGGTAGTCCTTGCCTGTTTCTCTATAGGCCTTGGCGCGGCATTGACGCCGATAGGAGAACCTCTTTCAACTATAGTTATAGCCAAGCTTAAACCGGAGCCGTATCTGGCCGACTTTTTTTTCTTATTCAGGCATTTATGGCATTACGTAATACCGGGAGTTATCCTGTTTGGCGCCTTAGGGTTTATTATGATGCCGGCCAAACGTCAGAAAAATCACGGTTTGGCGGGTGGCAAAGAAGAGAATATAAAAGATATATCTATCAGGACCGGCAAAGTGTACCTTTTTATTATGGCGCTTATCTTTCTGGGTAAAGGTTTTAAGCCGGTAATTGATACATATATATCCAAGATTCCTTATCAAGGGCTTTATTGGTTAAATACGATTTCGGCAATACTCGACAATGCCACTCTTGCCGCTGCTGAAATAGGGCCGAGCATGGGGCTTCTCCAGATAAAATCAGCCCTCATGGGGCTTTTAATAGCCGGGGGCATGCTTATACCCGGAAATATCCCTAATATAATTTGCGCGGGAAAACTTAAGATTAAAAGTTCGGAATGGGCTAAATTTGGCGTGCCTTTAGGGTTGGTGGTTATGGCAGTATGCTTCTTAATATTGATGTTGGTCTAATAGGGATGCCATAAAGAGCCTTGACAAGTGCGAAATATTGTGGCACATATTTAAATAGCAGGATACAAAGGCGTTCCAAAAGAACGTCTTTTATTTTTTGATTACCTATAAATGCTTAGTCCCGTAAAAGGGAGCGGGGGAACCAGGATCGGTCTTCTAAGAAGATCTTGGGGCGAATATCTGATTTATCAGATTAAGGTTTCTCAACCCGAGCCCGACAGCTAACCTCGTCAGCTTATGCCCGAGTAATGTGACCAGAGTAGACATTCTCTGGTTTTTTATTGCGCAGTAAGCGTACCTAGTCCATCCTATAGAGTGGGTGGCTTTTTTGAGGAGCGAGCCCCGTTAGGGACTCCAGTAATATCGTTCTTCTTGGATAATGGGAGAGTTCAACGGCTATGATCGGAATGTAGATTATAGCCGTTTTTGTTTAGCTGTAAATGGAGAGGCCGTCCCCTTGTTGAATATTACTGTCCATCCTTAACGGGAATACCTATGCTATTTACCAGCGGTCTTATTTTCTTGAGGTTAAGAATAGTCGTGGTAGAATATAACCCAGGAGCTTTAATATATGCAAAAGACAAAGATTCTGGGGAATAAAATTTATCCCTACTTGATAAGTGCAGGGCTTGTTTTCATCATGACTTTGTTGGGCGAATTTGTCAAAAGAAGGCTTGAGCCAACAAATATCGTGATGTTTTATCTTTTGGCTGTAGTAATAGTTGCCATTCGTTGGGGGCAGGGGCCAGCGATCGTAACCTCAGTATTGAGCGTCCTTGCGTTTGATTTTTTTTTAGTCCCGCCGTATCTCACCCTGAATGTTCACGCTTTCGAGTATCTTTTTACCTTTGCGGCTTTTTTAGTAGTTGGGCTTATCGTGAGCACGCTTGCCTCAAAAGTTAGAGCGCAAATTATCCAACGGCAGACAGAAAAACTTCATTCAGCGCTTTTAAACTCAATTTCGCATGATTTAAAAACACCGCTTGTATCGATTACCGGGACTTTGAGTGCTCTCCTGGATAGTACATCAAAGCTTGACGTGCAGCAAAAGAATGAGCTTTTGGAGACGGCTCGTGGTGAATCCGAAAGGCTGAATCGTATTGTAAACAATCTTCTGGATATGACCAGGACAGAATCCGGCGTATTACGGATTTCTAAAAAGCCATGCGATTTGAGGGATTTTATAGGAGCTTGTCTTGAGCAGCTAAAAGATAAGATAGGTAGCCGAAACATAAAAATAAATATCCCAAAAGATATGCCCGAAGTGGCTGTAGATTTTCCCTATATGCTCAAGGCGTTTTTGAATGTTATTGATAATGCTTTAAAGTATTCGCCGGATAGTTCTGCGATTGAAATTGAGGCTTTCTGTATTGGCAATAAGGTTCGCATTTCTGTGCGTGATTATGGTTATGGAATTCCAAAGGAAGACCTGGGGCGTATTTTTGACAAATTCTACCGGGTCCAGCGCGCTCAAAATGTATTGGGAACCGGTTTGGGGTTAAGTATTTCAAGAAATATTATTGAGGCTCACGGTGGCCATATCAGCGCAGAAAGTGTTCTTGGCAAAGGCGCTACGTTTATTATTGAGCTTCCGCTGGAGTAAAAGCATAATGGTAGAACAGAACAATTTAAGAATTCTAGTTGTTGACGACGAAAAATCCATACGTAGTTTTCTTAAGACATCTCTTTCGGCGTATGGTTACAGTGTTTTTGAAGCAGCGAAAGGTAAAGAAGTTTTAGCAGAGTCGGTTAGTGTCCATCCGGATGTCATCATTCTTGACTTAGGGCTTCCTGATATGGATGGAAGAGAAGTCATTGTAAAAATCCGTAAACGGACAAAAACCC
>Ga0247841_10005011_pt1 | contig 21969 bp, 7 predicted proteins | sample LaCruzMarch2015__2_FD_192410 | JGI IMG/M metagenome (GOLD analysis project Ga0247841, IMG submission 192410) | Freshwater microbial communities from meromictic Lake La Cruz, Castile-La Mancha, Spain - LaCruzMarch2015_18m | ecosystem: Environmental > Aquatic > Freshwater > Lake | place: Spain... | reverse complement strand
TCAAAAGCATAACCCAAACCCTCATAAGAGGTAGAAATGTCTTCCCCATGATTGATAGCCATATTTTAAAATCCTCGTTTGTTTACTTTCTCATCTATAATTTCTATATCTCTTAAACTGATATTATCTATCTCAAGATATTCTATCTCGGAAGTTTCCATATCTGCCACAGGATTTTCGTCTGCTGGATAATATGTAAAGTAGGACACCTTGTAGAATTTGGTCTGTGGAGGAGCCCCGTCCGTTGTGCTTACAATAATTTTGCCATCTGCCTGGATGTACGCCCTGCCCGTACCCTTTGAGACATCTATTGGAGAGGATACTAGAGTCAATAACTTACTATCCTCATATGCCCCCCTAAAATGGCTTTCATCCCCACCGTTATCAGAAGTTTTATAACTCAATACGCTATTTAAACTTCTATAGGATGTCACACCCGATGCACTTACTTTATTGTAAATTTCAAAACCAGTATACCCTATAGAATCAAGTGGAATAAAAGAACCATTTCTCTTCATCATTCTTGTAAAGGGTATCCTAATATCTTTCACACCCTCAACACTTCTAACCTCACTTGATACTGCACTTTGGGTCAAACTATCACCCATTTTTAGTTTAGACACATAATTTGAGATAACAGTCACAATCCTGGACTTAAGAAGATTTATATCCGTACCAGTTTTTCTAACAACAACAAAGCTAATATCCGCATAATTCCTTATAGCCTGCTTTACTATGGTATCACCGCAGGCATGCTTCATCACATCTACTTTATCCTGAACTTGTTTTATAAGATCATTTGTTATAAACGTGACATTAAAGTTTTCACTAGCTTGATAAGAAATAGCTACTCTATCTCCGTGCCTTATTTTGCTATGGTATAAGAGATTAATATACGTGTAATTTGTATTACTCCCCGCATCTATTTCATAATCTACGTCTTTTTTATATGCTGCACCACCGCCAACAGGAGTTACTACTATTGAATTAATATTTACACCCTTTAAAGTTAATTTGGCGGGGGTGTCATAGAGCATATCGTGCTCTTCATTTGTTACTGTGAGGAACTCCTGGATATGGTCAGACTCACTAAAGAAGAATTTGACAGCATCTTTAGCGATACTTGAGTTACCATTCGACAATGTATCCTCATATTTTACCAAACGATACTTAGAAGTATCTATTGTAGACCCTCCTGATGTTGTCACTGATACTATCGAATCCACCGGCTGCTGTGAGAGGACCAGCATATTTGAGCTTCTGTACAGGTAAGCTACTTCAACAATATCGAAAGTAGCCAGCCCAATATTTAAATTCTGCTGGCTCTTTTCCAAGAGAATAGTATTACCCTCGCCCATGATATGAATATTTGCAATGGAGTAATCCTTACCACGGGTTAGATTTCTTACCTTGCTTACAGATACGATAGGGTTATCAATACTTACTTTCTGGTTCTTACAACGCAATCTAAAATCAGAAGCATCTGAAACATAAAAAACTTCACCGATTTTATTTCCATAGGTGTCCGTAGGATACTCATAACTAAAAGCTACTTGATCCACCATTTGCGTTAACCTGGTCCCACGGATGTATATATCAACCCTACCCCCGATATGCTTCTTATCTGTGATGTCATAGTCACGCATCATTAGGGGGTCACCGGCTATTTCTACCCTAGACTGTATTACACCGGGGACATCCGTAGCAGTAGCATTATAGCCACCCTCTGTTCCTGAATCATATTCATACTTAGAAACTTTTATTCTATCAGAAAGTTGCTGGTTAGATTCCCGGTTATTCCCGTACCTGGTTGGAACAGTATTGATGACCCTTAGTCCAGGAGACACATTTAGGGCTGAGGTAATTGCCCCTGAAGGTACATTACCACTTTCTCCAGGAGCCTGTGCTTCTATGTCTACCTGAATTTCGTATCGCTTATTTGTAGCATTATAATAGACATCCGCATTAGTTGCACTAAGTATCTTAGTCCCCTTTACTACAAAAAGAACTGACCCGATACTAATATCATAATTTGCAATTGTAGTTATAACCGTATTATCCATAATAAGGATATCGTTTTTAGGACGTATTTCCGTATAAAATAGGGCTGTACCAACCGACTTAGTAAAACCTTTTCTTTCTAGTGAATAATTAGAAGCATACTTATTAAACTGGTCATCAATTAATAACTGTAGATTTGTAGGGTCAGTAAGTCCAAGAGATGCTGCCAGAGCCCTCTTACGTGGGCTTAATGAAACTGGATCGCTTATCCCATCACCATCCGCGTCGTCAAATTGTAAAAGAGTATCTAAAGATAGACATGCAAAAATAAAATCCTGAATTACATACATCTTTTCAAATTCAAGAGCAATTGGGTCAGAAATATCTCGTATTACAGATCCTGGAACAATATTGATCAGATCATTATTTACCATCATCTCTCTTGATAAGGTAAATAAAACGTCACTCCTTGACCTCTTTGGTAGAATCTGATAATCTGTAGAATAAGATAAAAACTGCCCCTCTAATTCCTGCGAATAGGGGCTATCTACTAATTGATTTAAAGCCTTATCAAATGTTCTTACTGTTGATATTACATAATAGATGATATCGGTACTTAGCGTTTGACCGTCCGCCAAAAAGATATTTGATATTTTACCTTGCTGAACTAGTTTTGCTATTACAGATTTATCAATGGTATACGTGTAATATTCGTTAGTTACCTGTCTACTTCTTGTTGTAGTGACAGTCACGTCCGAGAGGGTGTCAGTATAGGATGACTCATTTAAGATTATCTCTTCAGTTTCTGAGACATCTACAGACACAACAGGAACGTCATTTATAAGGGTGTAGTCCGATCCAGGGACTAAACTCATATAAAAGTTACAACCTGAAAAATCATTATCCTCATTGATAATTATCCCGGAAGATGGGATTAAAATTTTTAGACTATCGTTATATCGTCTGATTTTAATACCTGTCAAAGGTTTGGCAGAGGCAGTAATTTCATTTTCTTCTACGATATGTGCAAGAATAGGAGAATAAGAACTATAGTCAAGTATCTCCCCAATGTGTGTAAGGATATTACTTACTTTATACGCCTTAAATTCTATAGTAAGCGTGTCACCGGGATACAGGGCAAAAATACCCTCTGAATAAAAAGACCAAGGTATTGACGTAACAACATTATTTGATACGCCTACAGATATATTATTAGTGGATTCCACAGACCATACGCCTGAGACATTCCCACGATCGATCTTATACCGATACTTGACTATAATAATAGTGCCGGTCTCTACCTCCCCAGGAACCACAGGGACATAGCCTGAGATAGCTTGAAGAAGAGCATCAGAATAATATACCTGATCTCCGGTAGAGGACCAGTTAGTCTTAGGATATAAAATTATAGGTGCTGGTATCATGTCTTATAAAACCAATCGTTGTCTTAAAGTGTCGTTCATGCTTAGATACTGCGTATATTCCATATTGACATTGCTTTGTGACGTAAAAGAAACGACTACAAATATCATAGAAGGGTCTTCTGTATCCTGGATATCTATAGAAAGCAATTTTCCGAATAATTCTCCTGGATCAAACTTCCTACCCGAGGTAGTCATTTGCTTTTGAATATTCTTTAGTTTATCTATCGCTGTGGAAACTTGTTCCCTAACTCGTGTGTATAACAAATTCTTATCAGAAATTTTTGTCCCTATAAGAGAGTGAAGCTCTGTACCGTACCAATCATGAAAAGCATTAGAGGATAGCTTAGTAACTATAACTTTTTCAACTTGTTGTAGAAGGAGCAGCTCCCTTGACGTCATTTCTATATCGCCATGACCGTTGATAAATAAATCATCTAAGGATTTTACATTAAGACATTTTGGGCAAGTCTCTGAAAGTGCCACATAATTAAATTCTATTATAGGTGTGGAGTGCTTAACTTTATTGAAAAACTCAATAATCGAAATAACCGTGAGGCTAAGAGATTTTCGTAAAGTTTTTATTGAATAGAGCGCTGGGGACACAGTAACCCCGTTCACTCGAACCTTCAAAGATGAAGCAGAAGCTAATGGATATGGAAGATATACTGTCTTCATATCAGCCTCAAGCTGCGCCTGAGCCCATAATATTTTATGGTCACAATAATTCTGTAGTTTTACATCGTATGACATTATATTACTGAACCTTAAAAATATTCATACGAAAAGGTTTTTTAACCAATTCGTATATTAATCAGCCATTCAGCTTATTGCATACTTAGACGTATATAATAGTAGATTATTAGAGTTAGGCCATAATATCCCTGTTTGTTCTTGTCATTTTCTCAAGAAGGTCACCCTGGGCATCTTTAGTACTTTTCCCAGTTTTAGCGTCAATATTGGACTTCTTTATAAATGTTTTCTTACCATTAACATCTAGAGTCTCTACTTCGTCACAAAATGGAATGTTCCCCCCGAATTTCTGACGCACTTTCTCTCGAAGATGATCCTCAAGATTAAGATTCCGATCATAAAAGAAAGTTACAGGAAAACCTATTGTAATAGCTATTTTCCTTAAAAGATCACTGCTCTCACTCTTAAATCTTTCGTCGAGATTCTCCACGCCAGCCTGCAGCTTATCCTTAATACTCTGTATCTCTCGATTAACAGCTAACCCTACAGTATAATTGTTATTGGAGACTGTTTCAAAAGTGCTGTGCTCTACTCTTTTTTCTGCTGCAAAAGAATTTGCTATATCATTTGTAGAATTTACTAGGCCCTCTACCACAGAGTTACCTATCCCCTTAACACCCCTTATAGTATCAAGAGTCACCTTAACGTTAGAAATTAGCTTGTTGAGACTTTCCGAAAACTCATCAAGTTTTTTTAGAATATCTACTTTTTTAGGCATAGCATCGACATACTTATCAGGTAGGTTATCCTTCTCGAATGGACCAAAATATAAGGAAATGTCCCTAAAGACCATAGTATAAAACCCTTGTTCCACCTGATCGATTGGGGTAAGCTTATAGGAGTCCTGTAGAATACCTGAAAATTTATTAATAACTTTTTTCTTTTCGTAATAGTTAGAACTATATCGATCAAAAGAGTTATTCTGAAATTTAAGATAAGAGTCTGCTGTTGTGACATCCGGCAAGATTGTGAAGAGGTATTTAAAATCCAGCAAACTTTGGTATAGGGACTTTATTTTTTCCAGATTTTGTATAGAATCATTATACCCCTGCTGATTTTCCTTTATTTTATCTTGATACTCCTCAGTAGACTTCTTCACGCCATCTAACATTGCCTCAAGATAAGACTTATGGAGCCTCATTTTAAGGAGACTATCAATGTATTCTTCAATCTCATCAAGCAGTGGTTCAAATTTATTCTGAACAAGATTCATAGTAAGGAGAAAAGTATCATTCGGAAGATTGGACAGCATAGCCTCTTCAATTGGAATCACACTTATAGACTGCTCCGGAATAGTGTCCGGCACAACGGCATCGGATGTTACGTCATTAATCACAGGGTAGGAGGTATCGATACCATTATTTCTAAGAAAGGAGATAAATTCCTCTCGAGTAATGGAAATGACCTTGGTCATCTCTTCTATTTTTCTTTTTAGTATTCTCTCCTTAGCCTCATGCTGATCTTTCTGACCCACAGCAACTGTCATAAGTTCCTGTATGTCAGCAATACTATTAGCTTTTACAAAGATATCTTTTCTTCTTCTCATTTTTTACCCCAGACCGAGCATTTTTAGTAAGGTAGAAATAGCTTTACCGGTTCTTTCATATTGCTTTTTCATACTCTCAGTATTACCCTCAGGCACAAGCTCCTTTAGCCTCTCTGAGTTGGTGACATCGGGAATACCATATAATAGAATAAGCCCAAACATAATGCCCTTCTCATTAAACTTGGAGATTGGTGCATTTTTATCAATATTTGCAGAAGGGACTAAGAAATCTTTTAAAGAGGTTTTATCCTTTGGAAGTTCCTTAGAGGCGGTCCCAGAATTACAGGCCTTATTAAATCTGTCTACAAAACCACTCATGCCACCTTTTTCAAGAGGTAACTTTAGAACCATAAAAGTCCCTCGAGTTGAAAAAGAGGATAGCCTTACAGTCAGACTTTTAAGCTTATCTATGATCTCTAATAAACTTGCTACTCGTTCTCCATAAAATTTCAGATAATCATTTACAGCATCACTCCCTGTCCCAACTAATCCTGTTAGCTTATCCGCCAAGGCATCTATGCTATCAAACATGCCATCCATCTGATTACCCAGCATCCTTCGCACGGTAACGGACTGCCAATCCCCTTCAAGATCTATAGGAGACAGTAGCTCCCCGCTTATCGATAAATTCATGTATTTTTTCAACTCTGAGAGCGGAATACATTCTTTAGGAACATGCGCAGAAATTACAGGGGTGCTTATTGGGCTATTTTTGGCTTTTAGATAGGGATGATCTTCTAGATAATCGTCCCCAAATACTGAGAATACCTTATAGAAGTTAGTTGACTCCTGCTGGACATCAAAATCAATATAGGTATAAGTGGCTTTTAGGCTGCTGTATCGTACCTTTACTATAGGCTCGTCATTTGTGAAAATAACAACATTTACAACGATACCATTAACAGTGTACTGTACCGGGATACTTCGGTTACTTCCCGACCGATACACATAGAATGACCCTACAGGTGAATCAGGGGCTTCCCAAGTTAATTTTACACCAAGGGTCTTTATCCCATTTTTATCGTAAAATCCTGGTATAGCTCTTAACTTATTTGCAGGTGATGGATAGGGGATCTTAAAGCCAAATAACTCCCCCAATTTCTTAAAGTTATCTAAAAGATTTCTTAAAAAATCTGGATCACCTACCCCACCAAGCATAGCTATAACTACTCCCCCTACTTTATCCTCCCCCTCGAATTTTGGAGCATCAGGATCTCTACTGCCTAAACAAGTTGCGTTCACCCGTGTAATAAATTCTTGATACCCACCGAATGTTGGGATTGTATACTTTGGAAATTTTTTATCAAAATCAGGGATAATGAAACTCGAGTATATCCCTGTCGAGGCTAAGGAATCAACAAATTCTTTTAGTTCCTTAGCAAGTTGTTTTATGGCAAATTTCAAAAACCCAGAAATTGAATTCACATTAGCACTAAACAATCTTATAATTTTTAGCACTTGAGTAATTGTAGCAGTTATCTTGTCAAGAGTCTTAAAAAACTTATCAGCACCTTTCACAGTTGGTTCTAAACCGTTCAAAGTAAGGGATATCGTCCAGCTATACCAGCTATCACTACTATCATCTTTCTTTGTGATAGGGGGACTTGCTGTCGTACTAATAGCTAAGGAGGGCTTAAGCTTATACTCCTGCAAGGTAATCGTAGGAATATCAAAGTCATCAAGTTTTGGTTTTACAAAATCGGGGACTACATCGTATTTAATTCTTACCGACATTTTTTATTTCCTTTTCAATAGCATTGCAGAGGCGTCTTATAGCGGGGGCAAATATCTCCGATACCCCACCAGTACTACTCGCCTCCACCATCTCCCACCTTGGCTCCTCTATAGGGCTTGTCCCAGAGTCTCGATGTCCAGGTTTCCTTTTTGAATTGCATCCTTCAGCATCTTCGCCCGTTGATCGCATCCGAACTCCTTATGGAATTTCATATAAAGCCATAGATACTTGTTTGAGACTATTGCTTCGTTTACAATAGAATTTTTGATCTGATTATATCTACCAGTTCGTAAATACCCCAAAAAGTTACTTAAGTCAATTGCACAGGGGTTATTCTCATTATAGTTCTCTGGCGTATAATAGTCCTGCTTCAACTTTCCTTGAGAGTCTGCCCAAGGCATACCGAGTCTTTCTTTGATGTAGTTATACTGAACGTGTAAATTTTGGTCTGATACCTGAATAAACTTTATGTCCCCCAGAATACCAAAGTACACGTGTGCCGGGGTATTGTTAGATGCCAAAGTGTAGCTAGTAGCATCTAAAGCGCCCGTTTCAATAGAAGGCACTTTTAATGTAAGTACCCCGCAGGATAAGAAACCATCCACAAAAGAACCTTTTATACTGTCAACTAATTTTGAAACATCTTTATCTGAGGGTAATTCTTTACTATACTTTTTAAATGTTGTCAGAGCTAAAGTGCTTTCAGAAACCACGACATTGCCTTCAGACGACATATTCAACACCTTAAAAGCTGTTATGTCATTAAGTCTTGCTATAAGAGATACACCCGCTACTGGCACGCTACTATTTACTGACTTTAATCTACTTGAGCTATACCCTACAAAGCTACTAGATAATACACTAGAACGGAATAACGGTTTAAAGATGTTGTCCGGATAAGGCTTTATCGAAGAAATAAAGGAACTTAAGAGGCCTACCGTTTGAGCCCCTATGAAATAGTTACTTAACGTGTATACACTACGATATGTCAAAGAGCATTTAATGACTATCCTATCCCGGGTGTTTGGGATCGAGAAGGTTGCGTTATTGACCGCGTAATTGGAACCCGTAGCGTTCCTAATACTAAGCCGTAAGGCTGGGGTAGTGATCGTACCTACATTAACAGCTATATCTGTCCCCGTGCTATTTAACGACTTAGTGACAAAGGTCGGTATCAAGGATTTACTTACAATATTTGATAATCCTGACAACACCTCTGCCTTTACTAGTGAAGTTAATATCTCTGGGGCAAGGGCGTTATTAATGCTACCTGTAACAGCATCACCCAGACCGCCAAGAGTATTGTTGTGTAGGTCATTAAAGAAAAAGGTCCGCTCATACTCGTAATTGAAGCTCCAAGCACAAGAAAGACTCAGGGTATCTAGTGCACCATCTATTGTGATATTGGAGGCTGAGAAAGAATATCCTGAACCAGGACGGACATCCATAAGGAAATCGTCTTTTAACTTGATATTATCTAATGAGGACCTCGGGATATTTAAATAAAAGTTTGGCAAATAATTATACTCAAAATACCCTGGATTGTTTCTATCTTCCCTTGTAAATTTAAGATCTGCGTAAAACCAATTATTGACTACAGCATTGGTATTAATCCTATTTATAAGGTCTATGAGTCTTTCTCTGTGCGGTGCCAAAACGTGCCCAGACCCTGCAAGAGGGATACCATAGCCTAATAGCTTATTGGGTTGACCAAGATCCCCTGCCGCAAGATAGTCGACAGAAGAACTCTTAAAATAAATCCAATTATCCTGAATCTCGTATTTAGCATTATAATCCCAGCTATAAAGTTCAAATGCTAAGATGTCCCTTTTAAATCCCTGAGGGTTATGACTTAAGGTATCCTTGTAAGTTTCTTCCGGGCCTTTTAAAGTAAACTTGTACTCCTGTCCATAACTGTATCTCTTAGGAGACATACTTATTCGATGTTTCAGGCTAGTAGGTAGAGATATACTCGTTAATTTCCAGCCTATCAGCAGGTTATCCTTATGTACAGTAGTGCCATCACCCATGATAACCTTAAAAGATTTTATGATTGGAGTATACTCGGTATCTAACTCATAGCATTTATATTTACCCTGTACATTAGGGTCCCCAATTAACTTAGCGATAAAGAAGGGTCTATCCCCATTAGTATCTTGGATACCTAGGTCATTAAACTTGGTTGCTGTTATCGCACTTACCAATTCATTTATGGTACTATACTGACGAAGATTAAACCTTATAAAGCTCTCCTCAAGACCACTCTGCCTTGTAAGGATCAGCTCTTTTATCACTGTGACAAGGGGCATATCTTCTGTGACCTTTATCTTAGCATACTGTTCTTCAGTAAGCGCTTTACCGCTATCAATTAAACTGACCAACTCCTGAGGAGCCATATAGCTCTTAAAATCCCCCGAGTCGTAATCAGAAAAAGATACCCCCCAATTAGTACCATCTAAGCAACCAATCTCGATAACCTCCCCACCACCTGCGGTATCCCACACGCCAGCCACTGGAATATCTTCTATAGCTATTTTATTACTATTACCATTAGCAGTATACATCGGAAAAGAAAACACAGCATTCTTTATATTTGATATTGTCCTACTGTTTGCATCCTTACCGCTGATAGCTTCAACATACGTGTCTACATAAACTGTTGCTAACCAATCAAACCCTACAGGAGTAAGTGTACTATTGATTAAAATAGCTGAGGCAGACAGGTCACTCTTAGGGATTGGCTCATAAACAGCAGAGGCAGAGAAGATTTTCTCACCACGATATGAAAAACTTGTTATTTCTTTACATATCTCAGATAGAGTCTTAAATGTCCCATCTAACCTTTGAAAACTAAATGTAAAGGTATCTGATATGGTAGAATCCTTATAAACATTTTTCCCATCAACAAGGAGATTATAGAAAACAATATCAAGTTTTCTTACTGCAGCACTATCCGTATATACCCTATAATAAAATTGATTTGTACCCCTACCAGCAGAGTTATAAGCGCTAACTGTAGTGAGGTATGGCACTGCTGCAAAGTTACCGGCAGGGACATAGTCTGATGTTATTATGAAAGAGTCGCAAGCTATAGAACCAGAGCTCAACACGGTACTTTTGAAAAAATTTGAGTTGTTTATTTCATAGGATAATTGTGACACTGACTTATAAATATAAGAAGTGCTTCCGGAAACATATAATTGAAAGGTGCTGTACTTTGGTACACCGTTAAAATCATATGTTAGAGTTAAAACTTTTTCACCCGCGTGATCAAAAAATACACCGTATTTAAGATTTGTCTTACCAGTGTAGTCCGCCAGACTGATGGACAGCCCTGGAATACCATATTTCAATAAATAATAGCCACCAAAATAAGAAAGATTTATGCCTGGAAGCTCTCTTATCTCATGGGTATATATGCGATCTTCAATCTTTTTATTAAGGAAAAGTATTCTTGGATCAGAGGCTCTATGATCTGCTACATTCGCAGAATTCAGCTGTATCCCCTCAACAGGGTCAATAAGTGAATTATTCACACCTATTATTTTTGAAACTATGTCATTCTCAAAATGCTCAAAAACATCCGTGGCTAAAAATAGATTTACACCATTATATGCGTACGCTGTTATATCGGAACAAACCTCAGGTATAGATTTATAAACAATAGTAGGAACGCTATTTAAGGTACTCTTTTTGTATAGGTATATTAAACAAACTACCCCAGATATTTTTTGATTAGAAATATCTGTGCTTATAAGGTCATAAACAATTTCAAAGTACTTACCACCATAGTCCGAAGAAACAGTTACCCTTGGATTTATTACGGTATATAGCGTCTGTGGTGCCAAGACAACTTTAATCGTGGGGGTTTCTATCAAACCTACGGTTATGGCCCCCGTATGGGACTCGTACATTTGTTTAACGGCTCTTTGATAAAGGATACCGCGTTCAAGACTAAGCACCCACTTTATATAATCATTTTTCCAAACGTTATTGTTATCTTCATTAAGATTCCCATAAAATCTCATTCTATCATAAAATTTTTGGTATAAATTCCAAGCATAGAGCGTCTGGTTGTATGTCAGAGCTATCTCAGGTGAAGCACTATCTTCTGCGTGAACAAGGTCTGGGTAAAGCGTCCTGAAGACTGGACCCTGAGTATCTGTCATGAATCTCAACTGTTTTTCGTAAGCTGGAATCTTACTCCTTAAAATTTCTGAGATACCTTTTATGGTACCACCATCAGGCATAGCGAGATAATTTTGATACCGACTATTCTTACGGTTAAGGTCCCCTTGATCAAACGCCCGAGCTATTTTATCACTATAATCGTACAAATCCCTTATAATGAGCTCCTCAGTTTGCCAGGCTTGCTTTTCAAGAAGAAGGTTCTTATATATATTTTCAGGATCGTAAAAGTTCTCATAAACCTTTTCTTCATTGTATCCGTAATCTCCAATGATGTTCTCTTCCCCACCGTCAACAAATTTAAAGCACCAATTTCTATCCTTAGCTCTGATGACGATACCTTGGTAATACCCGTCCTTACTCTCTGCATTATAGATATTCTCAAGAGACAAATAGAAATATCTAAAAAACCCTTTATCAGAATCTTCTTTAATATCATAGATGACTATTGGTGGTGCCGGAGGGGGCATAGGGATCTTAAATTTTTCTGTAAAGTCGTATCTAAGGGCATCCATTACATCATCAATATTCCGCTCTTCTTTAAACGTCAGCTTAGATAGGTCTACCGAGCCCAGTTCTTCCCAAGGCCCTTCAGAATCCTTTTTTACCATTACTTTGAAATTTTTTGTAGATTCCTTAATAAATGGGAAAAAGAGTTTTAAGAGTGCTGCCCCGAAAGGTTTCTTTATCCTTCTATTATTATTAGCTAATTTTTCTATGGCATCACCGTAGGCAGAGGCTCCAAGACTCCCGTAGTCATCAAACATTGGAAAAGCCTCTTTATCCTGGCGTATAATACTAATCCGGTACCCGTCTGGAGATATGGCATCTACAAACATATCAACAGTAAGTGCGGTATAGCTATCCGGATCTGCTGTTACCTGAACCTGTTTACCAATAATATTATAGGTCTTTATCCCTTTATCAGAAAATGGACTGCTTGTTAGGATATACTCATAAGTTTTATTTACAGGAGCCACTATGTCTGAAATGGTATAGGGATTCTTAAACCCTTCGACCTTAATTTTATCCCCTATGTCTACCACCCGTAAAAAGGTGTAATTATTCGGAGTAAAGGATCTATCAGACTCAAGTACATCTACACTATAAAAACCTACCAAGGTCTTATTAATATACGCATCTTCCCACACTTTAAAGTTCAAGTCGGATGCTCTGTTCCAGTACGGTCGATCAGACTTAACAACACCTACAGTCACGACCTTATTTTTATCATCCTTATAAGTAATATTACAGCAGTATACTTCATTGAATGATAGATATTCTTTTCCGAATCTGTGGTAATTTTCCGGAGCCTGTCCGCTATACCCTATTGGGAAATACTTTGAAAAACCATTATCTATTTGTTTTAAATCTTCGACCTTGGTCATGGTATAGTCTTCAGTTTCTACCATTTGATCATCCAAGGTATAATACCCGTCTGAGTCACCCACCGCATTACTGTGCCCAAATTTAAAACCAAGACCGAGTTGTAACTCAGCACTAAGCCCACGCAGACGCTGCTTGTACCAATTAAAAATTCTTATGTAGAGTTGCTTCTTGATGTACTCATCTTGGAGGAGATAGCTCATATCTGCTATACCGCCATTGTGGTTTAGTACCATATCATTTGTAGCACCGCTATCATTACCCTGCCCACCTGAAGAGCCCTTTTGTTCAACAATAGTTTCTATCTGGGGTACTGTGACTATCTCAGTGAACTTTCTTTCTGTTAGCTTTTGTATATAGAATTGATCTGTATTTATGTACTCAAGATACACATCCAACCGATACCCAACAGGAAGAGCTGCCAAAAACCTGCAAGAACAAGTTATTGAGTCCCCCTCATTTTCATACAGATTATCAAGACCCATATAGTTAAAATAAAATCTCTCCAATGACTCCAGAGGTTTTACCAGCCCTATAGCCCCATTATCTATGGTGTAATCTGTATCAAGGACCATCTTTTTCTCATTAAGATTACCTTGGGGGGTAAACGCATTAGCATCTATAGTAGCATAAATTTCTTGGTCCCCATTTACATATTCATCAAGTAAAGATGTAAGATGAACACCACCCCACAACCCTAACCCAAAAGTACTTTCATTATTAAGTACCGTGGTGTATGGAAAGATGCTTGGAGAAACAACTGAAGATATTCCAGGTATCACTCTGTTTACTAAATCACTCAAATTAGCAGTAGAGCTATAATAAATTATTGTCTCTTTCTCTAAGTCATTTGAGTGGAGGTCTATAACAACTTCTTTAATTGCGATATACTCTGCAGTAATCCTCACACAGGGGCCACTACCAATCCCATATTCAGGGGGTAATTGATAGTTGATATCAAAAGCACTTACAGCAAGACCCACAGAACAAGGTAATTGATTGGTGGAACTTTTTAATGCATACTTATCAAACGTATCTGTGAGAACATCCACAAAATTATTATCAAAATCAATACTATATGGTCTGTCTCCTGAGACATATGACTCAAGGTTCTTAATCGCATCAAACAATAAACCATAATTTTCATAGTCTGAAAAGTTAAACGTCGTTTCTTTTGTTTTAAAATTGTCGACAGTCTCTTTTATGGTAATCTGATTTATTGTAACGATTATCGATGCATAACCAACATGTGCTTTCGGAGCTGCATACATAAATTGGATATGCGGTTGAGGACCTGGATCAGAAAGGGGTACCGGAACGCTACTAACGTTTATATACCCAGTATAAGTCTGGACTTTGATATCACGGTCTATCGCTGGATTTAGTGTTATCTCAAAACCATTATTATTTTGAAGCACCCCTGTAACTTGGTATATAGCGCTGTCCGCAATGCTAAGAAGTGTTCCAACCCTAATATTCTGATCTAAGATACCTGAGAATTTAAACTTTGACTCTATATAATCTATCTCAGATAAACTCTGATTTAGAGGCACCCAATCTTGTTTTGAGCAAACAAATAACTTGGGAGCTATCATATTCTCAGACACTGGGCTAGACAGTTCAATCACCGTGCCCTTATCCGCTATAAACTCTGATTTTATAACTTTACTGAAAAAATATCTTCCACTTATCTTATTTAAGAAAGCTGCTACCATACCAGAAGTGAATTTGGTAGTAACGTCAGAATTTTTTACTATAAATTCATTTTTACCACTGAATACCTCTAAAAGAGAGAACTTAGTTAACTCTGGAATAACATTGAGTGTCTGGGGCAAATTAACGAAAACTTCTTCTTCAAAAGGAATTAGTGTGCTTGGGTCCCAAGTTCCATTACCAAGATAATATTCCTCTTTCCCTGAGTTTACAATACTAAAAGGATTGTAATCTGGAACGCCCATATAGGGAAGATTACTCTTATAGGTTGATACAGTAGCCTGAATAGCTTTAGCAAGCGCATAAATATCCTGATAGTTCTCTATCAAGAACTCATAAGAAACTGGATTCTTAACCCCTGAGATATACTCATCTAAAATTATTTTATTTTTAATGAATAAAACTTTTGCACTACCTTCAAAACCATCCGGGGCATTATACCACAATGTAAATGCAGGTTGAGACATATCATCCAGAATAAGTCTCTTTGCGGGGAGAGCCGTAATACCTACATCGTATATAGGTAATCTTGAGAATTTTACATCCGAGGAAAGTGCAAATCGTAAGTTAGGGTATATGCCGATCTCCGAGATGCTTCCCTGTGTAGAAACAGAAGTAATTGTATAAATCTCCTGGCTATTAACTATTAAGAGGCTATCCTTCTTAATATTGGTCCTTACAAAGAGAGCACCACCATCCAAAAGTATACTCCCTGAATCAATAGGTACAGAAGTATCTACCTGTACATCCTCTGACATACCCTGCCAATTGATTAAGTCATCAAACACTGAGAATATTGGATCAATAGCTGTTTCTGGAAAAGTGCCATAGATATCAACATTAGTGCTTTGATTCTGGTAAGTAACTTCTCGAATTACATAATAGTTTGTGGACTGTGGGTCTTTATTGTCCACCCTTAGAACTATGCCAGCCTTAAGAGTGTCTGTCTTATCATAACCCTCTATTAAAAAAGAACTATCCCCAGCATTTATTATCGTGTAAATTAACAGTACTGGCGCATAGGGCAGGATATCAGACTGGTAAGTATAGGAACCAACTACAATGTCATAGTCCTGAGGAATTGTACCATTTAAAGAAGAATCAAGAATTATCTCTTTTTTTATTTCATCATACTTAGCATTATTGACATTAAGAATAATGTCCGTACCCTTTGCTCTAATATCCAGAATGTTCTCGGGTAAGATACTCCCTGAAAACGTGTAATTTGAATCTACCTTATCACTTTCAAACAAAATCTTTTTTGGAACAGATACAGAAGGGTTATTAATTTTAAATATTAGCGCCTTACTTCCTATATCATTCTGTGAAAAAGTAAGTACATCATCAAGGATCGTATACGTGTAATCGGAGCTACCAGGGATGCTCTGTGATACACAATTTATCTGTGCCATTGGAGTATACGAGGCAATTAACTCTAAGGTGATTTCATTTGAGGAAAATAACTGTATATACCCTGTGACATACGAAACAGTGAAATCTATCCCCTCAACAAGTATTCTGTTTTGTGAGACAACAGCACCGGCATCAGATAGTGTGCTGTACTTCTTAGTTAGGATAAGAGAACTAACAATTAATGGGTAGCTATTAAGTCGTAAGTTGTTTACCTCTACTTTTTCATTCTTTATATCATTTCCCTCTACATAGTATGAAACCAGTACCGCCTCATCTTCCTTTGTAGGATTGGTAAGGGCAAAAGCCCCCGACTCAGGATCTATGATAAAGTCTACATCACGTACCAGGTTATTAGAATCTGTGTCTTCAAAATAAAGGGTGTAATCAATACCTTTTATCCCTGATACTCCGGGTACCACCAGGTTTGCGAAGTCATTCACAGCGTCTTCTCTGACACTTTTTATTACACTTATACCATCCCATATAAGCTTTTTAGGGTATGTAAGGGTGTCTATTAAAGATTCTCTATTGCTGTGCTCAACAAATGTAAGTATCCCTGCAGCGTTGTTCACAAGATAATCTGTGTTTTTTACTTTTTCAGAACCATTTACTTTTATTACAAACTCATTAGTTGGGAGTATCTCTTGAACAGGTCTTGTTACTGCTATAGCGCCTTCTTGTGTTGTCTTGCTTATTACGGCAGTACCGTTAAAAGAACTGTCAATTGTATTAACCTGTGTTTCATCAGTCATTTTACCTAGGAGTTTTATATAAGCAACGTCCCTCTCTTCATAGGGAGGTATCGGGTACAAGACCTCCGAACCATTGCTATAATTAACAACATAGTCAACAGCCTCTACCGCTTTTTTAAGTTCTTCCCCATTCTTTCCTATTAAAACTTGAAGGCTGCTGTGTGGGTATGGGATAGGACTTAAAGAGATGTCAGACACCGGTGAAGTGCTATTGCCAACTAAAGTCTTATAGGTACTCAAAACTGTAGCTATATCTGGTTTGTTCTTTGAAGTACCCTTTTGAAATTTCAGAGTTAACCCAGTATCAAGCTCGAAGCTATCTGAAGGGACTATTTGAGGATCAGACATCTGAATCCCTGTAACACCCCACTCACTCTTATCTTTATTATAAATAATATTTGTGTCTGCTTTTTCAATCTTTACACTGTCAAGACTGATTTTCTCTATTGAGCACGCACCACTTTTTGAATCAGGATCTGATATATTTTCTTTTGTATACTTCTCTATAAGATAAACGTCTGTCCCCTGCAACCCTGTAATAGTGCATGAGGATCTCTCCCCATCAAGCTTTATCTTATCCCCATGAAATAGATTTTGAGCCCCGGTGTATCCTCTGATTATCTCGCTATTATTAATAAAGGTGCCATAACCATTGAGATCATTACCAATAAGAGAGGCCTGGATCAAATACTCCTTATTGACACCGGTTTCCCCTGTTTTAACTGTAGGATCGTCCCCGGGGTTTACTTCAATTGATCTTGTTGTGGGTGCATTCTTTGTGCTGATACGACCACCACGAACTACAGTGTCTTCAAGATACAACGATTTTAGATTAAAGATCTCAGATCCCATTATGTTTCCTTCAACTAATCTTTGTAAATACTGATGGTACCCCAGCTATTGCAATTGGTCCCGCAGGAGGAACTGGAGCTATTACCCCCGTGACTACCACGGTAAACTTTACGGATGTTTTCAAATGAGTGACTACCCCAAAAGAGATACAATCACACAGTTTTACAGCATCTCTACCCTTTAATTGCTTTGATAACATAGTTGCATACAATAATTTAGATAATGCTTGTTCACTAAGTGCTGTAAAATTTCCAACACCAGTACCTATTGCTATACCAACTGCTGATCCGGATAAAACCATACCCATAAGAACTTGCGTTAGCCCCATCGATACAGCATCAAATAACTTTTTTACATCTCTACCTTTTAAATTCTTAGAGATTGCCTTACTATACATAAACCCACTCATAGCTGCAGGGACTAACCCAGCGACAGTCACACTATTTATAGAACCAATGGGGCCCACAACCCCACTTAAACTGCAGGTAACCATATTCGGGATCATAAGATATTTTGAAATGGCTGACCCTATAACTCCCGCCAATTTAATAGCATCTCTACCAGTCAAAGTATTTAAAGATAATTGGCTATTTATTGCTGAGGATATCAATTTAGCTACTATAGGCATTACATTGTAGCCATAACGGATGTGGAACCTTTTAACGGGGCCCCGGTTATATAATCTAAATGTGTCTTTGAAGTTATTACTCCACCGCTACCACCTGTCCTGCCCAATAACTTTATAGCACCTCCGGATATATTTACATTAGCAGCCTTGGAAGTCTTTAAACTTACATTTAGTGTACCCTCTATAGATACTTTACCATTAGCGGTCTTAAGGCCTACATTACCCGCTCTGGATGTAAGGGTTATATTACCTGAGGTTGTCTCAGCTGTAAAATTACCTGAATTGGTCCTAAATCTTCTATTACCTACAGTAATAGTTTCTTCGATATTTCCACTTTTTAAAGTAACTTTTTTACTTCCGACTTTTGTTATAGTTTCAATAATATTACCGTTTATTGAGTTTATAGATAACTCTGAACTACCACTATTGATAATCGTTTTCCTATTACCAAAATTTTCATTTTTTTCTTTTGTAACCTTCTCAGTAAAAGCATCCCCTACAATGACATTATACCCAGAACCCACATTAATAGTGCAGGCCCCTGTTATCTTTTCTATACGGGCACCCTTTACAGCCAACTTATCGTAACCATTAATTATGGTCTCTCGGCTGGCTTCGACTTCTTTTCTTTCATTACCCCCGACTTTTTCAATCTTATAGTATTTTCTTATGTTATCAAGCTTCTTGTCACTTTTATCAAAATCATAGAGATCTGGAGATAGATTCGAACCATACATAAAAAACACTGATCTGCTTGTTCTGATATCCATACTTCGATTGCTGTTTGGATTACCATCTTTTTCATTATGGGATCCAACGACCCATTTTATACCACCAACAGTTTTTAGATCCCAGGAATTTGCAAATCGAGAATCCTGACCCCATATCTCTTTTTTACTTCCACGAGCAAGGATAGACATAGAGCGACCCTTACCTAAACCACCTCCAGAAGTAGCCGGGATAAATTGGCTAAAATGCCCTTCTTTGTCTATACCAAAATAGGCCCCCGAACCAGGGTTTGTTCTATCCGGCTTAAATAGCGTGATAGCAGATGCATATGTATCTAGTTCATCACCAGACACATGCTCTAAAGAAAAATCTCCAGTATCATCGTCCGGGTCATTAAATAGAACTGGCTTTAGAACTCTCCCATAGCTACTATTATGCTGGTTGTTACCAATAAAGTTACCAAGGGAGAGAATGGCAATAGGCTTACGTATGGTTTTATTAGAACTAAAGTTTACATCGTTTACAGGCTTTACGCTGAAATCCCTGTCATCTACTTCAAGAAGATACTCCACCAGGTAGGGGTCGGAAGTACTGTCTGAATTTTGAGGTCTTATCACATATGAATTTTTACCATTGATAATTACATCTTTAAAAGCATTGGGGATGTTCTCAATATCGATAGGACTAATGCTATTACGTCGCACTATCCCTGCATTTCTCCAGACACCACTACTAAAAACGTAGTTGTTACAGGAGGTGTTAATGATAGAATTGTCCTCTGGTCTAAGAATAAAGTTATTACCACTTCGATCATCTAACTTAAGTAGTTTACCAAGTAAAATTTCTACCCCATCTTTGGACCCAAAAGAAATCCAACCCTGTTTTAACTTTCTTGATCGAAAAAAGAGTTCATTTGTATTTTGAGTGCTTATAGTATTAGGCCACACCTTAACATTCCTGTTTTCCATACCATACGCGTAGTTAGGGAGGTATGCTATAGGGATAAGGTCATTCTCTTGACTCGCTAAAAGGACAATAGAACCCTCTTCAGGAGTGGCTTGTATAAAACTTGAAGTACCTGAAAAGGGTTGAGAGATATTGACAACAATACCATCTCCGCGACCCCTCCTCAGATTCACGTACATTTTTTGGCGATCGACATCTACCTTGGTTACATCACCAATTAAAAAAGTAGTGTCCCCCGGTCTACGAGAACTCATGGTCGGAGACTCGTTTGGAGCTATTTTTCTACCTGGATTATTTAACATACCTTTAGGGAGAGCCATTTTTTACCCACTATATATAAAAAGTACTTGCTACCCTATTGAACTTGGGTGCTATTATTAATTGAAATATTCATCTGAATCCTAGTATCAACTTCTACATCATTTACAGAAATTAAGCCTTCTCTCTTTTTAGAAGTACTATAGATATCTGGATTAGCCTGCTCATTTTGCTGCTGTTTTACATCGGGCATTATGGAATTAGCCCTATCCATTTTTCCTTGATATCTTTTTAAGGTTACTTCTCGATCCTCATTTAAGACAGTAGATTCGTTTGTCAAATTAGCAATGGTAGCTTGATTAGCTTCGCTACTCCCACCGGAAGATGTTACATCCCTTACACCCACGCTATTTAACATAGTGTCCACACCTTGATCAATAAAATCCTTATGACTCGTAGAATCTCTCATATTCCCATCTTTTGTTAAGATGAGATTAGCACCGTACGGGAAAGCCCCTATATGTCTGTACCCCAGTTTATCTGTATATGGGACAGTATCTGTTGTAATCATGACAAGTTCATTGGATGTGTACGTTGTATCATTACCTGCTGCAGCCAATTGTTCTTTTGACCTAGCCTTTATACTAGCCCTATCTATTTTCCAAAGACCTAACAAACCAGGCCCATCATATACATTGGTCTGCTTAGAAAGTATCTGTTTTCTCATATCATTTATTTTTAGATCTAACTCAGCAGTAGTCACCTTACTATTTTTTACCTCACCAGAACCAATCAGTTTACTCTGCTGTATAAGTACCCCCATCTCTTCTTGAATCTTTGCTGCATCGGGAGTAGCAGACTTTATCAGAGTGGCAATTTCAGTCTCCCTATTTCTTAAGACACATGAATAGAGAGTATCCCCCAGTATCGACCCACGAACGCCACTATTACCATCATCAAAGACACGCTCTCTTTTAAACTGGAGAGACAATTCTGTTGTAGCAGCAGAACCAAATGAAAAGCTGTGATTCACACCCGTGACATAATAAAAGGTGTCCACATGCTCTAAGTAAACCGGATAACCAAGCCTGATCTCAGGTCTTAAAGGGATAGAGACACTCCCTGTAAATGCTTGACCATTTCGTTTAGCCATCTCAGCAACAGCAATCATTTTTAATTGGGTACCACTCATACCGTAGGGGACGTTTATAGTTTCGGATCTTATACCATAACGTTTAATAGAATCAAAGTCTGCATGGAACCCTATAGCCTCAAGACTTGGCAAACTCTGATACATGGGACCTGTTACTGTAAGGTAATTTATAATAGAGTTTGAGTCTATTGAGGAGTTATAGTTAATGACATCTTCAGGCCCTACTCTATAATAGTCAACCTTGCCAGACGCCACATCCAGGTTATAAAAAGGAGGTTTAAATACAATCATGCCATTAGTATCAACAAAAAACTCCATAGAAACTTTTTCACAAATTGAAGTAGCTATCTCCAGTTTAGAGAGGACATTAGACTCACTACCCTGACCAAATAGATCAAACATACCATAGGGCTGCACTTGTGCTAAAAGTCCAAAATCAAGATCGATATCTGCCCTACTATCGGACTGCTCCCCA
>Ga0247841_10005010_pt1 | contig 21971 bp, 19 predicted proteins | sample LaCruzMarch2015__2_FD_192410 | JGI IMG/M metagenome (GOLD analysis project Ga0247841, IMG submission 192410) | Freshwater microbial communities from meromictic Lake La Cruz, Castile-La Mancha, Spain - LaCruzMarch2015_18m | ecosystem: Environmental > Aquatic > Freshwater > Lake | place: Spain... | reverse complement strand
CTGAGGTCCTCGATTCGATATGTACTCAATGATATCAAACGCTTGTGAAATGACCATAGCAGATTACACCGAAAATTCCAACCCCATAATCGCTCTTTTATGATATTTCTTAATCAGTTATAGTTTCCGAATGGACACTACCTAATATTAAATCTATAAGTCGAATAATCCATGTTCCTCATGAGAGTATCTCGGGGTGCAGAGTAACATTGATCAAGGATGAAATTCCTTTTTTCCACAAAACATTGCTCCATCATGCGCGTAAGGCTACTCTAAGCACTCCGATCATTCACTCTATCATGTAGCAATAACTTCTTGATTGTAGAAATGAATCAAACGTTTTTTGTTCGAAGATACTGTTCACTTTGGGGGACGAGATAAAGTTGATATATGTCGTACTTAGTGCAATATATTGATATTTAAGCATAAAATAATTGGCGAATATTATGAATAGCGAAGCAAAAAGATGTTGGGAAAGCTTGAAAGTAGATATTCTGTAGCTGTTTTGTTGACGAAGGAACGCCGTTTGATTTGCAAAGTGGGGAGAGAATGGGGAGAGATTCGTCGGACAAACAAAAAAGGGCTAACCTGATGATGGTTAACCCCTTGATTTTCTTGGTGGAGCTGAGGGGAGTCGAACCCCTGACCTCTTGAATGCCATTCAAGCGCTCTCCCAACTGAGCTACAACCCCACTGTTTCACTTGGAGGGAACCCAATATCATAGGGGTTAAAATAATGTCAACAGTTTTTCTCGGTGGAGAATTGCTGTGCTGCCTGGAATTCCCGGATTAGCAGGGCCTTTGGTACGCCGGTATCGATAAAATCCCAGGGGAGGATTTCCGTTGTTTCTCGGGGGCGATAAACAAAGAAGTCGGGCTGAAAAGGAGCCTTTTTCAGGGCCTTGGACCAGGCACCCCGCTGGAAATGCAGGGCGAGGAGGATCTTGCCGACTCGCCGGTCTCCCGTGGCGAGAAGGGCTTGGAGGTAATTTCTTTTCGGCGGGTCCGAAAGGATTTTAATATTTCCCTGCCCCCGGAAGGCTCCTGTAATTTTTTGGATTTTCTTCATTGCGGTTTGGATGTTTTCCAGAGGATACCACTGAAAGGGAGTCCCCGCTTTGGGGATGAACTGGTTGATGCTGACGGTGATCCTTCGGAAGCGTTTCTCCCTCGGACCGGTCGTCGGCAGGGAAAGCTTTGAAAGGCGCTTGATTAATTCAATTATTGCCTCGATATCGTCTGCTGTTTCCGTCGGCAGACCGATCATGAAATACAGGCGTACATGGAAGAATCCATTCTCCAGAAGATTTATGGCTCCCCGGGTAATGTCTTCGTCTTGAATACCTTTCCGGACAAAGTCTCTCAGCCGTTGGGATCCGGCTTCCGGAGCCAGGGCCAGGGTCTCTATTCCTCCTTCTTTGAGAAGTTCGAGGAGCGTCGGTGTGAGTCGGTCCAGCCGGAAAGAACCCGTGCCGATCTTCCCCTGCCGGGATAGGATATCCCGGCAGATGTCGATCAGTTCGGGATGGTCCGAGACGGCCGTTCCCAGGAGACCAATTTTCTTCCCCCTCTCCAGGCCGCGTATGATCGATTTGTCGAGGTTTTCCCGCTTACGGAACCGGCCGGGACGATAGAGATACCCGGCAGCACAGAATCGGCAGCCGCGAGTGCAGCCACGGCTGACCTCCATCAGAAACATTGTACCGAAATCCGTGTCCGGCGACGAGATTACCGTCTCTGTCGAAAAGGCCTGAATATCCTGCGCCCATTGCTTCCGGATCTCGCGGGAAAGGGAAGGGTCGATAGGGACCATCTTTTCGATCGGTCCGTCTTCCCGGTAAATGACACTGTATAAGGCAGGAACATAAGCCCCCGGGACATCCTTTTGCAGCCTGATAAGATTGTCTTTCCTGGTTTCCCTGGCTTTTTGGGGGCGGAGAAGGTTTGACAGAAATTCCGGCAGGATCTCTTCGGCCTCGCCGATGAGGAAAAGATCAAAGAAATCCGCCAGCGGCTCCGGGTTCATGGTGACGCAGATGCCGCCGCCGACGATGATCGGGTCGGATTCGTCGCGCTCAAGGGAAAGGGGCTTGATCCTTGCCATAGAAAGCATTTTAAGGATGTGCGGGTAATCGTTTTCAAAGGAAATGGAAAAGGCGACAATATCGAATTCTCTTAGCGGTTTCTGGGATTCAAGGCTGAAAAGGGAGAGGGGCCCCGGGGCGAAGAAACCTTCGTCCCCGGGGTCGGGAAGAAAAACCCGTTCACACAGAACGGACGGATATTGATTCAAGAGACGGTAAACTGTCTGGAAACCCAGATTGTCCATGCCCGTCCGGTAACGGTTCGGATAGGCTATGCAGATGTTTAGGGAGTTTCCCCATAACTTTTTTTCATAACCGTCTTCACGGTCCAATAAATCCTTGTATCTTTTCTTGACTGCCCAAGACATTCGGCCCCGTCAGTCGGCCTGTCTTCTCAGGAAAGTCGGGATTTCGAGATCGGGATCGTCGTTGTCCTCGATCATGCCCATCTTTACAGTTGCCATCTGGTCGATGGGCCTGTCTTTCCTAAGATAAGCGGGCTTGGAGATATCTTCCCTTTTATGCCCGCTCATGCTGGCCATATTCACGAGGTTATTTTTCCTGCGGGTCAGATCTTCGAAACCCGTAGCAATGACCGTAATTCTGATTTCGTCTCCCATGGTTTCATCGATGACGGTGCCGAAGATGATGTTGGCGTCTTCATGGGCTTCCGCCTGGATCAGCGAGGAGGCTTCGTTGACTTCGAAAAGACTCATATCCGGACCGCCGGTGATATTGAGCAGGACCCCATGAGCCCCCTGAATGCTGTTATCTTCCAGTAGTGGAGAAGAGATTGCCCGCTGAGCGGCTTCGATGGCACGGTTTTCACCGCTGGCCGTGCCGGTTCCCATGAGGGCCAGGCCCATGCTGGACATAGTGTTCTTCACGTCGGCAAAATCCAGGTTGATCAGGCCCGGGATGATGATGAGGTCGGAGATACCCTTGACGGCGTGATAGAGAATGTCGTCGGCCTTCTTGAAGGCTTCGAGGAGGGACAGGTTGCGTCCTCCCAAACTCAGCAGCCGCTGGTTGGGGACGACAATCAGGGTGTCGACGATCCTCCGCAATTCGTCGACGCCTTCTTCTGCCTGATAATTCCGGCGCTTCCCTTCAAACTGAAAAGGTTTCGTGACCACCGCCACCGTCAGGACGCCGAGTTCCTTGCAAATCTCCGCGATGACCGGAGCGCCTCCCGTTCCCGTACCCCCGCCGAGGCCAGCGGTAATGAACACCATGTCGGCCCCTTCCAGGTGTTCCCTGAGCCGGTCTCTTGTTTCCAGGGCGGCCTGCTTCCCCACATCAGGGTTGGCCCCTGCCCCGAGTCCCTTTGTCGCCTCGGCGCCGAGCTGGACCTTGATAGGAGAAATCGACGCCCCGAGGGCCTGCGTATCGGTGTTGGCGACGATAAAATCGACACCCTTGAGACTGTAGGAGATCATCGTGTTTACCGCATTTCCTCCTCCGCCTCCAATCCCGATCACCTTGATTCTTGCCGTGTTTGCTGTAGATAATTCCGTTAACTCAAACATGTTCTTCCCTCCCCTAAAAGAATTCAATAAACCATCTCTTTATTCTTCGAAACCAGTTTCCAAAGGAACTGCCTTCCCCTCTCCGAAGGGTTTCTTTGGAAATATGTTGACTGCCATAAACAATAAGTCCCACCCCGGTCGCATACATAGGGCTGTTGACGACATCTGTCAGACCGCCGATTCCCATTGGACATCCCCTGCGAACCGGCATATTGAATACCTGTTCGGCCAGTTCCGTCATGCCTTCCATGATGGATGCCCCTCCGGTGATGACGACGCCTGCAGCCATAAGATCCTCATAACCGGAGCGGACGAGTTCTTTGTAGGACAGACTAAGTATCTCTTCCATGCGGGGTTCGATAATGCGACCAAGGATCTGGCGCGATACCTCTCTCGGTTCCCGCCCCCCAACACTGGGGACCTCTATGGTGTCATCCTTGGGAATCAGGGGAGAATAAGCGCAACCATATCTGATTTTGAGCTTTTCCGCCTCTGTGGCCGGCGTCCGGAGACCCGTGGCGATGTCACTGGTTACATAATTTCCCCCGACGGGCAGAACCGCCGTATGCTTTATGGTGCCCTCCGAAAAGACGGCGATGTCCGTTGTTCCTCCCCCGATATCAAGCATGACCACGCCGAGATCTTTTTCATCATTGCTCAGGATCGCCTCACTGGAGGCTAATTGTTCAAGAACGATCTCATCGATATCCAGGCCGACGCGGCTGACCGATTTGGCGATATTCTGAATGGATGCCGAGGCCCCGGTTACAATATGAACCTTGGCTTCCAGGCGGACGCCGGACATACCGATAGGATCACGAATGCCATCCTGCTCATCAACAATATAGGACTGTGGTAAAGTATGGAGGATTTCCCGATCCAGGGGGATAGCGATGGCCTTCGAGGCTTCGACGGCCCGTTGTACATCCTCGTCATCGACTTCCCGGCCTTTAACGGCAACTATACCGAGGCTGTTCTGGCTCTTGATATGTCCGCCAGCAATGCCGACGTAGACGGACCGGATTTCGCACCCCGACATGTGCTCAGCTTCTTCGATTGCCTTCTTGATTGCTTCTACGGTGCTGTCGATGTTAACCACCACCCCCTTGCGCAGTCCTTCGGAAGGATTGGAACCGATGCCGATAATATCGATACCCTGGTCCGTGATCTCGCCAACGATGGCGCATGTTTTGGTGGTTCCGATGTCCAGACCGACGATCACATTTGATTTTTTAGCCATGAAAGTCTCCCTTTTCTTTTCTTTTCATGTCTTGAATTCTTTCCTGGCCCCCGACGTAGCGGCAGGCGGCAGGATATCCCGACGCTGGACCGTTATCTTTACCGGATCGCTCAGGTCGATATACAAGTGTCCTGTTTTCTGATTCCTGTGTTCCAGATCGACCATCACGGGAGGTAGACGCCTGAATTTATTTTCATAGTTGTCGAACCCCAGATGCAGGCACAAACCTGTGTTAGTAAATACAGACAGTCCAAAGCGCTCATTGCCGTTGATTTCAGAGACATTTTTAATATTCGGGAAATCTGTGGCCGTGGAGAGATACCGGAGCAGGTCAAGAGTCCTTCCCATGAGGAGTTGAGCTTCCTTGTCCGTCCCCTGATAACCCGTTAGAATGGGAAGATCCATCTCATCGTTCATTTCTAGTTTTTTGAAGGTGACGCCATTGAGATCCATGAGATAAAAACTATTGTCCTTTTTCACCAAAGATACGGCTGTTCTTTCCCGCAGGTCGATAACCAGCCGGTCGGGGAGTTCTCTCCCTATATGAACATCTTTGATCCAGGGGTTGACCATTACTCTTTTTTTCACATCTCCCAAGCTTACGGCAAAAATGTTCTGGCGGGTCTTGACGGCGGCCATGGAGAGGATCTCTTTCTCCGTCAATTCCTTGCAGCCACGGACGGTAATTTCGCGGATAGCGAAGTAGGGATGACTGATCAGATAGAGGTAACCAATAATCAGGAGCGCCGCCATCACGCCTATTCCCGACAAGGCCAGCGCCGCCGTCAGGAACTCTTTTATTGTTGCCCCTGCCCGCCTGCGCAGGCGGTGCTTCCTGACCTCATAGCGATAGGTGTTGCCTTTGGGGCGGCGTTTAAACCAGTTCTTCACAAATCTTCTCCAATGGTGATTACTTCCGTTTCCAGATGAATACCCTTTTCGCTGAGGACCTTGTCCTGGATGGTCCGGATCAGATCTAGGATATCCCTTGCTTTTGCCTCACCCACATTGACGATAAAATTGCCATGTTTTTCCGATACCTTTGCCCCGCCGATCTGTAAACCCTTCAGCCCTAATTCGTCTATGATCTTGCCTGCCGGCTGTCCCTGGGGATTCTTGAAGATAGAGCCGGCGCTCCGGTATTCCAGGGGATGTTTTTCTTTGCGCATTCTCCTGATTTCAGTGATCTTTTCTCTAACAAGCTCTTTGCTGCTCCGGGATAGGCGGAAGGTTGCATCCAGGATCACGGCGTCTTTTTCCGGCAAGACAAAGCGTCGATATCCAAATTGAAGGTGTCCACGCGGCCATGTACGCGCCATTCCCCGGGCATTCATAAGAGTCAGTTCTTCCAGAGCGTCCTTGATCTCCCGACCATAGGCCCCGGCATTCATGATGACGGCGCCGCCGACGCTCCCCGGAATACCGGAGCAGAATTCCAGACCCGTCAGTCCCTCCGTCGCTGACAGATTGACAAGGTCGGAGAGGGAAGCCCCGGCTTCGGCCTGCAAGGAAAGATCGCCGGAAGGATCTTGGAGAAATCTGGAATCATTCATATGCTTGAGGCCGATGACAACACCCCGAAAACCACCGTCGCGCACGATCAGGTTGGTCCAGTTGCCAACCGGAACGTAGGCGATTTCATGTCTCCTGAGGAAGGATATCAGGTCGCGCAGTTGTTCCCTGTTCCCGGGAAAAACGAGGGCCTGGGCGCAACCGCCGACGCCCATGGAGGCATGGCGGCTCAGGGGTTCGTCAAAAAGGATGTCCCCTCCCGTCAGTCTTTCCAGTTCCTGTCGAAATGTTTCATTCATCCCTGCGCTGCCCTCTGCAGATACTCCTCGCCGATTTTCCAGACCGTGCCTGCCCCTTGAGTGATAATAACATCTCCAGGCCCGGCGATGGCGAGAAGCTTGTCAATAATGTCATTAAAATCGGCGATATAAAGCACTTCCCTGGGACCATGTTCCCGGATCGCGGTGGCGAGTATCTCCGCATGGACCCCTGCGATAGGTGGTTCGCTTGCCGCATAAATATCCGTAATGATCAGGATGTCGGCATCCGGGAAAGCTTCGATAAATTCCTGGAACAGGGCCTTGGTCCGGGTATAGCGATGGGGTTGGAAGATCACGATCATTCTGCCCTTCCAGACATGTCTTGCCGCCGCCAGAGTTTCCCGGATTTCGGTCGGGTGATGACCGTAATCATCAACAACGGTCACTTCCCGGGCCGTTCCTTTCACTTCCAGCCGCCGGTGCACTCCGGCAAAGGTTTTCAACCCATCGACAATGGCCTGAAAATCCATGTCAATTTCCCTCGCCACGGCGATGGTGGCCAAAGCATTGTAAACATTAAATATTCCCGGGACATTAAGGACGGCGACGCCGAGGCGCTGTTCACGGTACAGAACGGTGAAAGTTGTCGATGCCCCGCGGATGCTGATATCGGTAGCCCGGTATTCTGCGGGGAGGGACAGTCCGTAGGAGATAGTCTTTCTCTTGATTTGCGGCAGAATCTCTTTGACGTGCCGGTCGTCTATGCAGATCACCGTAGAGCCGTAAAAAGGAACGATGTTGGCGAATTGCAGAAAAGCGTCCTTGATTTCATCGATATCCCGGTAATAGTCGAGATGTTCCCGGTCGATGTTGGTGATTACGGCGATACAGGGGGCCAGCTTCAGAAAGGAACCGTCGCTTTCGTCCGCTTCGGCCACAATGATTTCACCATCCCCCATTTTGGCGTTGCTGCCGATACTGGCCAGTTTTCCCCCGATGACCATGGTAGGGTCCAGACCGCCATGGGCCAGAACTGTGGAAATCATAGAGGTTGTCGTTGTTTTGCCGTGACTTCCCGAAACGGCTATGGAAAATTTCATTTTAAGAAGTTCGGCCAGCATCTCCGCCCGGGGAATCACCGGTATATTTCGTCGGTGGGCCTCGACAACCTCGGGATTATCTTTCTTGACAGCCGTCGAGGTTACGACGACATCGGCGTCGCTGACATTTGATTCATGGTGTCCCTTGTGGATGACGGCGCCTAATGAGATCAGACGCTGGGTAATGTCCGTCTGCCCGAGATCCGATCCGGTAACCCCATAGCCAAGGTTCAGGAGCACCTCGGCTATACCGCTCATGCCGATCCCGCCGATACCCACGAAATGGACCGTTCTGATCTTTCGACGCATGCTGTCGATTCTTCTGGTATCTGTCATCATATTCACCTGTCCCCAAAAAATTTTGCTGCTTTTACTCCGATGACGCATTTAATGCAAGGGGGTCAGACTTACTCATTGACATTTAATGTTAAATGTCAATGAGTAAGTCTGACCCCCTGTACCATTTTTATGCAGGCCTCCGACACGTCGTCTGCCGCCCGGAAATTTCCCAATGCCCTGGATCTTTTACGCATATCCCCAATTGTTGCCGGATGACCGATAAGTCTTTCAATCGTATCTGCCAGATGACGGCCGGACAGATCCTTTTCCTGGATCATGATTGCGGCCCGGGCATGGACGAGGATCTCGGCGTTCTTTGTCTGATGGTCATTAATGGCGAAAGGAAAGGGAACGAAAATCGCCGCCTTGCCCATTGCGGTAATCTCGGCAACCGAGGTGGCGCCGGCCCGGCAGATTATCAGGTCCGCCTCCTGATAGGCCTTTGCCATGTTCATAATGAAGGGATGGACTTCGGCGTTCATATTAAGCCCCTTATAACCGTCCCTGATTTCCTGGACATCCTTTTCTCCCGTCTGGTGAACGAATTTCAGCTTCTCCCTTGATCTCTCCAATTCGGCAGCGGCAGCAAGGACGGCCATATTGATGGTATGGGCGCCCTGGCTGCCACCGAAAATGAGAATCTGAAAGGGAATTTCCTCTTTCTTTTCAAGCATTTCCTGGGTGGCGGCAAAGGAAGCGCGGATCGGATTACCTGTGACCACGCTCCTGGTTTTGGGAAACCAATGTCCCCGGTCCGGAAAGGACAGGAATATTTTATCAACAAATTTGCTTAAAATGCGATTTGTTACTCCGGGCAGGGCGTTCTGCTCGGCGATGGCTGTTTTTATCCCCATAAAATGGGCGGTCAGAACCGCGGGTCCGGACGCATAGCCCCCTACGCCAATGACGACATCCGGAGAATATTTGCTGATTATCTTATGTGCCTGCATCATGCTTCCCGGTATCTTGAAAGCAGCCTGCATGGATCTTTTCCATGAGCGGCCCTTGATTCCCTCGATATCCAGGGTTTCCAGAGGATATCCCAGTTCTTTGAGAACCCGTTTTTCCAAACCCCGTTCGGTGCCCACAAAGAGAATCTCATTTACCCCATCCTTTTTCAGAAAGGCCTCGGCGATGGCAATGCCCGGGAAAAGATGGCCCCCGGTTCCCCCCCCTGCGATCATCATTTTCACCGGCCCCTCCTGATCCCACACCCGCTTTCTGTCATTCCGGTCTTGACCCGGAATACAGTATTTTCAAAACGTTCTGGACCACGGCTTTCGCCGGGGTGACGATGACGGTGACTTTTTGCGAAGCTGTCACTTTTCATGCGCCGATATATTCAACAGAATGCCCACCATCGTGAGGCTCATAATCAGGGACGTCCCTCCATAACTCAGGAAGGGCAGGGCAAGTCCCTTCAGCGGAATGAGTCCCATAACGCCGGCGATATTTATAAACGCCTCCAGGGCGATGATCATGGTCAGACCAGACGCCAGCAGGGTGCTGAACATGTCCGGGGCCTTGAAAGAAATAAAAAAGCCCCGAACTACAAAAACAACGAACAGGAAGATGATAATTGCCACGCCGATGAAACCGCTTTCTTCGGCAATTACGGAAAGGATGAAATCCGTATGGGGTTCCGGGAGGTAAAAGAGTTTCTGCCTGCCGTCTCCCACGCCGACGCCGCCTATTCCCCCGGACCCGAAAGAGATGAGGGACTGGATGATCTGAAATCCTGAGTGGAGGGGATCTTTCCAGGGGTCCATAAACGTCATGAGCCGCTCTACCCGGTAACTTTTGTAGAAGAGCAGGAACAGCCCGACGGGTATGAGCATGGCCACGAGCCCGGCAAGGTATCTGACCCTGCTGCCGGACAGGTATAGCATGAGCATCAGGATAATGGTGATAATCACCGCGGTGCCAAAATCGGGCTCGATCACAATCAGTCCCACCATGAGCATGGTAATTACCAGGGGGATGACGACCCCGCGCATTAATTCCTTGAGATGATCGGCCTTGCGGGTCAGGAAGTGGGCCAGAAACAGTACGGTGGCAATTTTGACCAGTTCTGATACCTGGAAGGAAAAAAAACCCAATTTCAACCACCTTGAGGCGCCGCCGACCCGCACGCCAACCTTGGGGATCAGCACCAGGGTGAGGAGGAGTACCGAGATGAGAACACCGGGATAGGCGAATTTCTTCAATTCTTCGTATGGTATTCTCGTCATCAGGATCATTGCCCCCAGCCCGATGAGGACGAACAACATCTGTTTCTTGAGGAAATACTGTCCGTCCTTGAATCGTTCCATGGCCATGATGGAACTGGAGCTATAGATCATTACCGTCCCGACGGTCACCAGAATGAGAGTGACGATGAGGAGGATGATGTCCGGGCTTCTGCGGGTGGTATCGAACTTAATCATGAACGAGCGCCTTTACCTGATCTTTAAAAAACTGTCCCCGGGCCTTGTAGTCCCGGAACTCGTCAAAACTGGCGCAGCCCGGGGAGAGAAGAATTACATCTCCCCTTATGGCTGTGGCGATGGCGGTCTCAATACCTGCTTGCAGAGTAGGGCAAAAATGTGTCCCGACGATCCCGCCGATAATGGAACCGATGGTATCCCTGGCCTCGCCGAAAAGGATCAGACCCTTCACTTTTTCTTTGAGGATGGGAATGAGGGCCTGAAAATCCCCTTCCTTATCCCGACCGCCCATGAGCAGCACAACCGGTTTGGAGAAGGTTTCGAGAGCCCGGCAAACGGCGTCGACATTGGTCCCCTTGGAGTCGTCATAGAAGAATAGTCCGCCATATTCTCCCACGTATTCAATGCGATGGGCAATGCCGGTGAAGGTTTCCACGGCGGCAATGATTGCCAGCGGGTCACAACCGCAGTTTCTGACGGCCATGAGGGCGGCCATGACATTTTCGACATTATGCCGGCCGGGTATCTTCACCATTTCGAGGGGATAGCTTTCTCTCTCCAGCGCGGAAGGAGCGTACACCAGACGGCAATCGTCGCTGTAAATACCTTGGGAGACAACCCGGGTGCTGCTAAAGCGGAGCGTCCGGGCGGCCAATCGTTTCTGAAGGCCTTCCGTTTCAGGGTCATCGGCGTTCAGGATCGCTACGTCGCTTGCAGACTGATTGGCAAAGATGCGTTCCTTTGCCAGTCGATAGGCAGCGAAAGAGCCATGATAATCGAGATGATCGCTGGTCACGTTCAAAAGGATCGCCACGGCGGGATGGAAACTTTCAATCCATTGGAGCTGGAAACTGCTAACCTCGATAACGGCATAATCATCCTTCTGCGGCCCGTCGACATAGCCGATGAGAGGGGCGCCGATATTCCCCCCGACAAATGCCTTTTTGCCGCTCCCGGCCAGGATGTGACCGATCAGGGCGGTGGTTGTCGTCTTGCCGTTGGTGCCGGTAATGGCAATCAGTGGGGGGTTGAGAAATCTACTGGCAAGCTCCATTTCACTGAAAACCGGGATCCCCTGCCGGACTGCTTCCACGAGAATAGGGTTGGTCGGCGGCGCTCCGGGAGAGGGGATAACAAGCTCCACCCCCTTGAGGATATCGGGATCATGGGGAACAATCCTTGCTGCCCGCAGGTCGTCTTTTAACGGGGAGACAGGTTTCTCGTCCGTGGCAACCACCCGTGCCCCGCGATGGAGCAGAAACTCCGTCGTGGCCAGGCCGGTTTTGGCTAACCCGATGACAGCGATATTTTTTCCGCTCAGGTCCATGAAGCTTATCTACCTCAATTTCAGGGTGCTCAGAGCCACCAGGGCCAGGAGGATGGAAATGATCCAGAAACGGACAATCACCTTCGGTTCCGCCCATCCCTTGAGCTCAAAATGATGATGAAGGGGTGCCATCCGGAAAATCCGCTTGCCCTTGGAAATCTTGAACCAGCCCACCTGAAAGATGACGGAAAAGGTTTCGAGGACAAAGATCCCGCCCACGATGGCCAGGAGGATCTCCTGTTTGGTCAGGAGGGCCAGGGTTCCCAACGCGCCGCCCAAGGACAGGGCCCCCACATCTCCCATGAATACCTGGGCGGGATAGGTGTTATACCAGAGAAAGCCGAGGCCGGCGCCGACCATGGCGCCGCAGAAAATCGCCAGCTCCCCCGTTCCGGACACGTAGGGGATTTGAAGATAGGTGGAGATCTTAATATTTCCGGCGAAGTAGGCAAAAAACAGATAGGTCATGAAACAGATTATGATCGGACCGATGGCGAGGCCGTCCAGGCCATCCGTGAGATTAACGGCATTGGCGGCGCCGACAATAATAAAGGTGGCAAGCAGGATGTACGCCCAGCCCAGATTGGGCAGGACGGTTTTGAAAAAAGGGATGGTGATATTGGATGTGAATCCCGGTTTCATGTACAGCATGATGCTGACAAACAGGGCAATGGAAATTTCAGCCGTCAGCCTTGTTTTCCCCGAGATGCCACGGCTGTTCTTTCTGGTGATCTTCCAGTAATCGTCCACGAATCCGATCAAACCGAAACTGACGGTGACAAGAATAACCAGCCAGATGTACCAGACGGTGAGATTGGCCCACATGAGAGTCGAAATCACCACGGCAAAGATGATCAGCAGCCCCCCCATGGTAGGGGTTCCCTGCTTCGAAAGATGGCTGCCGGGGCCGTCTTCCCGGATCGACTGGCCGATCTGGAGTTCCTGGAGTTTGCGGATAAGCCAGGGACCGAGGATAAAGCAGATCATGAGCGCTGTTATCGCCGCGTAAATCGTTCTGAATGTAATGTAACGGAAGACATTGAAGGAGGAAAGGGTCGTATGCAGTGGATAAAGGAGATGGTAGATCATCGGTGCCCCCTCCCGGCCTGACTGACCATCATCTCCACGATGGCTTCCATTTTCATCCTCCGGGACCCCTTGACAAGAATCCAGTCGCCATCCTTGGCATAGGAAAGAATGTCGCTGGCGATTCCTTCCGGATCCTCCCGGAGAATGATCGACGATGCCGGCAAACCTTGTTTCGAGGCCCCTGCTGCTGTCGCCCCAGAGAACCTTCCCCGGAGATAAACCCTGTCCACTCCGGTGTCTGCCAGAAGGCTCCCGATTTCCTGATGCCAGATCTCCTCCTGATCCCCCAATTCGAGCATATCTCCCAGGACAACAACACTGCGACCCTTTCCCTTGAGTGTTTTCAGGGTCTTGAGCGCTTCCCCCACGGAAGAGGGATTGGCGTTGTAAGTGTCGTTGATCACAAGGACCCCGTTGTTCAGGAGGAGGACTTCCATCCGTCCCGGAACGGGAGAAAAGTTGGTCAGTCCCCGGCCAATATCCGCTATGGTCGCGCCGGCTGCCCAGGCGGATGCGGCAGCAGCAAGGGCATTCATGACATGATGTTCACCTGCGATGGGCATGCTTACTTCCTGATGTTCTTCTCCGACATGAAGGATAAAGCTGGTTCCCCGAGCATGGCGATAAGTGATCTTTTCAGCGCCCACATCGGTGCCTTCCTTTAAACCGAAAGAGATACAGCGACCTGCCCAGGCGTCTCCGGACTTGCGGAGGAACGGGTCGTCATGGTTGACAATAATGGTTCCTGACCGAGGCATGTTTAAAAACAGATCCTTTTTTTCTTCGGCAACCCCTGCGATGTTTGCAAAGCCCTCCAGATGGGCAGGGCCGATATTGGTAATCAAACCAATCTCCGGCGCCGCGATCCTGGTCAGTCTGGCGATTTCACCGCGCTGATTCGTCCCCAGCTCGAGAATGGCCGCGGTATGATCATGGCTCAGGTTAAAGAGGGTCAGGGGAAGTCCGATGAGATTGTTGAAATTCCCTTCCGTTTTCAGGATTTTTCTACCGGCGCCCAGAATGGCGGCCGCCATTTCCTTGGTCGTGGTTTTCCCGGAAGAGCCCGTGATGGCGAGGATGGTGGGCGAAAATTTCCGGCGCCAAAAGTGGGCCAGATCGCCCAGGGCCTGCAGGGTATCGCGTACCAGCATCACGGGGAGATTCCGCGGCGTCTTTTCGTTCCGGCGGTGGATGAGCAAGCCCGCAGCGCCCTTTTGAATGGCCTGATCAAGGTAATTATGTCCATCGAAGGTCTCTCCCTCCAGGGCGACAAAAAGATTTCCCGAAGAGCACTGACGGGAATCGGTAGAAACCCCTTCGAACAGGATGCCCTCGCGTGGAAGACCGCCCTGCAGAGTGCCTCCTGTCGCGGCGAGGACGTCATCAATGGAGAACAGCGGACCGGTTTTCATGGCTGGTTCCCCTTCTCGCCCCTGATTCTGGTCAGGGCCTCCCTGGCAACGAGGCGATCGTCAAAGAAGAGGCGCTCCGCGCCGACGAGTTGGTAATCTTCATGTCCCTTGCCGGCGATGAGGACGATATCGCCTTTTCCGGCGATGCCGACAGCTATTTCAATGGCCGTTCTGCGGTCAGGGATGACTGCGTAGCCCTGCTCCGGAAGCCTGTTTTGCACTTCTTCCGCCGTATATTTTCTGATTCCTTCCTTCGGGATTCCCTCCTCGATTTCTTTAAGAATATCAATGGGGTTTTCTGATCTGGGGTTGTCTGAGGTCAGGAGCGCAAGATCACTCAGAGTCGCCGCCGCCCTGCCCATGAGGGGTCTTTTTCCCCGGTCCCGGTCGCCGCCGCAGCCGAAGACGGTGATGATGCGGTTTCTCTGAAAGGACGATAGATTCTGAAGGACCTTTTCCAGGGCGTCTTCCGTGTGGGCGTAATCCACAAAGACGTCCGGTTCTCCGGGCAGATTGACCCTTTCGAGACGTCCGGGAACATGGCGAAGGTTGCCGATCCCGGCGATAACATCCTTTTCCGGGATGTCGAGGGCGAGGGCGCCTGCCGCCGCCGCCAAGATATTGTAGAGATTGTGCCGTCCGATGAGGAAAGAAGATATACGGAAGGCGCCGCCGTGCCGGCAAACCAGGGCTTCCGTTTCCTGGGACGTAAGGGCGAAACTTTCGACGCGGATATCGCCGGGCGTTGCGATGCCGAAGCTCCAAGCCGGCAGCGGAACCTCGCTTAGCAATCTTCTTCCCCAGGAATCATCCCCGTTGACGATCATCCGTATAGGGCGACCCTTTTGCGAACGGGGAAGAACTTCAGCAAAGAAGCGCTTCTTGACGGAAAAATAGCTTTTCATGTTGCCGTGATAGTCCAGATGATCCTGGGAAAGGTTGGTGAAGATTCCCAGATCAAAATCGCAATCGTCGACCCGCCGCAAATCGACGGCATGGGAAGAAACCTCGGCGATGACATGGCTGACCCCGGCATCGACCATTTGCCGCAGGATGCGCTGCATGTCAAAGGATTCCGGCGTCGTATTCGGGGCCGGCATAACCGTGCCGCCATACCGGTAATTCACCGTTCCCAGCACGCCCGGGGTGAAACCGGCGGCCTTGATAATGGATTCCAGGATATAGGTAATCGTCGTTTTCCCATTGGTTCCGGTAACGGCGATCAGGCAGAGTCGGGCGGAAGGATGGCCAAAAAAATTCTTGCCCAGAACGCCCAGAATGCGACGGCTGTTCCCGACCTGAATCGCCGTAATCCCGGCGGGAGGCGTGAAATCATGCTCATGAATTATGAAGCGAGCTCCCCTGTCCAAGGCCTCAGGGATGTGATGATGCCCGTCTGTCTTCAAGCCCGGGATGGCCACGAACAGACAATTCTCTTCACATTTTCGTGAATCATAACAGATCGAAGACACCTGCCCGTCGGCATTGCCATGAAGCTTCCATATCTCTATGCCCTGAAGTATGTTTAAAAGTTGTCCAGTCATGACCCCTTATTGCCCCGTTTGAAAGGTAATGGTACAGGATCGGAAAGTGCTCAGAGAAACCCCCGGCAGGGGCGCCTGTGATACTGCCCAGCCGTTGCCCACCACCTTTATTTCAATGCTCTTTCCTTTAGCTTTTCTCAGAACATCCCGTATTGTCAACCCTCGGAAGTCAGGCATCACTGCTTCCTGCGGTTCGTTTTCCATTCCTTCCGGACGGGGAATTGCGGGGGGAGTGGATACAAGTTGCAAAGTTTCTTTTTTGGGGACAATGCCCTTTTCCTCAAGGGGATTCTGGTCCCGGATGCCGGTCTTGTAACTATTCAGGATCTGTTCGCCGATTTTTTTAAAAACAGGCGCCGAAGCGACACCTCCCCACCTGTCCCGCTGGGGTTCGTCGAGAACTACGATAATGGCGATCTGGGGTGCTTCCGCCGGGAAGAAGCCCATGAAAGAAGTCCTTACCCGCTCCGATGAATAAACATGGCGGGCGAAGTCGAATTTCTGGGAAGTGCCCGTTTTGCCGGCGACATTTACATTTTCAATGCGAGCCCTTTTCCCGGTGCCGTCTTCCGCTCCCACAACATCCGTCATGATGGAAGCGATACGCTTTGCCGTGGCCGGCGATACGACCTTTCTGACCACTATCGGACGGAACTCCCTGACGATCTGGCCTTTACGGTCAACGATCCCCTTGATGACATAGGGCTTCATCAGTACGCCATCATTGGCGATGGCGGAAAGGGCCGAGATGAGTTGGATGGGAGTAATGGATATCCCCTGCCCGAAGGCGATTCTGGTGAGATCCACCCGCGTCCAGCTGTGATGGGGACGGAGCAGACCCGTCGACTCGCCGTTCAGGTCGATGCCGGTTTTATTTCCAAAGCCAAATTTGGTAATATAAGAGTGAAATTTTTCTCCCCCCAGACGTTCGGCAATCTTCGCAGAGCCGATATTGCTGGAATATTTGATAATTTCACGAACCGTCAAGGTACCGTGACGCTTCCTCTGGGCTTCATGGATAACCTTGTTTGCGACCACATAATTGCCATTCTCACAGAAAATACGGTCGGTTTCCTTAACGGTTTTCTCTTCGAGGGCCGCGGCGACCAGAAATGGCTTGAACGTTGATCCCGGATCGTAGCTATCTGTTATTGCTTTATTTTTCCCGGTGGCGGGACCACCGCCGGTGAAATAATTGGGATCAAAGCTCGGCTCATTTGCCAGGGCAAGAATTTCGCCCGTCCGGGGATCCATAACGATGGCGTAGCCGCCTTTTGCTCCTTTATCGTTTACGGCTTCCTTCAACTGTGTTTCCACCAGGTGCTGAATGCGACTGTCAATGGTCAGGATCAAGTGATAGCTGGATGCCTGTTCCGCCGCAGCCTTTTCGAGCTGGGGTTGGAGTTTTTTCCCTTTGGCGTCGCGAACCCAGGCAAGTTTTTCCGGAACGCCCTTGAGATAGTCCTCGTATTTAAGTTCGAGCCCTTCAAGTCCTGTGGAATCAAGCCCTACAAAACCAAGAAGATGGCCGGCAAGTTCTCCATTGGGGTAAAAACGCTTTGGCTCCTTGATCAGAAAGACCCCTTCCACATTTAAGGCTTCCACTTTTCTGGCCTGTTCGGGGGGTATCCTTCTGGCCAGCCAGCAGAAATTCTTGGTGCTGGAGATTTTCTTGATAATGGTTTCTCGGTCAAGGCCGATCAGGGGAGCAACTTTGTCAGCCGCGTCCTGGGGATTTCTTATTTTTGAAGGATCGGCACAGACCGAATCGGCCATCACACTGGCAGCGAGTTTTTCACCATTGCGATCGAAAATGATACCTCGCTCCGGCTGGATCTGAAGGGTCTTGATGTGCTGCTTGGCTGCCAGCGTCTTTAATGTCTGGCCTGAAAGGATCTGTAACTGAAAGGCGCGGGTGATCAGGGCGATGAACAGGACCAGGAAAAAAACCAATAAGGTCACAATTCGAAACTTAAGCCATTTCTTTTCTTCCCGCATCATCAGTACCAAGCTAAAATTTATTTAATCATGATGACCTGGTCCTTGTCAGGATGGGTCATCTGTAGCTTCTCCCTGGCAATCGCCGCGATGCGTTGTGGAGATTTTAAGGTGGCAATCTCGACCTTCAGCTTTTTCTGTTCGTCCATCAACCGCTCTTTGCGGCTGATTTCTTCGGCAATCTGGTATTCCAGCTTCGTCATTTGGATATGGGAAGCGACGTAACAAAGGAGCACGGACATGAGCGCCAAGGCGGCTACAATGTAGATGGAATATTTAATCTCCCCGGTTTTCTTTTGTTCCTCTTGAACAGTTCCCTTCAGGGCTTCACTGACAGCCATTTTTTATATCCTTTCGGCGGTGCGAAGTTTGGCGCTTCTTGCCCTTGGATTATCCGAAATTTCCGCATCTGACGGCGTGACGGGCCGGCGGTAAACAACCCTGGCCTTCGCCTGTCTTTGGCAATTGCAAACAGGGATGTCGTGCGGGCAGATGCAAGCATTTTCATAGGAACGAAAAGAGGTTTTTACTATCCTGTCCTCCAGGGAATGGTAGGAAATGACAGAAAACCTGCCGCCCGTGCGGAGCAGGTCGATCCCGTCATCGAGGGCGCCCTGGAGGCTGGATAATTCTTTATTAACGGCGATACGAAGGGCCTGGAATGTCTTTGTCGCCGGGTGCAACCGGTGTCCATGGAGTTTCTTCGGGATTACCGACAAAATTATGCCCGCCAATTCTGTTGTGGTTTCGATATGTTTTGATTTTCGCCCGGCAACTATGGCCCTGGCAATCCTCTTGGCCATGGTGTCCTCACCGTATTCCCGGATAATCTTCGCTAACGAGGATTCCGGAAGAGTGTTTACGAGGGTATAAGCGCTCGTTTGTTGATGAAAATTCATGCGCATATCTAAAAGGGCCCCCTTCGAAAAACTGAATCCCCTCTCCGCTGCATCCAACTGATGAGACGACACCCCTAAGTCGAGGAGGATGCCATCAACATGGTAAATGTTCAGGCTGACCAAGATATCGCCAATGTCGGCAAAATTTCCCCTTGCCAGTGTAACCCTGCCACTGAAGGGATTTAATCGCTTTTCGGCTTCGTGGAGAGCGTTTTCATCGGCGTCGATGCCGATCAACAAACCATCCGGTGCGCTTTCCTGAAGGATTTCAATTGCATGTCCGGCGCCGCCCACGGTCCCATCGACATAGACCCCTCCCGCCTTGCAACCGAGGGAGGCGATGACTTCTCTGAGCAGGACCGGTTTGTGAAAAAAATGCATTTCATGGTTTCCTATCAAATTCCCAGGTTAGCCATGTAGTCCATGAAGTCTCCGGAATCATCGCTCTGATCGCCCATCCTCTTCATTTCGCCCTCGAAATGTTCCCGGTTCCAGATTTCAACGTTGCGAAGCATGCCGACCAGTACGATGTCCCTCTCTAATTTCGCGTATTCCCGAAGACTGGGAGGGATGAGAACACGCCCCTGGCTGTCTATGGTACAATCTACAGCGCTGGACATGAAAAAACGTTGGAAATCCCGGACCTGCCTGCGAAGGATGGATTGATGCCAGACCTTTTCCTCGATGATCTCCCATTCATTATGGGGAAAGACCATGAGATAATCATTCATTTTGGTGATGACCATTTTGCCGTTGCTTTTCTCGGCAAAGACCTCTCTAAGCTTGGAGGGGAAAATGATTCTTCCCTTGTCATCTATGGTGTGGTAATATTGCCCCCTAAATACAGACATCGACGTTCCCTCCACAATACTCCACTTTACTCCACGTGGTGCACTATAAATGAGGCGCCTCAGGTTTGTCAAGGAAATTTTATTGTTTTTTCCTTAGGGTTCGATACTTTGAAACGGCTTGATGGTGGTCGATCAGGGTCAAGGAAAACTGGTGAGATCCATTGTTGTTTGCCACAAAATACAGATAATTTACCTTTGCCGGATAAAGGGCCGCTCTTAGCGATTCGATGTCAGGGTTGGCAATGGGTCCCGGTGGCAGGCCGTTATTCCGGTAGGTATTGTGTGGTGTATCTCTTAATAGATGGCTTCTTCTTATTTTACCGTCAAAATTATCAAGATTGTAGACAGCGGTAGGATCGCTTTGCAGTCTCATTCCTTTTTTCAACCGATTGTGGAATACCGCTGAAACCAGAGGCTTTTCATCCTTGAATCCCGTTTCTTTCCCAATCATGGAGGCAAGAGTGACGACCTCCGTGATGGTCATTCCCATCGCTGCCGCCCGCTGGCGCATCTCCGGGGTAAATCTTTTCCAGAACTCCTGGTTCATGACCTGGATGATTTCTTTCGATCCCATGGAGCGGTCAAGCTTGTATGTCTCCGGGTAGAGGTATCCCTCCAGGGTTTTCCCGGGTATATTAAGGGTCTTCACGAAATTCTGATCAAAGGCCAGCTTCAGAAATGTTTTTTCAGGGACTAATTTATTTTCAGCCAGACGTGCGGCAATTTCTTTGACTGTGAAATCTTCCGGGACGGTTACCAGATAGGCTTTAATGTCTCCCTTAACCAATTTGTTGATGATATCGACAGGTGACATGGCGTCAGAAAGTTCATATTCCCCGGCCCTGATCTGCCGGACCGCACCTTTCATAATGGCCAGGGTATAAAAAAATGTCTTGTTTCCAACGAGTCCGGCATTGTCAAGGATATCAATAACTTCCATGAATCCTGTCCCACGGGGGATATCGACCAGGATCGTCTTTGATGACGGTCCGACGGGTTGACAGGCGAAATAGGCAAAAACCAGGCTGCTCAAAATGAGCAGCCCAAAAAAGGATGAAATGGCTGGTTTGGTGTATAAAATACGCAATAATTTCATGACTGATGCGAGTTAAACGGTTTGCCGGAGAGGGAGTGATTTCAGATAGTCCTGAAGAATAATACTGGCAGCAAGTTTGTCCACGACTTCCTTTCTTTTCTCTCGCTTCATATAAGAACGCATGAGGATTTCCTCCGCTTCTTTTGTGGAAAATGTTTCATCCCAGCGGATGATGGGTAACTGCAGTTGCGACGCAAGGATTGCCACGAAACGGTTGACCTTTTGACACTGGATGCCCTCGGCGCCGTCCAGGCGGATCGGGTAGCCGATGACAATCTTTTCCGGACCGTATTTTTTAACCAGAGCGCTGATAGACTCCAGATCCTTTTTCCTGTTTTGCCTCACGATTACGGCGACAGGCTGGGCGATCATTCCCATCTCATCCGATACGGCAACCCCAATCCGTTTTTCACCGTAATCGAGCCCGATGATCCTCATTACATGACTCCGTCAAAATGAGTTTTAATATATGGTCAAACTTTTTTTTTCAAGACAAATTATCCCTTCATCATTTCTTCTTGACATTTCAGCCCCCCCTTATATAATCCCTCGCCAAGCCGGAGTGGTGAAACTGGTAGACGCAGGGGACTCAAAATCCCCCGAGGGCAACTTCATGTCGGTTCGATTCCGACCTCCGGCACCAAATGATTACAAGGGCTTACGCATCATCAAGTGCATAAGCCTTTTTTTATTCGCTACGATTCGGCTACGATTTACTTTGTAAGTGCTTAAAATGCAACAAAAAAAGGACGGTCTAAAACCGTCCTAATTGTTCTATCTTATTCCCAAATTGTCCTGATGTAAATAATATTTATTCCAATTCTTTCCTAGCCAATTCCAAAGCTTCTGGTAGGGTGTTGGCGATTAAAGTTCCACGTCCACAATAGTCGGGATGGATTGTATATCCGTTTTCCGCAGATTGGATTCTAACGCTTCTTAATTTTTTTGGCGATGAAGCAGTTAACTGACGTTCGACAGTTGTAGGCACATTTTGGCCTTTGGAAAGGCGTAAGTTATTGAAATTTCGTGGTCGGACCTCAGAAAAACTGAAAAACATGTAGGCATGCGAATTACATAATTGTTCTTGACGTGATTGGTAGTATGTGTTATTTGAGTAGGCATGTACGTAAGAACAATTTCTCGAAAGAATAAAGGCGGATCCACCACTACCTATGTCCAGTTGGCCCATAATGTTCGTGATCCTCAAACCGGGCAGCCCCGGGCGGATGTTCTTTACAGTTTCGGGCGCGCCGACACCCTGGATG
>Ga0247841_10005008_pt1 | contig 21982 bp, 23 predicted proteins | sample LaCruzMarch2015__2_FD_192410 | JGI IMG/M metagenome (GOLD analysis project Ga0247841, IMG submission 192410) | Freshwater microbial communities from meromictic Lake La Cruz, Castile-La Mancha, Spain - LaCruzMarch2015_18m | ecosystem: Environmental > Aquatic > Freshwater > Lake | place: Spain... | reverse complement strand
CATCATTTCGTCTCCACCAAAGACCCCTTGGTGGGGGCACGGCATGATCCCCATGGAAGGGAACCACGCCATGGAGCTCAATGCGCAGAAGAAGCCCGACAACGGCAAGCTGCAGCAGGAACTGGCGGCCTGCAGGCAACTCTACGAGGCATCGGATGTGCGCTATCTTCTCAAGCCTTTCTCTCCCGTTCTGGATGCGCAGTACCGGCATGACGGCGTCTTCTGTACGGATGCCATGGTGACGACGCAGGGAAAAGACGGTCTGCCGTTGGCATTCAAGAGCAATTTTTCCGCAAAATTCCGGCAACCCGAAGCCGAAAGCATGGAGCGGTTGATGAAACTCCAGAGCATCCGGGCCATCACACTTGATCCGCAACAAAAACTCGAGGGAGGGGACGCGCACTACACTCCCTACGATCACCTGTACATCGGCGGACTCTTTCGGGCGAACGAGCAGGGCCATCAGGCGGTGATCGCACAGAGCGATGTCGCAGATGCCGTGCTGCTGAAGACGGAGGGCTTTCACGTCGATACCGTCCTCGTTCCCGCGCTGGATCTTCGGGGCCGGCTGAAGGCCATCATTGCCTGCAAACAGGCGATCGAGAGCGCCAGCTGGGACAGGCTGCATGCCTTCGCAAAGCAGAACAGCGCGGAGCTGCTCGCTATCGACTCTGTCGATTCCATCGGGAGCGGCTCGCAGCACTATTCCGACGGCCAGTATGCCGTGAACTGCATGCCCCTGCCGGGGGTTCTGCTCGGCAACGGAGCATTTCAGACTTCGGGTATCGAGGACCGGCTGAAGGAATTTGGCATCGATCACCAGTGCTCTCCCATGCCGGAGTGCGCCAGATCCGGCGGGGCATTCCACTGCCTCACACAACAGATCCCCGTGCACCATCCGCAGGAAGTTCTCACATGGTACATGATCGGTGAGGCAATGGAGCTCTACAAACTCCTCAAGCATCCACCCTCTGACACAGTTGAAAGGGAGTTGATGCGAAAGCAACTGCCGCTCATGCACTTTGATGATCTCCGTCAGTTCGGACTGGACGAAAAAGCCATCGCCATCCTTTCACAGGCGAGAGAGGCATTTCTTTCCGCCGTTTGATATTTCCTCTTCTCCTTTTTTCTCATGCATTCATCCACTTCACACAGGCATCTCCGATCCATGCTCGACCTCACTCCCGCCGAGATCGATGTGATTGTCGCGAGCGGTTTCCAATACAAAAAAACCAAAGATCAGGGCATCGCGGATACGCCGATCCTGAAAGGTCAAACAATCGCCCTCGTCTTTGAGAAGCCTTCCCTGAGAACGAAAGTCGCCTTCGAGGCCGCCGTTACCGCCCTCGGTGGGACGCCGGTATTTCTTTCGGGCGTCGAGATTTTCAAGCGGGCCGATGGGGCCACCCGCGAGAAGACCAGTGACATCGCCCAAGTCCTGGAGCGTTATTGTGATTGCATCGTCGCCAGGGTGCATTCTCACAGTTCCATTTTGGAAATGGCGGACTGTGTCTCTATTCCGGTGATCAATGCACTCTGTGATCTGCACCATCCGACTCAGGGGTTGGCTGATCTGATGTCCATTCGCTGGCACAAGCCAGATCGAAAGAAGCTAAAAGTCGCCTACCTCGGCGACGGGGCCAATGTCGCAACCTCCCTTCTGCACGTTTGCGCGATGACCGGCATCGATTTTGTTCATGCAGGGCTCCCTGCATACCGGATTCCCGCTGACAGCTGGAAGCACGCGGAAGACTTTGCCGCTCAAAAGTGTTCCAGTATCTCATTCACAACGGATCCCGAGAGTGCCGTGAGAGATGCCGATGTTGTCTACACTGATACGTTCGTCTCGATGGGGGATGAAGCGGAGGCGGAGGAACGGCTCAAGGCATTTTCTCCCTATTGTGTCACGAAGGAGCTCATGGCTCTCGCGAAATCCGATGCGATCTTTCTTCATGATCTTCCCGCGCATCGGGGTGAAGAAGTTTCTGCAGATGTCATTGATTCTCCCCAGTCCAAGATTTTCGACCTCGCTGAGTGTCGAATGCATATTGCCAAAGCTCTGCTCGAATTCTTTCTGGTATGACTTTGTATTTCTTATGATCTTTTCCCTCTCTTCCCATGCAACACACCACGACCTATCAAAAAATCGCCTCGCACGAGGCGAAGAAAGGCGAATTCAAAACGTGCCTCCTTCTGTACTCCGGCGGGCTCGATACCTCCGTCATGCTCAAGTGGATTCAGGACGAGTATGAGGCGGACGTCATCGCGCTCACGATCGACGTAGGGCAACTGCACGAAGATCTGGAGGCGGCAAAACAGAAAGCGCTCAGGCTGGGCGCGAAAGAAGCCATCGTCATCGATGTCAAAGACCGCTTCGCGGAGCAGATGCTGACGCGTGCCATCAAGGCGAATGCCGATTATCAGGGCGGATACCGACTCTCGACCCCGCTGGGGCGGGTCACGCTCTCGCAGGTGGCTGTTGAGCAGGCTCAGAAGTACGGCGCCACGGTGATCGCGCACGGCGCCACGGGCAAAGGCAACGATCAGGTGCGTTTCGAGAGTTACATCACGACGCTTGCACCTTCGCTCAAGATCATCGCTCCGGTCCGTGAGTGGGCGATGGGCAGGGATGAGGAGATCGCCTATGCCCTGCAGCACGGTATTCCGGTCACGCAGACCAGTGCCAAACCCTATTCGTATGATGACAACATGTGGGGTTCGACCGGCGAAGGCGGCGAGATCGAGGATCCCAAGCTCGTGCCACCGCTCGAGAACATCCTCGAAGTCTGTACGCACCCGAAGGATGCCCCCGATGAGCCGGAAATTATTTCGGTGACCTTTGAGCACGGCATACCCGTTGCGCTGAACGGAGAGAAACTTCCGATGTCCGCGTTGGTGCTGCAGGCGAATGCGATCGGCGCGAAACATGGCGTCGGTATCACACACCTGATCGAAGACCGGCTCGTCGGATTGAAAGTCAGAGGCATCTACGAGGCTCCTGCGGCCGAAATTCTGGTCACAGCGCACTTCAATCTGGAGAAACTCGTCTCGACGAGAGACTTGAACGAACTCAAGCAGTCCATCGATCAGAAATGGGCGTACTTCTGCTACGGCGCCAAGTGGTTCGAGCCGACCATGGCGGCCATTCATGCGTTTCAGGATTCCGTCAACGAGCGGGTGACCGGTACGGTGAAGGTGCGGCTGTACAAAGGAACCGCGACCGTCGTGGCGCTGGAATCGCCGTATTCGCTCTTCAATGCGAACCTTGCGACATTCAACAAGAACGCGGCATTTAACCAGAATGCGTCAGCCGGATTCATCGAGATCTATAATCTTGCCCAGAAGACGTTCCACTCTCTCCACCATGACTAAACTCTGGCAACAATCATCCATCGGCTCCGCCACGAGCGGTCTCGACCGCCGTGGCTCCGCTCAGGACAAGCCGGCCAAACTCCATCCGACCATCGAAACGTATACGGTCGGGGAAGATCCCGCGCTGGACCTGTCTCTGTTTCCGTTCGATATCGCTGCGAGCAAGGCTCATGCGAAGGGGCTCAATAAAATCGGCATCCTCAGCACGCACGAGCTCTCTCAACTGTTGGCTGCGCTGACGGAGCTCCAGCAGAAGTTTGAAGATGGCAAGATCACGATCGCCGTGGAGGACGAGGATTGCCATACGGTGATCGAAAACGCGCTCACGAAGAAGCTTGGAAGTACCGGAAAGAAAATTCACACGGGTCGCAGCAGAAATGATCAGGTGCTGGTCGCGCTGCGGCTGCTCATGAAGGACAGGCTGCAGAACATCCGCACGGGAGCGCTGGCTCTCGCGGAATCATTCCTGTCCTTTGCGAGGAAATATGAGCAGGTGCCACTCCCCGGATATTCGCACATGCAGCAGGCCATGCTGGGGAGTGTCGGACACTTTGGCTGCAGCTTCGTGGAGAGCCTGCTGGATGACATTGCTCTGCTCGATGCCATTCAGAAGCACATCGATGCCAATCCGTTGGGGAGTGCCGCGGGCTATGGCGTCGCTCTGCCTCTCGATCGAGAAAAAGTCACACAGGAGCTTCAGTTCGGCCGAACGCAGATCAATGCACTCTACTGTCAGAACAGCCGTGGAAAATTCGAGAGTGTGTTTCTCGAAGGGCTCGTACAGATCATGATGACGCTCGGAAGGTTTGCCAGTGACCTGCTGCTCTTCACGACGCAGGAATTCGATTTCTTTGCCGTGGATGCTTCTCTGGTCACGGGCTCGAGCATCATGCCGCAGAAGAAGAATCTCGACGGACTGGAAATCCTGAGAGGGAATGTCAGTGTCGTGATCGGTTATCAGCACATGGTCAAAGATATCGCGAAAAGTCTGCCCTCGGGCTACAACCGCGACCTTCAGCTGCTCAAGCGGCCTGTCATTTATGGTGCAGATATCGTGCTCCAGAGCATTGATGTGGCTCTTCTGTACCTGAAAGGGATCACGCCCAAGAAAGCCTCAATCGAGCAGAAGATCACGAAAGAGATCTTCATGGCTGACGTGGCGGTTGCCCTTTCAAGGGAAAAAGGAATCCCGTTCAGAGAGGCGTACCAGCTCTCGAAGAAGCAGATGAAGACCTATCAGGTGGATTATCAGAAGAATATCGCTTCGAAGGTGAGTCCCGGTGCGCCCGGAAACCTTCAGTGGAATGCCTACGCCAAAAGGATCGCAATACTGAAACGTACCGTGTAGCCGGATTGCGCTATTTTCCGTTTTGGTGCGAGGCCCGCATGATCCGTTCCATGCTTGGTTTCCTCCACGGATGGCAGGTGAGGAGGCGTCTTGCCGTCAGGATGCCTCCTACAACCACGCCCCGTTCCATGATGACGCGCTTTCCATATTCCGAACACGTCGGTTCATGGCGGCAGTAGCCGTATTGCCAGAGGTGCCTGAGCGGGCCGTGGTCGGGCGAGAGCGTGTGCTGGTACACCGTGATCGCCGCAGCAATCATCTTGCGCGGCAGCCCTTCGGCTCTGCTCAGGGTAAGCAGCCACAACGAGGTGAGGGGATTGCGCATAGACAATGAGAGCGGTACGCTCAGCGCTACGTTCTCCTCTCCTCATGATTTCTGCAAGTGATCTGCTGCTCGGAATGGAATTCGCCATTGCCATTCTGCTGCTCATCGTCCTCTATCACGTGATATTCATCGTTGTGGATCTGCGCAAGGTGATGCGGAGAGTGGAGGGGATTACGCAGGAGGTGGAGGATGTGATCATGAAGCCGCTCAGTATGATCGATTCCATTTTGCAGTGGGTGCTCGATACAATTGAAAGCGGCAAGAAGAAGCACGACAAGAAGGATTAGGGGGAGAAAATGTGAAAAGAAGATCAGGTTCTCTTTCGTCATCCGTCGCGAAGCGACACGAATAATTTGTGCCGAAGCGTGGGTCTTGCGGGCCACGTCGCACATGTGCGACAGTGGCGGGTCCCGCGCTGGAGGCACACCTTTAAGGGAAAAAAGAGTTCATGACCCATTCGACAGGCTCAGGGTCACCCCAAAATCATCAAAGAAACATCATCAACTTGTCACCCCGAGCGTAGTCGAGGGGTGAGAGAAAAACCGTAGGTTTGTCTCTCATGCTAAAGAATTGGTTGTTCATCAATGAACACTCTGATGAAGAGCCGCTTGATGACGTCGATGGAGGATTCAAACAGTGTTGAGAGCAGACGATTCAGGAGCCGGATGCGTGCGTAGAGCTTGTTGAGCCTGAAGGCGCCTCCCGGGTGGCTGCTACTGGGGATGGAACGGATTTGAGAGCGCAGTGTGCCGACCTCCGACCGGATGACCTCGGCGAGTTTCGTCTGCATGATTTGCTCGCTTGGCAGAGCAGCAATCGCCTGGTCGCGCGGCGAAACTGTGCGCGTTCCCGCGGTACCGGTTTGCATCTGGCCGCCCGTGCCGCTGCCCATGTCGCCCGATTTGTCTTCGCCCATGCGTTCGCTCATCTGATCAATCAAGTTCAGGGTATCGAGCAGGCTCCCGATTTTCTCGGGTTGTGTGACTGTCAGCGTCAGCTTCGGTGCCGTCGGAGCGGTTTCAGTGTGCTTGTCAGGGGAGTTGCCAGCGGGCATCACCTCTATTATCTCTCAAAATGGCGATAAAGTCAAAGATAGCCATTTCTTTCCGCTTTCTAGAACATTGGCTGACTCTCATCTCTTTCGTGGTCGAGCCCGAGCCGCGTCTGGAGTTTGCCGAATGTACGTTGGTACGTATCCGACGAGGAATGGATGTGTTCTGCGTCTGCGATACATCGCATTTTGTTACGGTACCACACGAGGTTCTCTTCCAGAATTTGCTCAAAGGTACCGAAACGGTTTGCATACACGTAGAGCAGTTTGTGTTCATTGAATTGGATTTCGACCGAATTTTGCGGGCTGAGAACGGCAATGCCCGTACATCCGTCGTTGCACAGAAGATCCTCATATTCGTGGAGAATGCTCTTCAGCACGGGCAGGTCGATGCTTTCCCGATAGTGATCGACGTGATGTTTTGCATGCGATCCGTGGCTTGTCTCAAGAACAGTATCCACGACCGGTGTTCCAAGGGAGTCTAAAAGATCCAGAAATACCCTGAAGAGGCGTTCTCGCGTCACCGACGCTACGATCACTGGTACCTCTTTTCGCAGGGATTCCTGATCCCGATAGTAATCGTAACGGTAGCCTTCGCTCGGGACGATCTCGAGGTCATAAGACGGCCGTATCGCTTCGGTGAGCTCGAATTTTCCATAACGATTGACTGCGAGAAATCGCTCAAGATCTTCTTCTGATACGCCATCAAAACTTGATTTCTGTTCCGGCGCAGGGACAGCGCGATTACTGACGAATTTTTTGTAGAAACCCATTGGAGCGGGATTTTGAGTTGTTTCACGATTTGCGGCAAGCAGTCCGAAGGCTTTTTGGTATGTTCCGGATGTTCCCCATCCCATTCGTATGACCAACGACAGTATCTTCCACCCTTCGACTGCGCTCAGGGTGGAAAATCGTCTACGAGCGACGTATCCTTCCCGGTATGACTGAACAGACGATTTTCCACAAAATTGCCCGTCACGAAATCCCTGCATCTATCGTCTACGAAGATGACGAAGTGCTGGCGTTCAAAGATATTCATCCCAAGGCACCGACGCACCTGCTCTTCATCGCCAAGCGCGATCAGGATTTCGTGCCGTCCATCGATGATCTCACGGACAAGACCGCGCACGTGCCCGGGCTCCTCATCCGCAAAGCACAAGCCTTTGCCAAGGCGCATGGTATAACCGGTTACCAGCTCAAGTTTCACGTGGGGAAGGAGGGGGGACAGGAGGTGTTCTTCTTGCATCTGCACTTCTTGAGTGAGCAGAAGATCGGCTGAGGATGCTTTCCATTCCCTTCGCAAAACCGTAGCTGGGATTCGCGAAGCCCAGCTACGGGAGAAGATTTCTTTGATTACGCGCTGAAGCCCGCCTTCTCTGCCTCCTTTTCGGTCTTGAAGTACACGCGGTTCTCTTCTTTGATCTTCTGTCCGGCAGCGGAATCCAATGCGTAGTACTTCTTGCCTGTCTTCGAGGCGACAAATTTGGCTCCTGCAGCGGATGATTCCTCGGTCGGGAAGAGGGCTTCCTGCTTAGCTTTCTTTGCAGGCTTCTCTTCTTCCTTTGCTCCGGATGCTTCGGCGGGCGAAGTCGTTTTCGTTTCTTTAGCCTCTTTTTCCTTTGCCGCTTCCTCTTCGCGTTCGCGCTTGAGGCGCTCCATGGTCTCTTTGTCGATGGGCAGGAGGGCCTTGATCGAGAGGCCGATGCGGCGCTCGTCGATGTCGATGTTGATCACCTGTGCATCCACCTTCTGACCGATAGTCAGGGCTTCGGAGGGGTCCGTCACTTTGTGGTGCGCGATTTCCGAGAGGTGCACGAGACCGTTGATGTCCCGCTCCAGCTTGAGGAAGGCGCCGTACTCGGTGAAGCGCACGATGGTGCCCTGCACGCGCTTGCCGACCGGGTAGCGCTCGGCGACCTCTTCCCACGGGTCTTTCGTGAGCTGCTTGATCGAGAGCGAGATCTTGTCGCCATCCATGCCGATGATCTTCACCGTGACTTTGTCGCCCAGTTCGGCATACTCCGCGGGATTGCGCACGTGGCCCCATGCGATCTCGGAGATGTGCACGAGCCCTTCCACCCCGTCGAACGAGACGAAGACGCCGTACTTCACAATGCCGCTCACGATGCCTTCTTTGGTGTCGCCGACCTTCAGGCTCTCCAGCGCCTTGGCGCGTTCCTCGGCCATGGCTTCGCGTTCGCTCACGACGATCTTGCCGGCCTCTTCATCCATGGTGATGATCTTGACGGTGAAGGTGTGGCCGATGAATTTCTTGAGTTTCGAAATGATTTCGGATGCGTCGGCGTTATTGACGCGGGGGTAGTTACTCGGAGCGAGTTGGCTGACCGGCAGGAAGGTGCGGATACCGTCGATGTTCGCCAGAAGTCCGCCTTTGTTCGCCTCCTGTGCCGCGAATTCCATGGTGCCATCCGCCTCCACGAGTTTGTGGAAGCGCTCCCAGGCCTTCTGCTGGCTTGCCATGCGCAGGCTCAGGACAATCATGCCTTCGTTGTTCTCTTCTTCAAGCACGAGGGCAGAGACCTCTTCGCCGATCTGCAGGCTGCGGAAGGTGTTGAACGAGTCGCGAAGTTCCCGCCCCGAGACGATGCCGGTCTGCGTTCCGCCGATATCGAGCAGGAGCTTATTTTTGGCTTTGAAGACCACGGTACCCTCGACGAGTTCGCCGGGGCGCACACGCACAATGGGCGGAGCAGACGCGAGGAGCTGTTCCATGATGGGGTTCACGATGGGAGCGGGGCGTGCCATACAAAAGAGGGAGTGCGGGGAGAAGAAAGTAAGGGGTGGGTCATGCCCGCACGAGCCATGACGTCGGCCTCAGCTTCCCATTCCGGGCCGGAGGAGTCAAGAAAACAGGGCTTTTTGAGGGAATAAAGGAAAGAGAAGAAATAGAGGAAATAAAGGATGGCCCATCTCTTTCCTTTCATTCCTTTATTTCTTTTATTTCCTTTAATTCCTCTTCTTTATACCTTCTTAACCTTCCTGAACTACCTTACCTCTCTCACAGTACTAATTCCGCCGCATTCAGATCCGAGATCTGGTTCAGTTTTTGTTCCTGACTGGTGCTTGGATTGTAGACCTGGTAGTAGAGCTCCAGAAGCTCGCGCGTGGACAGCCGGCGCGTGACGAGACCGATATTGTTGAGGCCCGCTTCCACCAGATTGATGCGATCGCGCAGGGGAGTGATGCGTTTCTCGAACATCTGGTGACGGGCGAGTGCTTTGGCCGACGAATCATCGATGCCGATCCATTCCAAAAACGTTGAGATGAGTGATTTTCCTTTGGGATGGTCGTCCAATGGGATGATGACGAAGAAGCGTTTCTGCATGATGTCGGCGGCTTCCACGATACGTTCGATGAACGTGGCGTACTCCACAGTCTGTTCCCGCAAGAGTTCATTCGGTTGTTCCTTTGCTCTGGCGCGCAGCTGTTCAATGTAGGGGTCGATGTTGATTTTCGTTGAGCGGATGGAAATTTGCAGAGGGAAGTTGAGAGTATTCACGAAGGACTGATAGCCGGCGATGATGCCTTTCTGCTCCGTCTCGCTTTTAAGATTGAAGTTGAGTGCCTCCACGGTCAGGACGGCCCGAAGTCCCCCGTTTTTCAGAACCACGGTGTCGTTGCGGATTTCGGCGATGGGGAGGAACCGCTGCGTTTGGGCCTTGGAGAGTCCTTTGCGATTGCGCACAGTATCCTTCGGCTTTTTGCCGTGGGAGGCCTCCGGAGTCGGATCCGAAGGGGAAGCCATGTGCTCGGAAACATCAGGGGTCATACGCGGGAGTCGGAAGGGGGAAGAATATCCTGCATCGTTGCGTTGCCGTGCTGTATGTGTTCCACGGGTGCAGGTTTCTGTGGGGTGACGATGTCGTCAAAGGGGAGGGCGTCTTCAGATTTCTCCGCCTGGATGCGGCGCTGATCCACCGGGCGCGGTGGAACGGATGCATCACGAGAAACTGTGCCCGTTTCGTTCCTGTTGCTGTTCGTTGTGATGAGCGGTCCCTGATCCAGCAGGGCGCTCAGCTCTTCGAGTTTTTCGCGGTGCGGCTGCATGACCACTTGTTTCTTCTTTTCCTCTGTTCCGGAGAAGTACTTGAAGTTGATGGAAATTCCGCGACGGGGCGACCATTGCCTCATGGCCGGCTTTTCCATTTTTTCCGCCATCAGTAAAAGAAATCGCATGAGGCCGATGCCCTGAATCTTTATGAAGGCAAAGATGAGGCCGACCACAAAGGGAATCCAGCAGAGGATGGTGATGGGCAGACTTGCCACGCCCAATTGATTTTTCGCAGCGGTCCAGATGGCGTAACTGAATCCTCCGGTGGCGAGCAGGATGATGAGCTGTCTCAGGGTGACCGGGCCGACGATGCGGTCCTCCACGTAGACGTTCTGCGGAATCTTGACGGGTTCGATAGGCATGAAAGGGTTGATATGAGCTTTTCGAATAATTATAGCAGAATAAGGAGGAATAGACCAGAGCCTGTATTCGGGCAGGAAGCAGAGGAAGCCGAAGAAACCGACGAAGCCGAAGAACGAATTTTCGCTTTCCTCGGCATCTTCGGACTCTTCTGCATCGTCGGTTTCCTCACGTCGCAACCTCCACCTTCTGCTCTTCCATGGCCGGTTCCTCCGCTTTCGTTCCGCTGGCAGGAAGAATGGTGACATGATCGTCGTCCTTGCGTGCAATGACGATCGTATCGCCCTGACGCACGATGCCTTTGAGCATCATTTCGGCGATTTCATCTTCCACTTTTTCCTGAATCATGCGGCGGACGGGGCGCGCGCCGTAGGCCGGATCGAATCCGAGCTTGGCGAGCACCGCGATGGATTTCTGATCCGCTTTGAGTGCGAGACCCTGAGCCTTCAGCCGTTCCGCGAGCAGATCCAGATGCATCTTTACGATCTTCTGGATGTGTTCCTGATTCAGGGCGTTGAAGACGATGATGTGGTCGAGGCGGTTCAGGAATTCCGGGCGGAGACGATCCTTCAGTTCCGCGATCACTTCTTCGCGCTTCGCTTCGTAATTCTTCTCTTCCGTCTGGGCTTCGCTCTCGAGCTGGAAGCCGATTTTGGCAGCCTGCTTGGTGAGCTTTTCGGCACCGATGTTGCTGGTGAGCACGATGACGGTGTTGCGGAAGTCCACCTGCTTTCCCTGTCCGTCGGTCAGCGTTCCGTCCTCCATGATCTGCAGGAGCAGATTGAAGAATTCGGGGTGCGCCTTCTCCACTTCGTCGAAGAGCACCACGGAGTACGGCTTGCGGCGCACGGCTTCGGTCAGCTGTCCGCCCTCCTCGTAGCCCACGTAGCCGGCGGTCGTGCCGATCAGGCGCGAGACGTTGTGCCGCTCCATGAATTCGGACATATCGATCTTGATGAGCGCGTCTTCGCGGTTGAAGACTTCGCTTGCGATGGTGCGCACGAGTTCGGTCTTGCCCACGCCCGTCGGGCCGAGGAAGAGGAAAGAGCCGATCGGGTGGCGCGCATCCGAGATGCCCACGCGGCTGCGGCGGATGGCGCGGGCGACTTTCTGAATCGCTTCGTCCTGTCCGATCACGTGTTTCTTGAGTACGAGCTCGAGGTTGGCGAGGCGCTTGCTTTCTGATTTGAGCATCTTCGTGACGGGGACGCCCGTGATGCGGGCGAGCGTGTGCGCGATGTCATCGCCCGTGATCTGCACGGGGGTGCGACGATCGCCATCCGCCTGTCCCTGCAGCTCTTTGAGTTTTTCCGCGAGCTGCTGCTGTTCCTGCTTCAGTTTGAGTGCCTGGTGATACTTCTGTTCCTTCACGGCGAGCTGCTGTTTCAGAACGATCTTTTCGAGCTTCTCTTCGATCTTCTTCAAATCGGGCGAAATATCCTGCTGCATATTCTTGCCGGCCGCAGTCTCATCCAGAAGGTCGATGGCCTTGTCGGGCAGAAAACGGTCGGGCATGTAGCGCTTGCTCAGCGTGACCGCCTTTTCGAGTGCGTCATCCGAGATGGAGAGGTGATGGAACTCCTCGTAGGTGGGGCGGATGCCCTGCAGAATCTTGATCGTGTCTTCCACGGTTGTTTCTTCGACGAGGATGGACTGGAAGCGGCGCTCGAGCGCGCCATCTTTCTCGATGGTGCGGTACTCACCCGTGGTGGTGGCGCCCACCACCTGGATCGCGCCGCGGCTCAGGGCGGGCTTGAGGATATTCGCGGCATCCAATGATCCCTCCGCGCTGCCCGCACCCACGACGGTGTGCAGTTCGTCGATGAAGAGGATCACTTCCTTTTCGCTTTCCAGAGCCTCTTTGATGATGTCATCGAAGCGCTGCTCAAACTCGCCGCGGTACTTGGTGCCCGCGATGATCGAACCCATGTTGAGCTGCAGGACTTTTTTGTTCTTCAAGCTCAGCGGCACTTTTCCGGATGCGATGCGCTGGGCGAATCCTTCCACAATCGCGGTCTTGCCCACGCCCGGTTCGCCGATGATCACGGGATTGTTCTTCGTCTTACGATTCAGAATGTGGATGAGACGTTCGATTTCCAGATCACGCCCGATGATGGGATCCATCTTGCCCTGCTTGGCTTTCTCCACGAGATCGTCGGTGAAGTAGTCCAGCACAGGCGTCTTGCTCTTACTCTCTCCATTCCGTTTTCGCTTGAGGCCCTCCGGTTCCATCATCATGTTGGCGCCCTGCATGCCGACGATTGCGCCCTGCAGTCCCTGGAAGAACGCCTCGAGCGATTGCTCCATGTTGCGGTTCTGCTGCTTGAACTGGCTGATCTGACCGAACATCTCTTCCACGCGCGCCTTGAGATCATCCGGATCCACCTGCATCTCCGCGAGGAGCACGGTGGCGGCGTTCTTGCCCGTCGAAACGAGCGAGTGGAGCAGGTGCTCCGTACCCACGTTAGCATGACGGAATTTGTGTGCGGTGATCACGCTCTGCTCGATGACATTGTGTAGAAAAACCGAGAGTCCGTGGCGCACCTGTGTCCCTTCGATATTCGGCGTCTTGCTGGCCTTGAGGAGGATGCGTACGTTCTCGAGCGTCACGCCTGCTCCCGTGAAGATGGAAAAGCCGAGCGACTTCGGGATCGAGAGTAACCCCAGGAGCAGATGCTCCGTGCCGATGTAGGCACTCTTCATATTCTTCGCCTCCTGCTCGGCGATCTGCAGTGCGAGCTTTGCGTTGGGGGTGAATCGATCGAAGGGATGCATGAGAGGGTTAGGGAGAGGAGTAGGGCGTAGGGATGGTGGTTAGCACTGTAGCATAGAGAGTGCCAACTTGGGGGGAAGTTCCAATCATTTTAGCAGAAATAGTTCTCTCGATCAGTGGTAGACAGGGCAAGAGCATGGTCTCGTGGTGAGATGTTGGAGAAACTTATCATGCCTTCCGTTCCTGCGCGGATCGCAGATCCTCGAGGAATATTGCGATAATGGTGGTTGCAGGGATGGCGAGCAGTACGCCGATGATCGGGTGAATTGTTTGGGAGAAGCTGATGCCGGCAAGCAAGGCGAAGAGGATGGCAATGGGCGAGAGGCCGACGGCACGTTTCATAATCAGAGGCACGAGCAGATTATTCTCGCACCACTGGATCACGTAGTAGACCGCCATAAGGACCACCCCCCACATGAAGCCCCCTTGTGTAATGCCGATGAGCACCGAAGGAACCGCGGCAATGAACGGGCCGACGGCAGGGATGAATTCGCAGAATCCGGCGAGCACGGCGAGTGTGAGAGCATAGGGCATGCGCAGGATAACGAGGGCAACGAGCGTCAGGGCGAAGATGCTGAACATGAGCAGGAGCTCTCCGCGTGCCCACTGGCTGATCTTCATGTGAATCGCCTCGAGCTTCAGGTTGGTATAGCTGCGATAGCGGACGGGGAGGAAGCCGCGCAGCCAGTGCACAATTTTCTCTTTCTCCATCTGCATGAAGAAAGCGAGGACCAGGACGATGATGAAGCTGGTGACGAAGGATGCCACCGAGCCCGAGATCGTTTTCACCACTTCCCACGAGCCGCCTGCGAAGTCAGAGAGATTGGAACCTGCGCGCTCGATGGCACCGGTAAAATCATGAATGGCGAGCTGCTCGAGCGAGGTTTTGAGCAGGGAAGTGAGGCGGAAATTCAGGTCTGCTGAAACGAGCGGCAGATGGATCTGCGGATCAGACAGAAACACGTTCACTTCCGTACTCAGGAAGAGCGAGAGTTGCTGGAGCTGGATGGCGATGATCGGAATGAAGGAGACAACGAGAAAGATCAGAGCAAAGACCGCCACGAGGTAGTGCAGGAGGACAGCGACTCCGCGTGGAATGTGCATGCGATGCAGGGCCTGCACGCTCGGATCAATGACCACCGCGATGAATGCGGCAATGAGCAGGAGAATCAATTTGTCGCGCAGCTGATAGATCAGCCACATGCCGATCAGAATCGCCAGCAGTGCGAAAATACTGCGCACGACGCTTGCAACGGAGATGTGCACGGTCATTTCCTGATATTTTTGGGAGGAGGGGAACTTTCCCGTGCTCGGCTTCACCTCTTTCTGCGTCAGTTGCATGCCTTTCCGTGCCCGGGCGAGGAGGTGTTGCGCCTTCTTACCGATGATACGGAAAGACGAGAATGCGTCGGATGGAGAAGAGGGGGTCATAGTCCTGCAAGGGTAGAAATGATGAAATCAATGATGAAGAAGGTGAGGGCGCATGTGATGAAACCGATGATGGCCCAACGCATCATTTCGGTGCCTGCAGACCGTTCGCCGCCCGTGACCACGGCGAACAACACGCGATAGCCCGAAATGAGAATGAGAATCAGGCAGACGCCGCCTACGAAACCGAAGACCACCTGAATGACGTGCGCGATAAAGATATACACGCAAGGTGCGGTGATGTTTCCCGAAGCAAAATCACAGCCGGCAACCCCCCCGTCCGGAAAGAGGCTTGGTGTCTGGGCGAGAGCAACGGGAATCCACATATCTGCCCCATTCTGCTGCAGAAGGGAGCATTTGTGCGATAGACTCGCCGCAACTTAGTCTCGTCAGGTTCCTCAATCTGTGGTCTTCTATCTTCCCCATGTCAGGTTCTTCCCGCTTTCACTGGCAAAAGACCCCGCGGCCCATCGTTGCGCTCGCGCCCATGGCCGGCGTGACGGATGCCTCGTACCGTCAGCTCATCAAGAAGCTTGCCCCGTCTGTCGTTGTCTATTCGGAATTCCTCTCGACGGATGCGCTGGCATTTAGCGGCAAGAAAACCATGGCGATGATGGACTTCGATCCCGAGCTGGAGCGTCCGTTCATCGTGCAGATCTTCGGCAAGAAGCCGGAGCATTTTCTCGAAGCGGCGAAGATCGTTGAACAGATGGGTGCGGACGGTATCGACATCAACATGGGGTGCCCCGCCGCCAAAGTCGTTTCGTCGGCCCACGGTTCGGCGCTGATCAAATCACCCGCACTCGCCGCAGAGCTGGTGCACGCGACGGCGAAGGCGGTTTCCATTCCTGTGAGCGTGAAGACGCGCCTCGGGTGGGATACATCCGAGACCCTGATCCCGTTCTGCACGCGTCTGGTCGAGGCCGGCGCGCAGGCTCTGGCGGTCCACGGGCGCAGATTTACGGACAAGTTCACGGGGAGCGCGAACTGGGCGCCCATTTATGCGCTTAAAGAGGCGCTGCCCGCAGTGACCATCATCGGCAACGGCGACATCTGTTGCGCGCAGGATGCGCTCGACCGGATCGGCAATCTGGATGGCGTGATGGTAGGGCGCGGCACGATCGGGAATCCGTGGTTGCTGAAGGATATTTGCGACGCGTTCTCACGTATTCGGGAAATGCAGAATGTAGAATGTAGAATGCAGGATGTACGAGGAAGCACCCCGACTGTTGAGAGGCTTTCCTTCGCGGAGAAAATTCCTTTTATTCTGGAGCACTGCGCACTCGCCGTGAAGACGAAAGGGGAGCGCAAAGGCATGCTCGAGATGCGCAAACATCTGGCGCATTACATCAAAGGGATCGAAGGTGCCAAGGAGCTACGGTCCAGACTGGTGCAGGTGGAGACACTGGAAGATGCGCGAGAGATTCTTGCGGCATTCCAATAGTTTTATTGCCTTTGTACGTGAACGAAAAATCTGCACCTGAGTGCAAGGCTTCATTGATTCTTTCTGTTCTCTTCCACCCTTTTCCGGCGAAAAGGGTGGAGCCCAAACGCCGGCGCGCCAACTCCCCTCCGCCCGGCCCTGTGCCTCCTCTCGGATCCTCCAAGGCTTCGGATCCGATTCGTCGGCCCCGCTCATTCCGCGGAATGAGCGGGGACAGGGCCTTCCCCTTCACCCCCAGTGGCGCGCCACCCCCATGGCAGATGAAGAAAAGGTATGAAGTTCATTATTGATGAATATCTCTGATCAATCTTTGGTTTTCAGCGCAGATGGCTGAGTTATTGGTGTGATTCCGTACATGCATGCCATCTTTTCCTGATCTGATTCCAAATCATCAGGAGATTGCGTTCGATGATCGCGACGGTGTCTTCATTTGGAATGAAACGGTACCGCGGCCACGGGTAGTTGCCGTAATCGCGTCCGGTGACGATACCGTCCGGATATAAAACTAAATCTTTTACGCCGCGGAGATCCATCTTTCCCATCCAGGGAAAATCACTTTGTTGTTTCTGTTTGTACGAAATGGAAAGGACGAGATGGTGATAGGGGCCATCCGGTTTAAGTTTCCGCATGCGCACTCCCTCAATCGTTCGACGCAGTTCGGCACCGGTCCATCCCTTGGTCCATGCGTCGTACTGCTCCACGGTCAGTGAACGGTGAAAGAAATGCATGGGAAATTGTTTGATTCTGAGCGGTTCACACGGCGGGGTTTCGTCGTCGAAGAGCGGAGAAGCGTAGGGATTGATGGATTCGGTACTCATGGATTTCTTCAGAGGTCAACCTGCGGAGCAGGCCGGTCATGTCCGTAATCTTTCCTCGATCGCTCCATGGAAACACGTTGCCCACATGGCGTGGCGAATGGCTGCAACGGAGCATCCGGCGTGCAGTGCCATCCGTTCCCATTCGGCAGAGGGGATGATTGAGAGGATTTCCTGTGATTTTCGCAGTGCGTAGTCTTCGGGATTTTCTCCCTGCAGTGGTCTCATGCCAGCATCCGTTTGCGGGATGAAGAGCTTCTGTGGAATGTGCTGCCTGCGTGCTACCTGATCCACTTCTTCGCCGAAGAGTCTCTCGATGAGACCATTGACGGAATGTGCGAGCAGTCGCGTGTACTGTTCTGGAGGAAGATAGCGCTTGGTGAGGGCGGAGCGCAGGTCACCCGTTTCCTGTGGAGGGCACTCATTCATTAATTGATGAGCCAGCGCAAAACAGTTCTCCGGTGATTCGGCCAGGCATTCCGCGTTGCTCACGAAGCCGCCCATGGCAGCATGATACAATGAGCTGGAGAGGTGTCAATTTTCCGCAGTGGAAAGCGAAGATCAGACAACGTGCTTTTCATCGTGGAGCCTCTTCCAAACGTTTGCAGCGCCGTAGAGGGGGCCCAGGGGTTCTCCGCCTGGCAGTTTAGGTGCGGAAACTTCTCTCATCGGGATTTTTGCGTGCATCTCGCTGAACATGGACTGGGCGAGCATCGCACGGCGGACTTCTTCGCGGAAGAAATTGATGCGCATCGCGCATTCAATGAATGATCCCTGGTAGACGATGTCCGTGATGGGCGGGCAGAGATTGAGCTTGCTTCCCCAAATTCTTCCGATGGTATTCGCGAGCTCCGTATAGAGCTCCACTGCCCATTCCGTTCCTTTCGCTGCTTCCTGGTCCGAGAAGACACAGGGGTGTTCCCTGTATTCCTGTGGAATAATCATCTGTTGCTTTGTGTGCATCTCGCGAAGTTGATTTTCGATTTCAATTCCTTTCACTTTCGACTCGGCGCAGTCCCTTTTTCCGCATCCGCATGCCTTTCCGTTTCCGGGAAGCCAAATGTGTCCAGGCTCCGCAGAAACCGGTACGCCGTTGTAGATGTAGGCACCGCCCCATCCCGATCCAATGTTTTCGTACATCGCCCATTTTGTGTCTTGCAGCGATCCCCGCTCCATCTCTCCTGCGCATCCCGCTTCTACATCATTCACGCCGTAGCTTTCCACTCCAAACTGACACCGTAAATCCTCCGCGATGTTGTAGGGCGTCCTGTCGTGCAAGCATGCCGTGTTCGAGGCACTGAGCAGTAACTGGTGATCCGGAATCGGTCCGGCGACGCCGAGTGCGATACCAATAATTCTTCCGTGAAAAGCACGGATGGTTTGCCCAATACCCTTTTTGGCCACTGTGTTGAAATCCAGTTCACCTTTGGTGGAAATGGCTTGGTAGGTATTCTCAAGCACTTGTGCGCGATTATTTTCGAATGCAACCACGGCAGAGCGCATATTGCTTCCGCCGAGGTCTCCACTGACGATATGCAGAGTTTCGGACATGAGACATGTTGGAAAAAGAATGGGGCTCATCCTAGTATTCTTCTTCACTCCTGCAATAGAAAAGATGCCGATGAAGTCCGCGCACAGCCGGAACCGCCTCTCCGGAAGATGCGTGAACCTGTGCAGGTGATGTGGCTTACAGCGACAGTCTGAGACTCGGGCCCATCGTCGGTGCAACCGTGACCGAGGCGATGTACTCGCCCTTGATGCCGGAAGGCTGAGCCTCTTTCACGGCATGGAGGAGGGCTTCGAGATTCTCTTTGAGTTTGTCCGTGCCGAAGGAGAGCTTGCCGAAGGTCGCGTGGATGATGCCCTGCTTATCCATCTTGCACTCGATGCGGCCCTTCTTGAGCTCCGCGATCGTCTTGGCCACGTTCGTCGTGACCGTGCCGGATTTGGGATTCGGCATCAGGCCTTTCTGACCGAGGGTCTTGGCGACTTTGCCGAGTTCCTTCATGACTTCGGGGGCCGCGACGGCGATATCGAAGTCGATGATGCCCTTTTCGATTTGGGCGATGAGGTCTTCTTTGCCTGCTAGGTCCGCACCGGCTTTCTTGGCCTCTGCAATGCGGTCATCCGGCACGAAAGCCGCCACGCGCACCGTGCGGCCCGTTCCATGCGGGAGGGCGACGGTCGTGCGCACGAGCTGATCGGCCTGCGTGGTGTCGGCGAGGATGCGGATGTGCACTTCGGCTGTGGCGTCGAACTTGGTCGTGGAGAGTTTCGGCAGAAGTTCCATGGCCTCGGCGATTTCGTAACGACCTTTGGTTCTCAGTGCCGCGCACTCGCGGTACTTCTTGCCGCGCTTACGTTGAACAGCGACTGCGGCTACTTTCTTGGCAGGGGCAGAACTGGACTTGGTCATGGTATAAGGGGGAAGAGGTGCAGGCGCCCCGTGAAGAGCTCCCTCTAAAGTGGGCATAGTGTGCCTACGGGAAGCGTCCGTCGCAACCGATTTCGACGAAAAACCATTACTTATGCGCGCTTACCAAACAGCCGGAAACCGAACCATCCATGGGGCTTCTTGGCTTTTTTCTGGGCCTTGTGCACGGGATGCAACGGGGCGGACTGAAACGAATGGTCGGCGGTTTCGCTCTCCCGTGCGCTCCAGAAGAGCAGGATGCCGTAGAGCAGAAGGATGACCGGCGAGACCCACCAGTGTGCGGAGTACTGCCCCAGTGCGATTTGAATGAGGAGAGCCAGACCCGAGAAGAGCGCGACCACATAGCCGATCGTCTTCACGGTCGTGACGAACAGTGCATGTACAACGGCGAGCGAGGCATGTTCGATTTTCTGCGTGCACTGCTCATTCCAGAGGAAGAGGGAGCCTCCCACCAAAAACACCCAGAGCAGACTCATGTAGACACGTCCCGGATAGGGAGGGCCGCCGAGCACACTCGTGAGGGTCGGAATCGCTCCCACCGTCATGAGGACGATACCGATGGCCTGCATGATGTAGTGGAATGCGGCGCTCATCACCTGACCGGCTTTCGCGCCCGGAGTCGAACCGCTCACGAGCAGAATAATTGCAAGGAGCAGGAGCAGCAGACAGGGCACCATCACGGAGTAGAAAATTCCGATGGAGCTTAAGAAGAACGTGAGCGGAGAGGCGGCGGACATAGTCGAAAAAGGGAAGAAATCTGGTAAAGCTTACGGTTCGCCGAATCCAACCGCACGAGAATTCCATTGCGAAACGGAGAAATGGATGATCTAACCATGATCAGGTTACCTCTGGTTGGCATTCCCGAGGCCTACTCAATGGTCACTCCCATGCTGCGGGCTGTGCCTTCGATCACCCGCATTGCGGCTTCCAGATCCTTCGTATTCAGATCCGGCATCTTCACCTGTGCGATCTCTTTCACCTGAGCCTTCGTGAGCTTGCCCACCTTGTTCTTGTTCGGTTCGCCGCTGCCCTTCTCGATCTTCGCACGCTCGATGATGAGTGCCGAAGCGGGGGATTGCTTGAGCTCAAAAGAGAAACTGCGGTCGGTGTAGACCTTGATCACCACCGGCACGACCTGACCCATCCGGCTCTTCGTCTTGTCGTTGAACTTCGTGCAGAACTCCTGAATGTTAATTCCGGCTTGCCCGAGCACCGGCCCGAGCGGGGGTGCGGGATTTGCCTGCCCTCCGCGAGCCTGAGCCTTGATGACCTTTGCGACTTGTTTTGCCATAGCCGCGATACTTTATGTGTTGGGGTTGGTGACGTCAATAAAGAAGAGATTGGAATATTAGAGTAATAGAATAATGGAGTACTGGGATAAGGAAGTCAGGGAAGCAATAGTGCAGCATTTACCAGAGGATCTCTGATCTGCTCTTATTCCTCATGCTCAGCCCTATTATTCTCATATTCTCATACTCGAATATTCCCCGTACTCTCATCTCAATATTCTCAATCGTCCTTCACTCGGTCAAAGCCTCAACGAGCTTATACATCGCTTCGTCCTTCCCCGTGGCGATATGGAACTCGTAGAGCCGTTCGCGGATGCGCACGAAGACGAACCGTTCCTCGCTCAGGGCAGGGTCCAAAAAGGTCAGGAAGTTGCGGGGTGGTTTGCCGGCGGGGGATTGCATCTCGTCCAGGAGGTCCCGTACTTCGGGGGAGAAGAGAGCGGCGAGCGAATCTTTGAGGACCAGAAAGACCTGTTTGACGTTCGGCGTTTCGATCCATGCGAGCAGGCCTGCACGGTCCCCGTTGAGCAGCAGCACGCGCGTATGTACGAGTGACGGCTCTTTCACCACGGCGGAGAGAAGACTTTTCTCACCGGTTTCCTCCGCAGTGAAGTTGAGCCTGAGCGCGATCGAAAGTGGGTCGGTATCCGATTTTTTTGTCACTGCCCCCTCGGGCGGAGTTTCGGATGATGGAGCGGGAGTGGGGGTGATGTCCACCGTGGGGGCGGAAGAAGACACGGAAGAAACGTTCACGGTTCCTTCGGATGACGAAGAGGGGATCGTTTCCCCGGGCAGGACCGGTATTGGCTGAACAGCTTGGCTGCTTTGGGAAGAGTCTTGCCCTGACGCGGGAAGGGACGATGCCTGTTCGGTGGTGGTTTCGGGAAAGGGCTCCACGAGGAGCGCATCAGCCGCTCCGAATGAGAAGAGGGCCAGGAGGAGAAAGCCTGTGAGAAGAAGGGAAGAACGCTGCATCGACTGTGAGGTAGTGTAGCGCAAGACTGATTGGCGATTGTACGATTTATCGATTGGCGATTTGTCAGCGGAATTGGGATCCATAGAGAGGACAAAAATCACTCCGGAATGTGTGCTATTCTCTGATCCATGGCACTGACGCATCAGATGCGGCACACGTCCGCCGCGACGCCGGTCAAGACCGCCCGCGAGAGCGAGGTCTTTGAACAGACGCTCCGGCCCAAGACCATTGCCGAGTACGTGGGGCAGAGCGACATCAAGGGGCACCTGCTCGTACACATTGCCGCAGCCAAGAC